>OLGA01000938.1_pt1 | contig 23864 bp, 30 predicted proteins | sample 1604881 | NCBI WGS metagenome assembly OLGA01 (sample SAMEA3888896, study PRJEB22519) | human gut metagenome | biome: human gut; feature: human-associated habitat; material: faeces | place: Denmark | collected 2009 | reverse complement strand
CGGAGGATTTTTCGCTGCCGGATTATGTGCCGGAGGTGCGGCGGGTGCTCGGTGTACAGCGCGACGCGACGGCGGACAACGGCTTCCGGGACGGTGCAACCTATTTGCAGGAGGGGAACATCGCGTACACGGTCTTTTACCTTGGCGAGGACGGACAGGTCACGTCGGTACCGCTCAACGCCGCGTACAGCGCGAAAATCCCGCTGCCGGAGGATTTTGACGCCGCCGACGGGCTGCTTGTGACGTGGGATCTCGACAGCGTGACATGTCGGGTGACCTCGCCGCGCCGCCTGTCCCTGTCCGCGAAGCTGCGGATCCAAACCGTCGCCGCCGGCGGTACGGACGTTTCCTGCAAACGGAGCGGAGAACACGCGGATTCCGTTGTTCTGCGGCACGAGACTATCCAGAACGTACATTTGAGCACGATGCGGCACACGGCGACGGCGGAACAGACGGTGCGAGAACGCGCGGGTGTCCGGGTCGCGGGCGCGTCGGGGAATCTCTGCGTACAGGACGGCAAAATGACGCCAAACGGACTGCGCGTGGTCGGCGAAGCGTCGGTGCTGCTGCTGGCGGTCGGAGACGATGGCGCGCCGTATCCAATCCGCAGCCGCTGTGCCATTGAGGAGACGATCCCGCAAAGGACGGACGGTGAGAACGTAGGGATCACGGCGTTTGCGCATCCGGCGGCGATCACCGTGGACTGCGGCGACGATGGGACGATCACGTGGCACATGGAGTACGATCTCCACGTAATGGCGGCGAAAACCGGTGAGACCGAGGCGGACATCGACGGCTACAGCACCGCGTCCGGCGAGGAATGCGCCACGAAAACCCTGTCCGCGCTGTATCCGTGCGGCGTGGTGTGCGGACGCGTGACGCTGACCGGGGATAAGGAATCGACCGCGGCGGGGGAATTTGTGTACGGCTTTGGCAGAGGACAGATCGAGCGCGTGGAATGCGCCGGCGGCAGACTCGTTTGCACCGGTACGGCGAACGTGACCGTCTTTCTGCGCGGCGAGGAATGGACCGTGGAGGAATGCGCGCTGCCCCTGCGGTTTGAAACGGGCGTGCCCGCGACAGAATCCGGGGAACCGATATCCGCCATGCACGTGACCATCTGCGACGTGAGCTGCCGGTCGGACAACGGAGCCCTGCACGTCACCGCCGAAGCCGCCATAGACGGCGTGGTCTGCCTGGAAGCGGAGAAAACGGTGCTCGAATCCCTGACCACCACCGCTCCTCTGCCATCCAAAAAGCCGCGCGTCACCATCTGCGTTCCGGACGGGAGCGAAACGGAATGGGACGTACGCAAATCCCACCGCGTGGAAGAGGTGACGGAGACGGCAGGACGGTACGTGATCGTGGAGTAAAGAGCCCACGTCAATCTTTTGTCCGACTCCCACAAAGAGAGCTCCTTGCAAGGAATACAGGGAATGCCGTATTCGATAAAAATATCCGCTTCCCCCATTGACAGCCCTGCCGGAATCTGGTATACTGTAGAAAAAGCAACCGATGCGGAGGAAAACGGATATGAAAAATCCACATCCCATTCTGTGGTGGTGCATCGCGGCGGTTTGTCTGCTCTGCCTTTGCGTCGGGATCGGCTGCCTCGTCATACGCAGCGCAAGAACACCGCTTTCCTTTTCCATGAACGTTTTTTCCGAGGACGGCGTGCACGGACTTTTGTCCGGGGAGATCATGGTGATCGACAACGGCATTTTCCCGGTGCAATATACAGGAAAGCTCACCTGGAACGGCGTACCATATGTGGACATCGACACGCGTTATCCGACGCACAAACGAAATATCGGCGAATGGATCCGGTATTGCGTTTCTCAAATTCATGCACGGCGTCAGGGGAGTGCTTCCGGCACCTTTCTTCCAGCAAACGCATCGGGACTGGACGGCATTTTGTATCTGCAAATCCTCGCCTATGACGAGGACAGCATGCCATACGTCTGCTTTTTCGTTGACGATGCCGTCTATTTTGGTCCGTCCGACAATCGGGAAACGAATGGGGAAATCAAGGGGATATTCGTGGAGTAACCCTATCCAAGCAAAAAGCACCGCTTCTGCCTTTTTCAGCAGAATCCGGTGCTTTTTCTTTATCATTTTGTCAGAATCGAGAAGCCCAGTACCACGATGCCGAGGATCACCAGGATCACGCCGGTCGCGCGGGAAATCGACTTCATTGCAGCCTCCGGCGGCAAGAAGACCTACATTCAATCCGCCTACGCATTGGGAACAGAGGAAAAGGCCATCACCGAGAATAAGCCCTTCGCGCTGACCGGCGATTCTTTCCCGAAGATCATTGTGCGTCACGATATCCACAAGCGTTGGTATGATGATAACGGCATTCTCAATGTCGGCGTCATCGACTTCCTGCTGGACGACACGCTTGTCTAATTTCTTCTAAAAGCAAATATGAAACGCATTGAGGTGGATCTCCTTGGTTGGGGCCACCTCAATGCCTTCACCGGAAAAATTTTATGGTACACCCTTGGCTTTTTCCACTTTTCCCGGCAGCCCCAGCGCGGCGTATGCCGCCACGCAGGCCGCCTCATCCAATGCCCCGCTGAGTTCTCGTCCCAGCAGTCCCTCCAGCCGCCACACTGCAGCCGCATAGTCCGGCATCTGCTGCGTGAGTCCCTCGTGGATGAGGGCAGGCAGCCGCAGATATTCCGGCGGCAGCTGCCCCAGCCGGAGGCGGAGCCGGACGAACGCCTCCCCCAGATGCCGGTCTGCAAGCGCACTCATAGCAGCACCCCCAGCAACTCGTCCATCAGCTCGTCTGATGCCGCCGCCCAGTCGCTCGGGTATCCTGCCCAGGCCGTGCCGGTATGCGCCAGCTCGTCCAGCTCGTCCGAATGCTCCAGGCAGTAGTCTGCGAGCGCTTCCCAGGTCAGGCCGGGGGTGGAGCAGCTCCGGATGAACGCAGCCTCAGCGGCGACTCCCCGCCGCATCTCCCAGCTCTGGCTGGCGTGGTTCCAGCAGAGGCTCCAGCGTCCGGGCTCCGTGTCTGGGGCGTGGACGGCCGCCAGCTCCGCGCGCGGCATCTTGGGAAAGAGGGTGGGGAAACGCGTGCCGGGCCGCACGATGATGCGGAATCCGGTGGGGGCTGCGCCGGTGCCGGCGTCCTGCCACCCGTCAGGGATGGCAGGCAGAACGGGCGTCCAGCCAAGGCTGGGGGTGGTACGCGAGACGGTGCCCCAGGGGGTGCTGCAGATATATCCGACAATATTGTCCATAGGAATCCTCCTCTCTCCCAGAACGGACGACACTCAGGGAGATCTCGTATTTCCCGGAGCCGGGGCTCCGGGCTCTTATTTTATTGCTCCTGCGGCGGCTGCCAAAACGCTTCCATCATCCACGTTCCCGGCCCCATACATTCGGCATGACCCGGATTCCGTCCCTGTGCCACATGGCAATCAAAGCGGAGCCTTTAGAGAAGTACAGCTTGCCCTCCGGCTCGAACCGCTCGGCCCACTCCGGCGGTACGCGGTCCGGTGTCCACTCCTCAGGCGGCATAGCTCCCGGTGCGTACCGATCCATCCACGCTGCGTACACGTCACGGAACTCTGTGGAGTTCTGCGGAATGCAGCCGTCCAGAATCTCTGCTATGAGGCTCGGCGCGATGTTGCACACCTGCGGCCCCTCGTCGGGCACGATGCCGTAAATACGCATTTCAATCGCCCCCATCAGAACAGCATCTCCTCTCTCACAATCTCCGGGTGATATGTGACGTTCTGGTTTATCCACGCCGTCACTTCGTCCTTGCTCAGCCGCTCCACGCAGTACTTGTACGACGCGACGGCCACGTACGATATAGAGCTTGCTATCTCGATGAACGTCGGGTAGTCCCTCTCATCGAATGCAGCGCAGTCCATAGTGCAGTACTGCACATACGGCAGGTCGTTTATGCCCATGGCGATCACCTCTTCCTGCGTGTGCCAGCTGCCGATGCATCGGGCCATGTGATTGATCGTGGCCGGTATCATGCGGGACAGCCCTGTGGTGGCGGCTCGTGCGTGCGCAGCGACGAAGTCGTCGAGGCCAAAATGTGCTGCAGCAGCTCGCCCAACGGCGGCAGGTGTATCGCCATCAACCTGCGTTCCGCCGTCGAACGGGTACTTCGCCCACTTCAGTCGGCCGCGCTCATTGAGTACGTACGCTCCATCTCTGGCAGCAAGCGCGCCCACAACGTCGCAAACGGGAACACCTACCGCAAGTGCAACTTGTACCGTGCGGAATATATCGCACATGGCCGGGTGCCTCTCCAATACGACCCTGCTGCTCGGCTCATAGAGCGCCTGTTCTCCCCACTTGAGGGCCTCCTGGCACCGCTGCCACGCGCCGGGCGTCCTGAGGTCACCAACATGGGCGATCATGAGCAAGTCCACCACCTGCTCTATGACGGCGTTGGCGGAGTCCTTCGGTATTTTTTCGAGGGCGATGGCCCTCACACTGTTGATCGGCCACGTCATGTCAAGGACAATTTCCATCGCGAGCCGGACGGCCTCCGTGTCTGCGTTGGGCGTTCCGTCCCACTTGTCCTCGAATACGAGCTCGCGGGCGTACACAAGGGTCTCTCTGCAAATAAACGGCATTGTTGTTACCTCCTTTTGCTACATAGTATCATATCCTATGTTACATTGCAACCGTGATCTGGGTTGCAGATGCCATAGAAGGTATGGTATTATGCGCAAAAAAGAGGGTTGGACGTATCCAACCCTCTTTGGTATGCTTCGCAGATACATACCGCTTCATGTATAGTATCCAACAAATAGCGATCCGCTTCAACTCGCTCCGCTGCAAGGAATAATTCGGGCGTATTCCAGTTTTCTGCCCCACAGCTTGCCCACAAAATCAATCTGCCAATCCCAGCAGACTACGCCAATTTTCGGATCGCCGGCGAACCGCAGCAGCTTGGTCAGGTTGCAGGTGAGGAACTCCACCACCTGCAGCGAGCCAATCAGTGCGTCGCACCGGTACATAGCGGCAGCCTGTATCTGCTCCGGCGTGAACTGCTGGTGGAGGATATCCTCCGTCGAGTTCTGAGAGAAGAACCGGAGCCCGCGCACACCGTCAACGTTTGCGGGGATGTAGCGGAACTCCTGCCCCGTGCAGTGCTTATCATATACGGCAGCAGCGAGCGTATTCTGCATATTCCGTTGCTGAAGCATATGCAGCAGCGAGTCATCAGATGGAGCGATGAGCAGCGCCTCGTATTGGCGTATCGTGGTATTGATGCTGGATACACGCGCTCGCTCCGCGCTGCAGATGAGTGCCTCCTGCCGCTCGCCACTGCGAGATATGCGCAGGTTGCGTCCGTTTGTGGCGGTGACGGTGCCGCAGAAGCCGGGTGAGTAAATGTACCCGCTCGCGCGCGTGCCGTTCATCCGCTGCTGCTTCTGCCCCTTGATTTTGAGGTCACGTCGGAGCACAGCTACGCTCCGGTCTGAACCATCGGTCAGTTCTGGGGATTTTGTTCGAATCAGGGGCACTCTGTAGAACTGAGTGATGATTCCCGCCGCATACGCCATGCAGAGGAAGTCCGAAGCCCGAACATACGCGTCAACGTGCAGTTTGTCGCAGCCGGGTGCGTCGTTATTGGAGAGTGCGAGGTAGAGATTCCACTCATCTTCGGTCAGTTCTGCACGCGCCTCCGGGCCGAGCCGGACGATTCGATGCGGCGCACGCCGGATGAGCTTGTCCGCATACATCTCCGCTACGCACTTCTCCACGTATTTCCCACTCGGGTGCAGCATATCGAGCGCGCGCCGCTTGACCATGACTCCCATGGACACAACAGCGAGGATATCGTGCTTGAGTTTGTTTTCCATAGACTATGCCTCCTTTACCTTGTCGGCTAAATAGTGCTAAAACAGTTGAATTACGTTGAATCTGCAGATAAAACAGAGGTAGGGTTTTCGCAGGCCGAAAAATCGCGAAACCCTACCTCGGAATTTGCCCCCTAGCGCCTGCCCCAACGCACACATCTACAGGCCTGGGGAGCACCTGTGCAGCCCAATTGGCGGTGCCTCATCATGCCATTGGCACTCAAAGCCGAGATCGGATGCAATCAGACGTGCACGGATGATCTCGCGCCGGAGGGTGGCTACCTGACATGCCGTGAGGTCTGCTTGGTCTGCGATCGTGCGGTGCTTTTTTCTCTCATCGCGCAATGTGATGGATCAGTGCGTCCATGCACCCGGCAAAATTGCCCTGAGCGAGCGATCAGTCTCCGCCGTCTGCCGCCTCCAATACACACGTCCCGTATTCGGACCTTTCCGGATACTCCCTAACGCTCGGATCCCGCAGGACATACCATTTCCTCCCATTCAGCCGGACGTACAGGCGCTGCTCACGGTCTTGACGGACCTTGCGCACATGCACGCAGTCGATCCAACCGCGACGGTAGTCATCCTCCGTGCAAGTCAGCACGATGTAGCTGCCACAACGAGGGCCGCCATAGCCGTTGACGTAATACACTTGGTCGCTCAACATATTATCACCTCAGTCAAAAATCGCGGATGGCGTCCTCGTCGATGCGGCGCTCGACATACTCTGTCAAAGCGCAATCGGCCAGGTCCCGCAGCGCATTATCAACAGCCGCGTTGAAGACCCAATCGGTCTCTCCATCGCGGGAGAGGGCAATCAGCTGGGACACCTTGTCGTACAGCTTGCCCGCGATGTAGCACGGGATTTTCCGGCGGGCTTCCGCGTAGCCGCGGCCGTAGTCATGGTACTGCTCCTGGTAGGCGTCGATCATGTCATCGACGATCTCACGGTACATCGCGATGCGGGTATCTTCCTCGGGGGTAGGAAGATGGGCGGGGGCGGTTTTCTGCTTTTTCATTGGATTGCTCCTTTCTGGCGGCGCGTGGGCAAAAAAAGAGGGCGGCATCATAGCTACCCTCACCCACGCAATGGTGGATGGGATAAAACTACGATGCCGCCCTCTGTTGTGTGTCAGTGGGGGTGTAATCGTTCCGGCCCTGCCCCGGGTCTCCTGCCTCGCCCGTCTACGCTATCCTCTCAAGCGAGGCCTCGGGTAGTCGGCGCGCTGTCCTGGCGGTGTGCATTTGCCTCGGGCCCCGTTTCCGGTGGACTGGCCCTCTTGCTTTCTTGATTATAGTATAGCGCATTTTCAAGCGCTTGTCAAGCGCTTGTCAAGCGTTTGTCAGGCGTTTTTGACAAAAAATTTTTATATTTTTGGATTGTTCCAACAACGGAACAATTGTTGCGTAACATCATGGTAGAACAATACCGACGATATTGTGATACTTAGGCAACGTGTCAGTGTAGCGGCTGTCGTAGCTGTTGGCGCGGTTGTCCCCCAGTACATATATCTCGTCATCCCCTACATACCACGTGCCGGGAGGCTGCGTCTCAGGCCCTTCCAGCACGCCGTCCGGCGTCTGTACGACGCCGTCGTGTATATACACCACATCGCCGGGGAGCCCCACGAGCCGCTTGCAATATATCCGCCAGCCGTCGCGGTACAAGATAATATCTCCGCGCTCCGGTTCCGGGGCAAACGGCCATCGGACGCAGCGGTATATATGCCACGGCTGTATCGTCGGTTCCATGCTGCCGGTGGGCGTGTAGGTTAGATTCCAGCCCACGGCCAGCATCAGCAGCATCACGATAGGCAGCCAGTGCCGTTTTACCTGACTAAACATTGTCGATGTACAGCTTACGGGCCTTGCCGAGCGTAATATACTCTCGCATGGTGTCCGCGATGTTGTCCGCCTGGATATCGGTCAGCTTGTCGACGTTGTCCGTAATATAGTCACGCGGGTTCCATTCCCCATCCTGCGGGAGGGCGCTGTCTACACGCAGCAGCTCATCGGCGGTGACTCCGAGCGCCCGTGAGATGCGCACGATATTCCGGGGACTGGGCGACGATACGCCCTGCACGTATTTGTTGATGCCCGACCGGGCGATGCCGAGCTTCTGCGCAATGGCCGCCTGCGTGGTTCCGCGCTCGTTGATGAGCCGCTGCAGGTTGCGGCCGATGACCTCGGCGTAATCGTAATCCTCTTGGGGCAAGTTGCTCATGTCCTATCTCCTCTCAGATAGCGTTCAAACGCATTGTATCATCGCATCAGGCAGCCGTCAAGCGCAGCCGGGTGTTGGTAGTACGCCTCCCCAGTGTGCTTGCAGACAAGGGTGGCCAGCGTCAGCGATCCATGCGGCTGCAGGCAGCAAGCAGCTCCTCTGGTGTAGGCTCTGCGGGCGGCAGTTCGGGAAGGCTGGGTAGGCTCCTCGTCGAACCCCTGCGGGGTCCCGAAGCATCAGGCAGAAGACCTGCAGAAGCGTGGGCTCCGTGCAAGGATTGCTGCGCAAAGGAGCCTCCCGGCGCATAAAATTGGCTGCGGTGTCCACAAATAAAGCGCATGGGAAAACTGGATTTTTGCAAAATGTGTTGGTACACCAAAAACCAATACCGCAGATTCCAAAAGACAGGAAACCATGAGAAAAGCCGCCAAATGGCGGCTTTTCAGTCTTTCGGCCGGGGAGGTTTCTTATAAGAGGTCATGATCTCACTTTTCCGCGTACAGCCGCCCCCACCCTGCCGGCAAAGATCTTAACCTCGCCGGTCATGGCCATGTCAGGGGCGCTTCGCCTTCCACCGTCGGCCCAGCCGGTTTCCGTGTGCTTTGCCCCCGAAAACCGGGGGCCATCCTCGAAACAGGCTCGCTTCATCCGCCCCCGGCGGCGCTTCGCCTGTTTCCCCTCGTTTTTCTACCCCCAGACCTCCATCATCACGCCGCCGGTGACCGCCTCCCAGCGCTGCGCCATCAAGTCCGCCGCGGGCAGCACCGTCACCGACAGGTGGGCCGGTTTCAGCCGCTCCACCGCCCGTTTCAGGGCCGGAATGTCCGTCGGAACACGGCCCTTGCCTACCGCCAGCGCCGTGACGCTCCAATGGGCGAAGTCCTCCTCCACCTCGCCCCTGTCGCCGCCGCCCAGCGTGACGCACAGCTCCTTCAAAAAGGCGGGGGTCAGGGTGCGCCCTCCCAGCATGGCGGTACGGACGGCGGCACGGCGGTCCTCTGTCGCGGCCCCCTCCCGGACGGGCAGGCCGTAGTCCCGCTCCCACAGGGTCAGCCCTCCGGTGGCGGTCGCCACGCACACCTGCCCGTTTTTCTCCGCCACGGCCTCCGCCATGGCGTTCTCCCCCTGCTCCAGCGCCGCCAGCGTCTCCCGGACGGGGGAAAGCTCCGTCAAAAACTCCGGCAGTCTCATGCCTTCACCTCCGTCAGCGTCAGCGTGCCCACCACAGGCACAGCGCCCTCCGTCAGCGTCAGGCTGTCGCCGCTGCCGTTCATGGTGAAGCCGGACACATCCGCCACACCCGCGCAGTCCAGCAGCAGACGCAGGGCCTTGCCGTGGCTGACCACCCGCGTCCGCAGGGCGTTGTCCCGGAAAAAGGCGGTCAAGCCCTGAGAAAAGGCGGTTTTCACGCCCTCCAGGCTGCCGCCGTCCATCAGCGTCACGGACGCCGCCACGTTCACCGCTGTCTCAGCGGCGGCAATGACCCTCGCGTCCGCGCCCACGGGCCGCTCCCGGTTCACAACGGCCTGCGCCTCCCGGATGGTAGCCTCGCCGGGGGCTTTCCCCTCCCGGCCCACCGCCACGATGTCCACGGTGCCGTTTCCTCTTGCCAGAGGCAGCACCTTCACCCGCAGGATGTCCGCCGCCTGTCCGCACCACGCGGCGTAGTGGTCGGCGTTGCCGGAGGCGGGCGTTGCGGCCAGCGCCGCCAGCGTCCGGGTGCGCAGTTCCTCGTCCGTCTCCCCCTCCTTGCGGACGCACCCCCGGTCGGCGCACACGGCGGTGAGCCACTCCCCCACAGCGGAGGACACAAAGGCCCGCCGTTCCAGTCCGTCGATCTCCATGCTCCAAAGCTGCGCCATCCCGTCGGCGCAGGCACGGAGCACGTCTCCGGCAAAGGTGCCCTCGGCGGCGCTGCCGGGGCCGGTGTAGGCGGCTGTCAGCAGCCGCAGCATTTCTTCCTTGGTCATCTGATCGAAACCTCCGTTTTCTGGGTAAACTCCTCATAGACGGTGTGCACGGTGAACCGGGCCTCCACCCGGCTCCCCTTCTTCGAGAAGGAGAACCCGTCCACCTCCCGGATATAGGGACACACCAACAGCGCGTCCCGCACATACTGCCGCACCTGACTCTCCAGAATTCCCTGATCCACGCAGCCGCCCAGCAGCAGCGTCAGTTCGTTGCCGTAGTCCGCCGACCACGCGGTGTAGCGGAACCGCTGGCTTTCCGGCCGCAGCGCCCGTGCCGCCCAAATTTTCAGCGCCTCATCGCCGCTGACCAGATACGGCTCTCCCCGGCGCAGGGCAAAGCTCTCGTTCTCCCAGTCCACGGCCCACTCCCGGAACAGCGGCAGCGCCTCCTCCGGCGCGGTGTCGGGGGCCGTCCCCCAATCGGGAAAGATCATGCGCCCCCACCTCCCACAAAGCCGAGGATCCAAAAGCCCTCCTCGCAGGACAGCAGCGCCAGTTCCTTACCGATGTCCTCCCTGCGGAACACCGTTCCTTTCAGATAAAACAGCCCCTCGGTCAGCGCCGTCCCCCGGACGGTAACGGTCAGCGGCGAAACCGCCGTCAGCGTGCCGAACAGCCCCGCCGGGGCGTCCTTCCGCTCCGGCGTCAGCAGTTCCAGCAGTTCACTGTAAACGTTCATCCCTCAACTCCCTCCAAACTCAGCGACGTGGTAAACACGCCCTTTTCCCAGCGGTGCTCGTGGGCGGTGATGTCATAGACCCCCTCCAGTCCCCATTGGAGCCGGTGGGCCTCCACCCGCCCGCCGCACCGGAGGGACAGATCCCCCAGCACCGTCACCCTTGCGGACAGGCTGCGCCGCCGCAGCGCGGCCTTGGCCTGCGCCTGCGGATCGCCGCTCTTTCCCATCACCCGCTGGAACCGCCCGCAGGCGGTGATGTCCCCGGTATTCTGGGCGGCGGCGAGAACACGCCCGTTCCGGCCCGTCACCACAGCCCGGTTCACCATATTTCCCATGGACGCCCGCCCGGAGACCTCCAACACCCGCTCCGGCGGCAGGGGAACGGCCCCGCCGCCCCCCTTCGTCACGGTCAGCGCCCCGTCCCGGACGGCGATCTCCCGCCCCTCCCCCACGGCTCTGCGCAGAATGGAGAAAGCGGACTCCCCCGGCCCGGTGACGATGGTGCGGTAAAGGCCGTCATCCTCCACGGCCCCCAGCGGAACGCCCAGTTCCCCGGCGATCTTCCCGGCGATCCGCCGTCCCGTCCCGGCGTACACGCCGTACAGCTCGTTCCGGGTCAGATACACGCCCCGGTCATAGGCCGTCAGGGTCACGGTCTCCGGGTCACGGTCAAGTTCATGGACGCTGCCGAGGAAGATCTCCTTCCCGCCGTCATCCAGCAGCCGCACCACGTCCCCCACCGCCACGGACAGCTTCAAAAAGTAGGTGTCCGCCGGGGCGATGAGCACCGTGGCGGTGAGACACGCCGCCGCCTCGTTCCGGGTCTTGCCCAGCCGCACCGATTCCAGGGCGGGCATGACCATCTGTTGTCCGATCAGCAGTTTCACAGCGTCAGCACCTTTCCGATTTGCAGTTTCCGGGGATTCGTCACGCCGTTTTTGGCGGCGATACTTCCCCACTTCGTCCCGTCGCCGTAAAAGCGGCAGGCAATGTCCCAAAGGGTGTCCCCCTTTTTGACGGTGTAGGTCTGGGGCGTGACCCGCTCGTCCGTCCGTTTGCGGACAGGGGCGGAGCCGCTCCCGCCGCTCCCCCCGGCCAGAGCCGCCAGCGCCGACTTGAATTTATACTCCCGCAGTGTCACAGTCAGCCCCACGTCCCTGTCCCCCTCCGCCAGCGTCTCGGACACGTCCTCGATGAGGAACGCGTCGTTGATGTCGCTGCCGGAGATGATGAGCCGCACGGGGTCTCCGGAATCCTGCCAGCTTTTCAGCATGGCGAGGACGCTCTCCGGCTCCTTTCCGTCAAAAAAAGGCGAGTAGGCGCTGGGGAGGAACGTGGTCAGCCTGACCTCCCGCAGACCCCGGCCGCCCCAGATATTCACAGTCCCGCCCATGGCAAGGCTCCGCACCCGGTTCTCATTGGGCCGGGTGACGGTGAGCCGGGCGGGATTGACTGTAAAGTAGATGCGCTCCTCACCGTTGTTGTGCCAAAGCAAAACGGTTCTGGTGTTCATAGAAAACCCCCTATCTCACAGCGGCGGCACGGCGCAGGCCCTCCAGCAGTCCCTCGGCGAACCGCTCCACCGATTCCGACTTGCTTTCGTGCACCGTTTCCTCGGCTTCCGACTTGCTTTCGTGCAAACCCTGCCGTCTCTCCGCCGTCAAATCCGACTTCGTTTCGTGCAGCGATTCTCCGACTTCCGACCTGCTTTCGTGCAAGCCCTGCCGTCTCGCCGCCGTCAAATCCGACTTCATTTCGTGCACCGTTTCCTCGACTTCCGACTTGCTTTCGTGCAAGCCCTCCCGTCTCTCTGTCGTCAAATCCGACTTCGTTTCGTGCACCGGTTCCCCGACTTCCGACCTGCTTTCGTGCAAATTCGACCCTCGTCCAGACACTTCCCCAGTGTTCCCGGACAGTTCCAAAGGTGCTGAAAATCGGTCATTTTCCTCGGACAACGCAAGATTTTGTGGTACAAAATCGGAAACACCCCCCAAGATAGGGTCTGTCCGGTCTGAACCATCCCCGCCGAAAAACTCATGTGAGACTTGTCCATCTTCTGCCGTACCGTCCGGTTTCCGCACGTCCTCAAGTCGGATTTCCGCCTTTTGAACCGCCTTTTCCCGCACGTCCTCATGTCGGACTTTTCCATTAAGATCCCCGTTTTCCTGCACGTCACCAAGTCGGAATTCCCCCGCAACCGGCGCTTTTTCCGCAAAATGAGGTGCATCGTTCCGCACGTCACCAAGTCGGACTTCGGCCTTTTGAACCATGTTTTCCTGCACGCCGTCAAGTCGGATTTCCCCCTCGGACGGCGCTTCGACCGCAAAATGCGCCCCGTTCTTCTGCACGTCACCAAGTCGGACTTCCTCGCTTTTTGTCGATGCAACGTCTCCGGCGTCCTTGTCCGCCGTACCGCTTCCGTCCGCCGTCACGCCGCTGAGCGCCAGGACCGTCCGTGCGGCGGCCGCCGCCTCCTCGTCGGACACATAGGCCGTCACCTCGGCAGGGGTGAACAGCCGCCCCTCCCGGCGCAGCGTCTCCCCGGCGGTCTGCAAGTCCCGGCAGGCGGCGTAAAGCAGCGCCCGCCCGCCGTCCCGCAATCCGAGGGCGGCGCACTCTCTGGGCGGCAGGGCCTCCACCGTCACCGTCCCCAGCAGACCGCATGCCACCTCAGCGGTGCGGCCCCTGCGGGAGACACGCTCCCGCAGGACGTCCGCCAGCGCCATCAGTCAGCGGCCCGGATGCTGTCCAGGCACACCAGATCGGAGGGCCGGAAGGTAAAGGGCAGCTTCTGCTGGTTGACCTCGCCCATCTTGTAATTCATGAAGGGCAGTTCGGTAAACGCCACGTTGTCGATGCTGTACCGCTCCTCGCCGCCGTCGGCGGCGTCCGGGTCTTTCAGGGCGGTGGTGATGGTGCAGCGCTTGTCAAGGCCCCGCTTGGCCTGTTCCAGCACCTCGTAGAACCGGGTGTAGACCTGCTTGAGGGTCATGGTGCCCTCTCCGGCGTAGCCGGTGATCTTGGAATCCACGTCCATGCCGAACTGGACTTTCTCCCGCTGGACCTTGACGGTCAGCGTCAGCTGGGACAGCTCGGCGATGCGCGCGCCGTCCACCCAGACCTCGGCAAAGGAGCCGGAGAGGGTGCGGTTTGCCTGTAAATTACTCATACATTCCTCCTATTTCACGTTCGTCCGATGGTTACATGGAGATGACCAGCGCCAGATCCTCCATGGCGTCGCAGAAGGTCAGCTTGGCCTCCAAAAACACCTGACTGCCGGTGTTGGCCTTCAGAATGTCGGTGTCCTTCATGTCGGAGGTGTCGGTCCCTCTGGATTCCAGATAGCTTCTCTGCCCGGACAGAGACACAAAGCACCGGTTGTCGGCGGTCTTGTCCAGCACATCCCCCTCCAGCCCCTTGAGATAGGCGTTGATGGCCGTCACCAGCAGCAGCTTGTTGTCGTAATCGTTGAGCACCTTGCCCACATAGCCGCTCTCGAATGCCTTGGCAATGTCCCCGCGGATCAGGTCGATGCCCTCCACGATCTTGATCTTCTGGAAGGGCGCGGCCTTGTCCGGGGTCAGCGTGGTCAGGGAGTTCACCGCGCGGCCCAGACGGTAGCCCTCCCGGCCGGGGACGATGATGAGCTTGCCCGCGTCCACGTCCGCGTCCGGCTCGGCCAGCGCGTCGCAGCCCACCACCTCCGGCAGGTTGACGTAGGTGGCGGAGCGGGTCAGGGGCAGCGCCGCCAGCAGTGCCGCCACTCGGACGGCGTAATCCTTTGCCTCCATCGCGCCGTCCTCCAGCGTCAGGCCGGACACGCACAGGTTCACGATGCCCTCGCAGTCGGGGGCCGTGGCGTTGGCGACTACAGCCTTCACGCCCCGTCCGCCGTTTCGGAGGGTCTTGATGAAGGACATCACCCGCGCGTCCTCCAGACCGGGGGCGGCCAGCCAGTCAAAGCGCAGACGTTCCAGCGCCTGATAGGTTTTCTCCGCGTCCTCGCCCACGCGCAGCACCCAGACCTTGGTGGGCGCGGCTAAAAAGGCCAGCTTCAGCAGGCGGTAGTTTTCGGGGGAGAACTTGTCCTCCGGCACCTCCGCCAGACTTTTGTACGCGGCCTCTGCCGCGCCGCCCTCGGTGGCGTCCTTCACCGCCACCGCCAGCACGCCTCGTGCGGAACGGGTGATGGCGGACACAGCCGCCGTCTGAAAGCTGATAAAAATTTCAGGAAGACCCATAAATACCTCCAAATTTCAAAGATTTCCTTGTCAAATGTCCAAATTGAGGGTCGCCATGCGTCCCGGCGGCTCCATGCCGGGCTTCTCCGGCTGGGGCAGCGGCACGCACAGTTCCACCGTGAACGTCAGCGTCTCGCCCTCGGTTTTCAGTTCCAATGGGTGCAGCGTCCGCTCCCCCATGGGAACGCCCCGGAGCAAGATCGGCGTCAGGGAGGAAAGCAGAGCGGTGTTGCCCTCCCGCTCCCGGTCGGATGCGGCGGAGACCGTCACCCGGTAGGTGTGCTCCGCCTGCCGTCCGCCGTCCACCAATACCGTCCCGTCCTCCCGGACGGATACCGCCAGCAGGGGGTATTCCCCCCGCGCTCTTGTCCGGTCCGCCACGGTGCGGACGCCCGTACACGCCTGCAAATACGCTGCCACGCTGTCCTGAATGGCCTTCACGCCTTCCCCTCCTTCCCTGTCTCACGTGAGACTTGTCCGCCGCAGACGCCTTCCGCGTCTCCCGCAGACGGCTCCACGCCGCTGATCTCCACCACCGTCACGCAATGGCTGTCATACCGAAAGCTGTCAGAGGTGCGCCCCATCCAGACGCTTCCCCCCTCGTCCGTCACCTCCACCCGGTCGCCCAGCCGAAAGGCCAGCTCCGGGCGGGTGTACAACGTCAGCCGGTACAGCGCCTCCGGCCAAGCGGCGAAAAGGGACGGCGGCGTGGGGGCGCTGGTGTGCTCCGAGCGGCTCAGGGCGCAGGGAGCGGCCTCGCAGAGCCGCTCCTCACCCTCCGTCAGCGGACGGAACGCCGTGACACGGTGGGCATATGTCCGGGCGAGAATGTCCGCCAAGGCTTTGTCCGTCACGGCTCATCCCTCCTTCAGCCGCCCCAGCCTGCGCCACGGGGCCAGCCCCGCCAGCGCGGCGGACTGCCCGTCGGAGACGGCGTAGGTCACAGAGGTGTCGCCACGGGTGACGCTTTTCACGGCGGCCTCCCGGCCCTCCATGTCGAGGAGCAGCGCCGCCACGGCCTGCTCCATGGCCTCCGGGATGTCCTCCCGTCCGCACCACGCGCAGGCCCGCTCCATGGCCATCTCCGTCAGCGCGTCCCCGTTCTCACCGAGACTGCGGCCCGCCAGACGCTCCGCCTTCTCCCGAATGGCGGCCGCCTTGTCCGCGCCGCTCATCAGGGAGCCACCACAGCGCCGATGGAGGCCAGACGCTTGCCGGGCACGAACAGATCGTAGAGATAGCGGGCCTGAATGGAAGTGCCGTCAAAGAGCTGGTTCTCCTGAGGGCCGAACTGCTTGATGGCGTCCAGCTTGCTCACGGCCAGCGGCGTCTCGCAGTGGGTGATGAGACAGGCGATGTCCTTGGCGTTCTCCCCCGCCACGATGCCGCCCTGATCGCTGTCGCCGCTCTGGACGGTGATCACGGTTTTCATGCGGCTCTGGGGTACGAACACGCAGGGCAGATCGTCCAGCATCATCACGTTCTCATAGGTCACGCCGTTGATGGACACGGCGTTGCCGAAGGAAATGTCGTGATAGGTGCCGTTGGCGGCCTCCAAAAAGGCGGTCTTGTGCTTGTGGCTGATGAGGGCCACATAGCCGTCCATCTCCTCCGCGTCGTCACGGACGGTCTGCAACAGGCCGCTGACGGTGGCGATGGCGTTGGTCTTGGTCAGGGCGGCGGAGACGATGTGGGTGGTATTGTGGGCCGCGTCGCCGTTGGCCAGCTCGTACAGGCGGTGGATGCGGTAGGTGTCCTGTTCCTTCACCAGGGCGTTGCGGGCGAACTCACGGATGACGTTCTCGGCGGTGACCAGAAAACCGGTGTCGTTGGGGTCGGTGCGGTCCAGAGAGAACTTCACGCCGCGGTCCATGGACAGGGTGTAGCTTTTCCAGCTGTTGGTCACGGTGCCCTGAGGGTAAGCGGAGCCGTCGGCCTTGCCCGCGTCATAGTTGCCGAGACCCGTGGTGGACAGGGTGGAGATCTCAATGTCCCGGCCCCCCGTGAAGCGGACTTTCCCCGCCTCAGGGATCATCCACGCGGTAGCGGAGGCCGCCGCAAACTCCTCGTCGATGAACTGCTGGTATGCCTTTGCGTAATCAAATGCCATAATTATACCTCCGGTATTCAAATTCTGGGGCTTTCAGACCCTATAACCCCACAATAGCGCAAAAAAAACGCCCCGCCTTGGGAACCGTTTCCCAAAAGCGCGACGCTCCATCCCCCTCCATATCCCTCACGATCTCCCCGTCCGTCCCCTCTCCGATCCCTCGCCAATCCCTTTCCACCCGCAAAAAAAGAATCTCCCCCCGTCCCCGGAAGAAGATTCCTTTTTACCGTAATCAATTTTAATGGTAACAGTTCCTGATAATTCCCTCTTGCGTCACCCATCGACTTCCAGTGAACACAAGATGCTTACCCCGCGATTTTCCGGGCCATGTCCAGAATTTGCTGTTCCGTTGCCGTCTCGTTTTTTGAAAGAAATTCGCACATTTCCATTTGCTGCGATTCCTCTCTCAGAAGCAGAAACGCTGTTGCCTGCACACCTGCTCTCGCTTTTGATATTTTCAAATACCCGATCAAGACTTTCTCAAGTTCGGTCAACTTTTCCATTGCTATTCTCCATTTGTATCAGGAATCTATCGCATGCGGCTTTTGCGCGTTTCCGCTCCTCACATCAGCCCCGCCACGCCGCAGGTCACAGCCGTGGTGATGCACCCGGCGATCACGACCCCGGCGGCGATGGCCGGCAGAGCGGTGCGCATACGAATATCCAGCACGTCCGCCACCAGCGCCCCGGTCCACGCCCCGGTCCCCGGCAGGGGGATGGCCACCAGCAGCACCAGCCCCAGCGTCCGGTACTTCCGCACCTTCCGCCCCTTCAAATGGGCCCGCCGCTCCAGACGATCCACCTTCGGCCCCAGCCACGCGCTTTTCCGCATCAGGGCGAACACCCGCCGCAGCAGCAGCAAAATGCAGGGTACCGGCGTCAGATTCCCCGCCATCGCCGTGACGGCGGCCACGGCAGGCGGCAGTCCGGCGGCCACCCCCATCGGAATGGCCCCCCGCAGTTCCACCACCGGAACCATAGCCATGAAAAAGGTCATCGCCAGCTTTCCCAATATGCTCTCGCCAAAAATCATGTATGTCCCATCCCGCGCCGATTTTCGGCGCGTCTTTTTTTATTTTACGCCCCTTCCTCACGAACCCGGCCATGCTGCCCCCAAAAAAGCGCATGACACCGCCGGAGCGCCGCCCCCATCGGCCCACGCCCCGCTCCGCTCGGAAAGTCTTATTCATTAGGTTAACATAATTTCATCCGCTTCGCAACTACAATCTATCCGCCCCAACACGCCGCCGCTTTTCTGGACCGCCCCTCTTTGCGCCGCCGAACCCTGTATCGCTTGCAATGACAGGGTTTCCGCCCATCTGCCCCCACGTCCCGCCCTCCGCTGAAAAAAGTTTTTCTCCGTCTGCTGCACGGCCCCGTGCAACAAACCGCCCTGAGCCGCCATGGACAGAACGGCTTTTCCGAAGAACTCCTTCACAAGCGCCCATCCCTTGCCGGTGATACGGTGCTCCTAAATCTATGAAAGGAGTCCTGTTCTCTTGTTGACCACGGAAACATTTCGGAAAGCGGCCCGGAACCCGGCGGAGTTCGGCAGCTACTACCTCTCGCACTACTTCACCCGTCGCTCGCCCCCCTTTCACCGGCAGCTGTCCGCCCTGTGGCGCCGCCGGGTGATGAAAAACCGGGACCCGGTCTCGGACTGCGCCGCCATGCTGACGGAAAAGGGCACCCGCAGCGCCATCGCCGCCCCACGGGGCCACGCCAAAAGCACCGTCATGAGCCTGCAAAACGTCCTCCACGCCGCCCTGTTCGGCTACAAGCGCTACATCCTGCTGGTCTCGGACACCGAAGCTCAGGCGGTCAGCTTTTTAGACGCCATCAAAAACGAGCTGGAGACCAACGAGCGCATCTTAGCGGACTTCGGCGAGCAGCCGGGCAAAACCTGGAAGACCGGCTCCATCCTGCTCTCCAACGGCTGCCGGATCGACGCCGTAGGCAGCGGCCAGAAGCTGCGGGGACGGCGCAACTATGAGCGCCGCCCGGATCTCATCCTCTGCGACGACATCGAAAACGACGAGGGCGTCCGCACGGCGGAGCAGCGGCAAAAGACCGCCGACTGGTTCTGGAAGGCGGTCTGCAAGTCCGGCGACAGCTACACGGACATCCTCGTCATCGGCACCATCCTGCACCACGATTCCCTTTTGGCGGGTCTATTGGAAAACCCCGGCTTCCAGAGCCGGAAATACCGGGCCGTTCTGTCCGACGCCACCTCCCCCCTGTGGACGGACTGGGAGCGCCTCGCCTCAGACCTCTCCGACCCCGACCGGGAAAAAACCGCCCACGCCTTCTATTTCAAGCACCGCAAGGAAATGCTGGCAGGCTCCAAAGTCCTCTGGCCGGAAAAACTCAGCTACTACGATCTGCGGCTCATGCGGCTGACAGAGGGAGACGCCGCCTTCAACTCGGAAATGCAGAATCAGCCCATCGACCCCGCCGCCTGTCTGTTCTCCGCCCAGTGGTTCCGGTACTACAACCCCGCCGAGGTAGACTTCCGCGCCGCCGACTTTCGGTTTTACGGCTACTGCGACCCCTCTCTGGGCCGCACCGCTTCCAGCGACTATTCCGCCATCGTCACCCTGGCGATGGATCGGCACACGGGCCTTGCCTACGTCTGGGACGCGGACATTCAGCGCCGCCACCCGGACAAGATCATTGCCGACATTCTGGAAAAGGAGCGCCTGCTCCGCCGGGAGACCGGCCGGGGCTACGCCCTTTTTGGCGCGGAGACCAACCAGTTCCAGTGGTTCTTAAAGGAGCAGCTTGCCAGGGAATCCGCCCGTCAGGGCCTGTATCTGCCCATTCAGGGCGTCCGCTCCACGGAAGATAAGACCATGCGGGTGGAGACCTTGCAGCCGGACGTGAAAAACGGCTACATCCTCTTTCGCCGGGATCAGACGCTGCTTTTGCAGCAGCTTTCCCAGTTTCCCCTGGGCGCTCACGATGACGGCCCGGACGCCCTGGAAGGCGCCCGTACGCTGGCCCGCAAGCAGTCCCGGACGGCGAACCTCTCCGGCCTGCACCTGTAAAAAACTCACATGAGTCTTGTCCGGCCTGTCCGCAAAAAGGGAAGCGCCCCAAGCTGTGCAACCGGCAAAAAACTCACGTGAGATTTGTCCAATTTTTTTACGAACGAAAGGAGTCCATCTATGACCATTCCTTACTTAAACACCGCCCGTCCCGTCCCCATGAGCGACATTCCTGAGGAATACCGGGACATTGCCGAGGCCATCGGCCTTGAGGCCTTCACCCAGCTGACGCTGCTGTGCGGCGGACAGAGCCTGTACATCCCCAAACGGGAATCCTTAGAGCGCAACGCTCGTGACCGGGACATCCGGGCCCGGTTCAACGGCTGCAACTACCGGGCGCTGGCGGCTCAGTTCCGTCTCAGCGAGCGGCAGATCCGCAAGATCATCAACGGCACCCGCACTTAAACCCGGACAAGACTCACGTGAGTTTTGTCCGCACATCGCCCTGTCGTTCGCTCCGCGCGGAGCAGGGGAGCAGCCATCGCCCTACCTTTTCTTTACATTTTTGTAACAAACGAACTTTTTCTTTGCTTTTTCCCCCTTTTATGCTAAACTATTCTCGAAAAAACATCTCTTTTCAAAGGAGGGCCTTGCCATGCCTCAGGAATCTGCGCCCATGGATCAGCTCCGGGACGAGCCGCTGCGTTTTCTGGAAACGGAGCAGTTTCAGGAAATGCTGTCCGTCTACCGCAAGCTCAAGCCGCTTGAGCAGGAAAACCCCCGCAAGTTCCGCAACCAGCTGAACACCTACGATTTTTCCGACATCTACCCCATTATGGACACCTACCTGCAAACCCGTACCCTCTCCGACCCGGAAGCCGTGTCCGCCGTCATCGCGGAAGCCGCGCCAGAGAGCGTGGCCTTCGCCTCCACGCTGCTGGACATCTTCGAGACCACGGTGGCGGAGCGGGTGCAGGAATACGACGTTCTGGGCAACAGCCCCGCCACCTACTTCATCTGCGGTGTTTGGGCCAACATGAAGCGGGGGAGGGAGTTCCACCCGGCGTCCAACGGCATCACCGTCACCTACGATCAGCCGGACGCCTACGGCAACCAGAACATCCGCTACCGCAACAAGGACTATGAGATGACCCTCATCTTCGAAGCGGTGGAGGCCTACACGAAAAACCTCAGCTGGACGGCCCACCGCCTGCTGATCTACACCCTGATGCGGGGCAACGCCGACAACTGGCGGAACAACACCGCCACCTTCTCCATCGAGGAATACATGGCGTGGGCGGGCCTGAAAAGCCGGGACGCGGCCTACCGCCAGCTGAAAAAAGATATGCAGGCCATCACCGGCATGAAGATCACCGCCGAGTCCTTCAAAAAGTACTTTGAATCCTTCTACATCACCCACCTCGCCACGGAAGCCTACATCAAAAAGTACACCGGCGAGGTGCATATCTCCTTCGCGGAGAACGTGCGCCACTTCCTGACCCAGTATTACCAGCTGATCCCGGACTGGATGGGCCACCTTTCGGAAAACAGCTACCGTCTGGCCTTCTACCTGTTCTACCGGGCCAGAAAAGCCCCCATCGACGAAAACGGCTCCTTCCGCATCAAGATCGACGACATCATCCATTACATCGGCCTGCCCACCAAGGATGAGGTCAAGAACCGCAACTATGACGAAGCCATCATCCGCCCCTTCAACAAGGCGGTGGAGGAGATCGAGAGCATCTCCAACGGTTCCATCCATATGGACTTCGACTATGACGACATCAACACCTTTCTGGCGGGCCGCATGAACGTGGGCATCGACCAGACCCTCTGGGACTACATCCGGAAGCTGGACAAGACCCGGACGGCCAAGCAGCTGAAAGGGAAGACCTCCCACAAAAAAACGCCGGAAGCGGAAACCTGACCGGGACGGCCTGCACGAAACCACGTCTGAACTCTCCTCCGAAAAACCGCCCGTTCCGGGCCATTGTGCAGAAGCCGCCGCCCACTTCTCCACAGGGAACCCATTTTCGGGCCGATTTCCCTGAAAAACCGCCTCAAAACGCCCTCCCCGTGGAGAAAATCATCCACGATCCTCCCATTCTCCCTGTCCAACTCCTACTTCCCCCCGTGCAGCACCGACTTCGACCCGTGCATTTCCCTACTTGCCCCCGTGCAATCTCCGTTTTTCCGCCCCTCCCATTTTTCCAATTTTCTGTCACTTTTATACCCATATTTTTCGGAAAGTTCGTGATCTAACTCCAAATTTTCCAACTTTTTCCCACCACACCTTTTCCCCCCTCATTTCCCCTTATAGATATACTAAGATATATGACTGCCCCGGACCGCTTCGCCGGTCTCCGGGGCGGTATGCTACAATACTCCTGACCAGACCCAGAAAGGAGACGCTTCCATGTCCGACACCTTCGACACCATCGGCACCTTCATCGGTACCGGCCGTCGTACCGGTATCTTCTCCGAAGAGGACGAACAGGCTCTGGAGAACGGCTCCGGCTTCTCCTCCAAGATGGACAAGGCCCTGTTCGCCGACTCCATCGCCACCTCCATCGGCGCCATCTGCGGCACCTCGAACACCACCACCTACGTCGAGTCTTCCGCCGGCATCGCCGCAGGCGGCCGAACCGGCCTGACCTCCGTGGTTGTGGCGATCTGCTTCGCCTTGTCCGCGTTCCTGGCCCCGGTCGTCTCCGCCGTGCCGTCCGCCGCAACCGCCGGCGTGCTGGTGATCGTCGGCTGCATGATGGCCGCTTCCCTGAAGGAAGTCAAGTGGGACGACATCGCCGAAGCCATTCCGGCGTTCTTCGCCGCCGTGTTCATGGCCTTCTCCTACTCCATCTCCTACGGCATCGCCGGAGGCTTCATCATGTACTGCATCGTGAAGACCTGCAAGGGCAAGGCCAAGGAGGTTCACCCGATCATCTGGACTGTGGCCGCGCTGTTCATTCTGGACTTCGTGTGCATGGCGATTCTGTAACGCTGATTGACAACGGATTAGCCTTTAAGGATTAATCCGCCGCCATACGGCATAAAGGCCGGGCTCTCACAAGGGCCCGGCCTTTGTTGTTGCCACAGTGATCAACGCCCATGAGTACCTTCGATGATCATCCGCCATTCTTGATGCATGGGAATAGTTGTCAACCGACAACTAAACGTACATGGCGGCAGCACGAGTGCCTTATTCAACATCGAAATATGCAGCGCGAAGAAGCCGAAAAACCAAAAAGGCTTCTATACCGAATGAAACGGTATAGAAGCCTTTTGGTTTGCGATCAAGCCCTTCTCACCCGAGAGAAGCTAGAGAACGATCAGTCCTCGAATGCCGAACCGTTAAGCGGGAAGCCCTACGGGCTTCCCGTAGGTGAGGGGAGCGGCTATGCCGCGACCGATCCGTGAGAGGGATTTAGTCCTCGAACGGATCAAAGTCGCGACGGACGCGGCGACGCGGGCGCTCAGTACGCTCTTCGCGGTCGGCGCGGTAGTCGTCGTAGTTGTCGTCGGTGGCGTAGCGCGGGTTACGGTCCGAGCCACGGCCACGGCCACGGGAACCGCCACGGCGGTCATCACGATCGCCACGGTCATCGCGATCGGAAGAGCGACGGCGACGCGGACGATCATCATCGCGATCATCGCGATCGAAGTCACGGTCATCGGAGCGACGGCGACGCGGACGGTCGTCGTAATCATCCTCGAAGTCATCGGAGCGACGGCGACGCGGACGGTCGTCACGATCGTCGAAGTCACGGTCATCGCGCTCGGAGCGACGGCCACGGCCGCCACGGCGATCGT
>OLGA01000935.1_pt1 | contig 23956 bp, 23 predicted proteins | sample 1604881 | NCBI WGS metagenome assembly OLGA01 (sample SAMEA3888896, study PRJEB22519) | human gut metagenome | biome: human gut; feature: human-associated habitat; material: faeces | place: Denmark | collected 2009 | reverse complement strand
TTGAAACCGGTTTCGGCAATATCATTCCTCTCTGGACATTCGGAATGAATTATTAAATTGTGATTGTTACATAAAGGATTACATTCCCCATCTTTTTGGCACGCAGATTGTGACTATGAATATCGGGTTCGATAATAATAGATATTGCATAGATAGAAATTACAAGGTAGACTTTTAGGTTCAGTTTTTGAAAGTGAATCCTGCTGGCTGTGATACCAGCAGGATTCTGCGTTATTATGCTCTAAAACAAACCATTCCGTTTCATTAAATTCAACAATTCTTTATCAGAGATAGATTCCATTTCTGATTTATCATAAATGGTCAATAGTTCTATAAAACCATCCTCTTCATTCATGATTGCCATAAAGGAAATAACTCTGGCACCACCACTTTTTCCTTTACCTTTAGAAGCGATACTTATTTTCTACATAATACTTGATTTTTAACACATTACAATATTATAAAATTTCAAGCAAACATAGGTTGTTTAAGTTTGAGCGGAGCGTGCTTGTGAAATCACGCTCCGTTTTTATTTATTCCTTAGATATTAGATGACGGTGAGCCAGATTGCCTCGTCTCTTTCCCTCGCCTCAGTAATGCGGTCGATGAGGCGTTTCAGCCACTGTCGGGAGTTCACCACCATGCCCTTGTATTTGTTCTCCCCCACGAGGATGCAGCCCTGCGTGTCGTCGGGATAGTTGCCAGCGTGGATGCGGATGCCCTCGAAGTTTGGCACGCCTTGCACGAGGGGAAGCCACGTCTTGAATCGGGGCGACTTCGTGATGACCACTGGGTAAGAGCCTTCGGGGATAGCCGTCTTGCCTGGTATCTTGCGAGCCTTCTTGCCCGATTGTCGGCTGTATCGGGCATCCACCTCTTCGGGCTTCAAGTCGATGCCGAGAAGGTTGCGCCAAGTCGGCTCCAAGGTGTCGCAGAAGTAATACTCCTTGGTGAGTTGGCTCTCGTCCACCTCATAGTGGATGATTCGCTTGTCGCCCAAGCGTTTGCCTGGGAGGATTTCTCGTTGCACCACTGGCTTGCTATCAGCTCCCTTAGCACATGAATTCTTCACTCTTTCCTCTTCACTCTTCACTATAAAGAGTCTTCCGATGGTATAGGTGTTCTTCTTTGCTATTCGTTTCAAAATGATTTCCATTGTCGTTTATTGTTTTAAAAATTTCAACTTGCGGAAAATCGGACTGTCACTGTCACCGTCACCACTTTCCATCCTTGCCACATACCCACGATGCACCCATTGCTTCAAGGCATCCTTGATACGCTTGCGGTCGTCGTTGTCGAAGCCTTGCGAACGGCGCACCTTCACGTAGTCGTCCTCGGTGAAGCTGTCGGGCAAGAGGGTGAGCAGGTTCTTCGGACCATTAGGGGCCGTGCGAGAAACCTTGTCTTGCTCGCCGTCGGCATCGTATATCATCTGCCCGAAGAGTTTCAGCTTGCACCATAGGTCGTAACGCTCGCTCCAGCGGATGAAGTCCTCGATGCTCTTCTCCCATTTCATGCCATTAGCCACGTAGAGGACGCACGCCTTTAGGTAGGCAATGACATTGGCTCGGAAGCTAAGATTTTCAAAGACGTAGTTCTGGGAGAGCCTTGCGAACTCGGCGTTTTCCTCCACCAGTTTCTTGGCGAGTTTCATAGCCTGAGGGCAATCCACCAATCCACGAGCCTTTAGGAGGTTGTCGATGTAGGGCTTCAATTCCTCGTCGAAGGCGGCATCGTACGTGCCATAAATGGGCATCGCCGAACCGCACGGTCTGCGCTCGATGGTGGCGAAGCTGATGCGAGAGATGGGACCATCCGTCACCACTCTGCGGAAGTAGTCGCGGCATTTCTTCGGGGTGCAACAGGCGTTCCAGTTGAAGCGAACCTTTACCGTTTCGGTCACTGATTGCACGCCCACACGGTCTTGACCGTAATTGCCGATGTCGAAGGCAAGCTCCATGATGCGGAAGTGCTGGTTGGTCTTGCCTTTGAGGGCATCGAAGAGGTTCAGCTCGTTTATCTTCGCATAAAGAAAATGGTTCTCCGCCTCTTTCATGCGCAATACAAAAGCAGGGTTCGTCATGTCGATGTTCACCTCTTGGATAACCAAGCCTTCGGGACGCTCTCGCTTGTCCTTGTTCGAGCCTTTACGGTTGCATTCGTCCTTCCAAGCTCGTTCACGCTCTCGTTGCTCGGCATCTCTCGCTCTTATATCAGCCATGATATGATTTATCGGCTGGGTGATGGATTCCTTTCCGCTTCCAGTCGGTGCGCAAAGGATGCTCATTAAGGTCGCCTCATGCTCCACGTTGTCGATGTAGCAGAAGCGTGTGTCGCAGAGGTGGGCGGCAAGGCTTGGAAACACGGCTTGCGATACGGCTGGCTGGTAAATGGTCGGGGTTCTGCTCACCAATAGCTTTATCAGCTTCGGCAATTTGCTTGGCATTTCGTGGATGCGATAGAAATAGCTTTCGGGGTTGCCGATGTCGCCGAAATCGTCCGTGTCGTAGTTGGCGGCTCTGCCTCGTGCTTGCTCGTCCTGGCAGAGGGAGATTGCCTTGCGAACGATGCTCGGCATTCGGTGGCTTTGCTTGCGGTTGCAGGCACTATCTACCGTAGCGTAGGCTCTCTGCTGCTCCTCGCCGAAGGTCGGGAGGATAGCCTTTATCCAGTCTCGATTGTCATCGCAGAGGTAGCGCAAGTAACACGACAGCGTGAAGATGAAACTGTTGCGTGAGCCATGCTGAGGCTCGCCTCCCAATAGCTCAACCAGCTTCGAGGTTATCGACGAATATGGGATTCCGTCGTATTCCATCGGGAAGTTTTTCTCGGTCTCCATTCCGCCATTGCCTTGATTCCCTCCATTATCGCCGATATGATTATCATCAGAATGATTAGTATCAGCAGGTTGGGCATGCTCAGCAGGAGAGCCAAGAGAAACAGCAGGATTGCCATTGTTGCCCGAAAGTCGATTGTCTTTGTCGTTAGTGTCATTGTTGATTTGGGTGTTGATTTGATTGTTGTTTTGATTGTTGATTGATGAATTGTGTTCTTTGAATAGCTCGCCTTCGTTGATGTAGAGGATATACTCCTCTGGCACGATAAAGGAAGGTCTCGCCAAGTCCTTTACGCAAACGTCATAGTCCGCATCCTCCAGTTGCTCCGACATCCACTTCTGCGCCTGAGCCAAGTCCATGCCATCGGGAATCGTGAAGACGAGGCGCAAGCCCTCCAAGGATGGCGTTACATGCACCAAGAGGATTCTCTCCAAAGCACTTGGATTCTTCACTCTTAGTTCTTCACTCTTCACTTCCCAATATCCCTTGGGATTTGGGATATGATCTTTGTCATAGATGCTCAGTCCGCTCGGTATGGCGTCAGCGTTGAGGCGGCGACCATTCTTGAATGTGGCGTGGGGCGTGAGGATAGGGAGCTGGCTCTTCAGCTGAGTCTTCATCGCATCATAGTCCTCCTGGCAGATTTCGCCACGGCGCTTGCGTTCGAGTGCGTCCTCAATCTGCGCGCAAACGTCCTTCACCCGGCTACTCTGGGTAGCTTGGTGGAAAAGCTCGGGGGTGCAGACCTGCACCCCTCGGCTTCTTACGCTCTGTGATATTCCAAACATTTTCAATGTATTTTCGATTAAAAAGTTCTTTTACTTTTTTACCCTTTTACCTTTCTAATGTCCTGCACCAAAATGTCTTGGAACACCTGTCCTTGATACTCGTGGGTCTGAAAGCGGAGCTTCACGATAACCAACTCATCGGCATAGAGCTTAATCTGTGCGTTGTTGCCGAGCATCGCTGCCGCAAACTGGTTCTCATACTTGCCTCCGAACTCCTGCAACACGATGTTGCACTTAGCGAGCTTTCCGCCCTCGCTCTTCTGTGAATCAACAAGGAAGGTCTCTCCCTGCTTCACTACTCTCATGATTTTTGTTTCCATCTTTCGTTAATGTTAAATGAGTAATGTTAAGTGTTTACTGCTTATGGATAAAAATAAGGCAGAATGTTTTTTACCTTTTTACCTTTTGGTGAATGAACTTGCGCCCCTTCTCCGTCCACACGAGATACATCCTCGTACAGACGGTATCCCTTCCGACAAACAAGTCGAAGTGCGTGCGGCTCTTCGCCAGCCCACGGTGAGCATACTCCGCATACAGCATGTACTGTCCACTCTGGTAGTACTGCACACGCTCTGCGCAGAGCAGTCGGTTCAGTTCCTGCGCCGTCATGCCCAGCTCCTTGGCTATCTGCGTGGTGGTGTAGCAGGATATACTGTCCAGCACATTGTCGGCGTAGAGAGCCTTCGGCAGCAGGCGGTCGATTTCCGTCTCTTGCTCGGCAAGTTGCTTGTTCTTTTGTCCTAAGAGCATATTCTGCTCACGGATGAGCTTGTCCTTCTGCTCCAAGGTCGCTTTCTGCACTTCCTCGGCACGGCGGCGGATGTCCTCGTCGGTGTCTCCCTCGTGGGTGAGGATGTATCCACCATGCTTGCGGATGGAAGGAAGCACCTCTCCACATACCCAGTCTTGGAATGGCTCAGCCATCGGTTTGGTGGAGCGCATAATCAAACGATAGAGGTTTTGCTCGGAGATGAAGGTGAGGTTGTCCATGAAAGCTATGGTCTTGCCATGTTTGTTGGTGAGTTCTGAACGTACCTCAAAAATTTTGATGCCCGTTGCTTTCAGCTTTCTCTTCGCCATGCTCGTGTTGTTGAGTTCCAAAACCTTGCAGATGTCCACGAGGCAGAAGAGAGGTTCATCACTCGTCCCCGTCACTCGGATTTCGCCGAACTGAGGATGCTTGAACACTTGAATCTTAAAATCCTTTGTTGTCATAATCCTATGAATTAAAAATGTTGTTCAACTTTACTTTCCCGAAAAGCCTTTGGCGATTCCTCGCCTCGACTTTCGTCATTCTCATAGGATGCTCTCTGTGTAAAATGGAGTCTAATTCCTTTCTCCCTCTCTGCGCGCTGAAATATATAGAGGAAAGAGAACTTCCTTAGGCACCAAAACAAAAAAAGCACCCGAAACCAAGAACCATCATTCCACAGATGGTTTCTGATTTCGAGTGCAAAGGTAGTGCAAATTCATGGGGGCATTCGTAAACCCTATGTAAACCCCATGAAAAAAGTTTCTTTACTTATAGCAGTTGTTCCAGTCTATGTGAGTAACCAAATCCATCCAATCCTTAAACTCCATGTGGAGGTCAGTATATATCGCTTCGTAATAATCCTTTACGATGTGCATGGCTGGTATGGTTTTACGATACTCAGTGTTGAGAAAAGGCTCTATCTCATGCAGAAGTGCTTGGTCGTCGATTCTTACGACTTTACCGTTTTTCAGGCAAGAATCAACAACATGAGTTTTAGGAGTGCAGGCTTTCGGTGCATCAGTAGTTTTTACTTCTGGTTCTTCCTCCATTTTCTCGGATAGAAACAAGACATAAGCATCCAATACATCTTCTGCATTTACGCCAGTTACATAGATGGCTGCCTGTACGTCTTCTTCCGCCAAGAAACGCTTGACGGCATCCTCATATTCGAGAATGGAGTCGCAAGCAAGGAATATCTTACGGTGGCAAGAGAAGATGTTACGATTGATGAAAGTCTTAATCAACTTGCAATATTCTTCGATGTCATTACATCCGTTCTGTTCCAAGTACTTGGCAAAGGCAGACAGATTCCTGCTGTCATTAAATATGCGATAAGCATCATTGGCTTCCTTTCTGCGCTTGCTACCGATGGCAACATATTCTGTGTTGTCAGGGAAATATACGGCGAAGTTTACCAAGTAAGAGTTGAGTTGGGAGCGAGGGAATATCAACACCTCACCATCATTATTGAGTTGCTTGCGAACAAACTTGTCTTCATCATGTGCTTCCTGCTGACCAGACAAGCGAGAGTAGAACGAAACATACTTGGCCTCGTTCAATCTTTGCTTGACTACATGCGGATTCCATGTGGCATAGACATCGTTTTCCGAGTCATACCCTAAGAAAATAAAAGGGATGGGAGCGGCTTTCATTTCATCGAAATCCTCACGTTGTGGCAACTGCGCTCGCCACACATCTTCGCTTCCCTTCAATTGTGCGCTCGACAATACCTTCACATAGACATTGAAGCAGGAGCCGTCCACCATGATTTGATATGGCATAGTTCCGCCCAATAACTTATACGTTATGTTTCCCACAAGTGCTTCCTCAAGCAGTTTCTTATGGTCGTTTGCTGATAATCTTGCTACCATTACATGATACTTTTAAACAACGGACTTTCTTGATATTCACTCTTTCGCTCAGGCGAGAAGGCTTGCGGTATGCCATCGAGCGAACTGGCAAATTTCACCTCTGTCACCCCTGCTGGCACATCCGACTTCTTGATGTGTGGAATGTCCTTGGCGCAGAAGTAAGCCAAGGTATCGGTAGCCTCGACATAATCGAAATGCACGGCATCCAACTTGCTGATGTTGTTGCCTACGGTCTCAGCCACTATTTGATACAGGTGGAAACGTTCCTGTACGCCCACCTTTTGATAGATGGCATCGAAGAGGTCTCGCACAGACTTGCCTCCGTTTCCCTCTCCCGATTCCCTCACCGTTATGGAAGCGATGAGCAAGCGAGAACTTGGCGATGGGTTCAACTGGTCGATGGAGAAATGATGGATGCGGTTCTCGCTCGATGTGGTCTTCACCTCTATCTTGTCTCTGCCCAAGGTGAAGTCGAACTTGGCGTTAGGCGAAGAGTGCCAAGCGTTTACTAAGGTCTCAGGGTATTTACTTTGTTCTATCACCAAAAGTTCTCCCCATAGCCCCTGCATCTTCTTGACAGGAGGATTTACCAACGCTGAGAAGATGGTAATCAGTTTCTCCACCTCTACTGAGAGAGTCTTGCGTGATGGCACTGGCTGTATCTTCTGGAGCATGAGCACCACGATGTCGATGAACGAGGATTGTAAAGCCCATTCGGGTGAGCGGAGAATGATAATGGCATACGATTTCTCTATGTCGCCCTCTTCCGAAGACAAGCGGCATAATTGGTTATACTCCACAGACAAGAGTTCACGAGTGATATTCTTGACCTGCGAAGTGGTTTCATTGACACAAATAAAAAACATAGGATAACCTTCGCTCGACTTGCCCAACTTGTGAGGCAAGTTTTTAAGAGAAAGCACCTTGTAGGAGTCATCTCCATTGCCATGACATCCCAAACTTTTGTATTGTTCCTTGACATTCTGTTCCATCTTGTTAATCTTCATTACCGTCTGTTATACCATCGTCTTCTTGATTCTTTTCCTCGTTAGAGCAGTAGGTGGTAGCCAACTCATCGGGATAGTTGATAGCAAGTGTGTATGCCGTGATTGGGAAACCTGGCTCTACGCCACCCTTAAAGGCTATGTGATGCAACTGTATTGTTATCGAATCACTTTCCACAATTTTGTCATCGCCTGGATAATCCGTTGAGTCTGTCGCAGATGAAGGACCTGCAAACAGTCGGGTATTTGGCGCAAAGCGTTTGTTGTCAAAATCAAAGCTACGCTCACGAGGCACGGAGTCCCACGCCATCTGAATGAAATACACATATTGCAGTGGATTCTCCTCCAGACTTGCCAAATATCTCAGATACCTTATCGTTGCGCTCTTTCGGGAAGCATCGGGATAGTTCTTGAAGCGGAAATCGGTCAAGAATGCGATAGCTTCTTCTATTGGCAATCGCATTCCTCGGTGAGTTCTGTCCTTGGTCGTATAGGTATAAGCCAAAGTAAAATCATCTTTGTGCTTTGCCAAGAAATCCTCCACTACTTTATCATTGTGAAGTATCGTCTCCTTGCTCTCGAATGCTTGCATCGCACAGTTGCCACGAAGTTTTGTGTTGACAACGGAGATAGGCAAAACATTAAACCTTGTTGGGCGAAGCTTTGGAGACAACAATATCTGTCGCTCGGCTGCTTCAAGCGTATCGCACTGAGATAGTGTCAACCTCAGTTCTTCCTCGTGGTCAACATATTCCATGTAATTATCTATGGAGCATTGAGGCAAGAATACACGACAACTCTTGATGTAGCTTTCCTTGTAACCGAAGAATCGGCAACGTTGCTGTATGGTGTCAGCGTTCGTAGGTCCTACTGTATAGCGTGGCATGTAGGTGGTGGCAAGTTTCTCCACGGTAAACCCACGGTTTAGCATTTCCGCTCCCACTAAGATGTGCATACAGTACTTATCCCAGTCTATCTCTTTATCTGCGTCTTTGTCCGAGTTGACAAGATAGACCTTCTTGTCATTGAGAATATCTTTTAAGAAGGGCTTGATTTTATCGAATGTTGGTCGTTCCTCAATGGAGTAAAACTCTATAGCCATCGGGAAAAGACGCTCGAAATCTTTCAATAAATCTTCCTTGTCCTCCTGTCCTTCTGGCTTTGCAAGCAATTTGCGCCATTGAGTCAAGTCCGATTCTATCCAACTTTTAAACTTCTTGTTGTTAGCCACGCTCACATCTGGGTGAACCATCATGGAAAGAAAATTGATTCCATCTACCTCCATCCACTTCACAACAATAGCAACTGCCAATATATGGAGCTTCAAGGCATCCTTCAATGACTGAGGGCATTTCTTCAACCTGTTTCTCTTGTTATGAAACACTTGCTCTTCTGGAATTGTAATAATCAAGCCGCCATTGAACAAATCATGGTTGACATCCATTCCGAAATATTTCTTTCCACCAATATACCCCTCTCCTGGAGTAAGCAAAGTGTGGCTCTTTGGCGAAAGAATGTCCTGCATACTGATGAGGATGTTGGCTTGCGGCGTGGCGGTATATTGCACGTACGTATTGCCTGGCAGGATGGCACGTAGTTTCAGAATGGCATCGTATGTGGCGGAGGTCTCGTCCTCTTCATCACCTACATTCTTGCTGTTGGAGCGACCGTAGCTATTGAGCGAGGCTTGGTCAGCCTCATCATCAATGATCAGCACCGTCTCGCCAGCCATAGCCTGCTTGAAATCTTCCATCTCAAATATCTCTTTCAGATGCTTGATGTGGTCGTAATGCTTCAAGATAGGAATCAATATCGTAGGCTTGCTTGTCATACTCAGATGCCCGATGATGTCCTCTGCCTCACCCACGGTAGGGTCTTTGTGAATCTTGTAGGCATTCTTGCCCAATGAACTTGACTTTATCAAGTCTTTCTCCAAACGCTCCGAGGTCTGTTTCAAAAGGTTCAACTTGGTTCCTGCGAAATACACCACAATTCGATAGCCATTGTCGTGTGCCAAGGCAGTAAGCCCTGTGAACGACATGGTTTTGCCGCTCTGCACATAGCCCACCACAAGATGGGTGGTCTCATCGTTGCCGATGGCATCGTGAGGATTGCAATGAGCCAAAATGTCCATCGTTTCTTCACGGAGGTTTGCTACACCTTGCGCCGTGATACCTTTGCTTTTCTGTCGGTCCACGAAAGATTCGAAGCATTTTCCCAGTTGGACATCTTCATTGAGGATTCTTCCGTGGCGAATGCCCGAATGAACCTCTTCCGTATGCTGTATAATCTTGATACTTTCCTCCATAGCTATACCTTTGTTCGTTTGATATATTCGTTGAAATATTCCACCATCTTGGCGGCATCGTTCTCTGCCTCTTTCTTGGCGGTGTATTTGGCGATTGCCAATGTTTTCAGCACGGCGATGGTCGCCTCGTTGGGCTTGCCAAAATGCTCGAAGAAGACATGGCTTGTATTGATGTGGCAAATGATGATGTTCTCCGCTTCCTTGCTCACATCCACCCAGAACAGGTCGGAATCCCCACCTTCCAGTTTTACTTGCAGCGTGTATTCCTTTCCGTTGATTTTATATTTGTCCTCATACTCGCCATACACCGTAGGCGTGCCAACAGGTTGCACCACTGGCTTTGGCTGCATCTCTGGGAAAAGAGTAGGCGTAGGCTTTGGCTTCACCGTGGAGAACTCGATGGTCTTTCGGGATTTTTGTGAAGAAGTATCATGCTTGGTTACGAGTTTCTTGGCTATTTTCTTGCGTTCATCCACACGGTAGCCTTCCGCCTGTGCGTAGAGGTCGAACTCCTTGGTGTGTATCTCATCTTGCAGTGCCACCATCAAGGCATCGAGGTTTTCCTTGTCAAGGATGTCGTTCTTGTTGAACGAAACTTTGAAACCCTCCAGTTCCAACTCTCCGAAAATACGCTTATAGCGAGGCGAACCCACATTGCCACACAGTGACTTCGGGAAGTATCGCTGTCCATTCTCCGCTCCTTTCACCACACGACCACGGCGAAGTAGCACAAAACCATTGTTCTGGCTGCTCATTTCCTTCAGTACGCCAATGTAGCCATGCGCCTTGTATTGTCCCAAGTCGAAGTCTATATCTTTCTTCCAATACACCTCTGGTCCTGTCGTGTCCTTGTAGAAAGGTGCCGTCAGAATCTCTGGGTCTTTAAACTCCAACACCTCTTCATCGACCACAAGACGCATTTCTCCACTTCTGAGCGACATACGGTAGATGCTTGCCAAGTCTTTCTTTATCTTGGCGATACCTTGCGACTTAGGCGAGTTCTTGGTGAGCTGGGTAATCGTGAAGATGGTATAATGCTCCGTGGCTGGGCGAAGCACATGCCCTACTGGGAGAGAGTTCAAGTCGTTCTTGGTCACTTGGTTGAGGTCGAAGTGGATGGTGCGCTCCTCCGTCTCGTTCAGAGCCTTGGTCTTCACTTCCCATACTTCCCCGAGCCAACAAGCAGCCGTTTTGAATCCCATGCCAAACTCATTGAGTCCTGTATTGTTCTCTGGTGTCTTGGCTGGCATGAAAGCCGTCTGGTAACGCCCCATGCTGATGCCGCAAGCATTGTCTGCCACTCGTATCTCCTGTATTTCCTTGCCTGTCTCATCACGAATGAACTCGATATTCACAGAGAAGCGATAGTCACCGTTCAAGGAATGCAGCAGTTCCTTGTTGTCACGGTATGACTGCAAGGCATTATCGACAAACTCAGCCAACACGTTGGAAGGTGTGTTGGTCAAGTCCTCGAAACGCCCATACATATTGGCTCCGATGCTGATATTTACTGCTTCTATTGAATTATTCATCTGTTTATCATCCTCCCTGCAATTAGTTGAACTATCGTAACGTTGACCGCATTTCCCAAGGCTTCGTAACAGCGTGAGATGGTCAAGCCGAACCCTTCCCCTGAGAAACGCAAGTCTTGCATACCTTGTATCTTGGAAGCCTCATGTACAGTCATGTATCTGCCTGTCTTCTCTGAGCCTATTCTTGATTTCTTCGGAAGTTTTATCCAAGGGAATATCGGTATCTGTGTACCCACGAGGTTGAGGGCTGGCGAGAACGTTGGCAACTTGATGCGTATGCCCGAAGCTCGGAACTGGATGATTTTGTCATCCAACACAGGAGGAACGTCTCCGCAGTTCCATTCCATCTTCTGATGGCTTGGGGCAAAGTCCTTGATTTTCTCCTTCCAAGGGTCGAGCCAAGCCTTGTTTGCTTCGTAGAAATCACGGTTTTGCTGTATATATTTCTGTTTCCAAGAGGGGAATCTATCTACGTCTTGCCTCGAATAGGGCGGTATGCAAGCCAAACAACGCTTCCTTGTTCCCCCAGTTATCGGCATACCGAGCGTACCCTTTACACTACGAAGTTGCTCCAACGAACTGCAACTTGGTGTCTTGCCGTCCTCGTAGTCGTAGGTTGCTCCAAACTCCATCGCCCATACTGGGAAGGTTGGCACCTTGACATGGTGGTCGGCGCAAAGCCCCAAGAACTCTCTCCATACATCCAATTGGTGACGAGTGTCCGCTTTCAAATGCTGGTAATTTGTCTCGTCAGGGTCGATGATGCTGTTGATGTTGCATTCCACTTCGTCTTGTCCCTTAGGAAATTCAAACCTCTCCAAACAACCATAGTCCTCATTCTCGCACACGATGTAGATGCGGCGACGGTGCTGAGGAATACCGAACTGATGAGGCGAGAGCAGTTCTTCCTTGACCTTGTATCGACGAGTCTCAAGAGCCTCCTTGATGGTCTTCCAAGTGTTGCCGTTGTCGTGTCCTTTCAGATTGGCTACGTTCTCCAGTAGCACGTATCTCGGACGGTGTGCATCAATGATGGCGCAGATGTTGTAAAACAAGTTTCCTCGGTCTTTGTCATCGTTGAAGCCCAGTCGCTTGCCAGCTTGACTGAAGGGTTGGCAAGGAAATCCTGCACAGAGAATGTCGTGGGCAGGAATATCGTGAGGATTGACGGCGGTGATGTCGCCCTCAATCTTGTTGATGCCGCTCTCAGTCTTTCCTTTCATTTCGGGGAAGTTGATGACATAGAGTTTGCGTAGGTCTTCACGTAGCTCGGAGGCAAACACGCATTCGCATCCCATCGACTTCAACGCCAAATGGAATCCTCCCAAACCAGCAAACAAATCTATAAACTTCAATGGTGTCATATCTTTTATCGTCTCTCTGCTTTTAGTGCATATTAAAAATATCGGTCATCTTCTGGAGCATGTTCTCGAAAATCCTTAGGTGCTTTTCGAGTTTGGTGCTGTCGGAGAGCGACCTCGACAAGTCCTTGTCGTAGCCACTCAAATCCATATTCATCGCTTGCCCCATCGCTACCATAAAATCCTTCTTGCTTATTTTCTTTCCGTTCTCTCCTGTAAACGTACCCATTTCGTAGAGCACGTTGAGTACACGGATGATGTCTATCTTGGCACCTGTGCGCTCCGTCAGATAGACAGGGCTTTTGCCTGTGGAAGTAGGTTGCGACATGATTCTCTCTCGAAGAGGTTCTATCTCCCTTGCCAGTTGCATCTTGCATCTGCCAAGACTCTCGTCTTTCTGCCTCGAAGCCTCGATGAGCGTGATGATGAAGGAATAAATCCAGAACTTCTCTGCATCATTGTCGAACTTTTGTTCTTGTAGATACTTCTTTACTTCCGACATGCTGCCACGGCGAAGTCGCAACTCATCATAGATTTGATATACTCGGTTGAAGTATTTCAAGTAGAGAGTGTCATCATCAGCCCAATAGTTGCCGTCGAGCAAGGTGCAATATTGGCGATAGTTCAAGTCCTCGTTGATGAAACTGTCCAGTTTCTTCTTGGGATAGTCGTCTCTGTTGTCTATGATGCTCCGCAGGATTTGTTCGCTGTCGGGAACGCAGTCTATTGGCTCACCAGAATGGTGGGCATTGTACTCCGTTCCGAGGATGTAAAACAAATAGCCGAAAGAATCGTCTTCCCTGATGACACAGAAAAGTTCCTTCCTCACTTCTATGGAAATGTCCTTGTTGATTTCTCCTTCCAAGTCTTCAAACACAGGCTCCTCTGGTTGCATGGCATTGCCTCTCTCGAAGAGTTCTTTCTTCAAGAGGTAATGCTGAAAGCGGATGTCGGCGGACAGCCGTCTGTTCATGTATGCGTTGGTGGCTTCCTTGTCCTTTCTGAGGGGCAGCAGGTCATCTATGATTTGCCCCACGACCTCCGCATACTTCAAGTCATGCCTATGCTGATTCAAGTATTCTTTTGCTCGCATTTCTTTTATGCTTCTTGTAAGTTAGTCGGTTTCTTGGATGGTGTATTTTACAGAAACGCTATTTTCACCCAATTTAGAAGTTTCTGCCTTCAGCACAAATGGTCCGTTACCATTGCATACGGATAAGCGAGCACTATTATTTCCTCGTGAATTTACTCTATCGCAAAAAGCGTTGACTTCTACTGTAGTGCCTGGTTTGAATGGTCCAAATGTTCCATCCCAAGACAAAGCATGTTGTGATACTGAGCAATGTCCCTTTTCACTGATGTAACCAATAGTTACATTATGAATGTAATTACTTCCTATGCCATGAAACACGACTTCATACTTGACGTAATAATGCGCAGCCTCCTCTTCCTTCTTCTGGTAATCGTCATCATCAGAGGAAGAACAACTGTTCAGTATGAAAAAGTTGGTGATTAAAAAGAGTATAGCAAGTGCTATACTAAGTACATGATTTCTACGAAGAGACCTCTTAGAAGCCTCATTCTTAATTATTTGCAATCCCTTGCCCCATAAAATGGGGGGGGGTAAATCGGCTGATATTCATATCGTTATGTTGTTAGTTTGTTATACGATTTAATTATCAGCCCCAAAGGTACGAAAAATATTTGGGAAAAGAGAAAGTTTCGGGAGATTTTTTACTTCCACAATGGTTCTTTCTCCCAGTCGGCAGGGAATCCCATCGCCGAAACATCCACTTCCGAGAACAAAGAGAGCAACGTCTGGACTTTCTCCTTCATGTCATTGCCTGGGGAAATCGTATTGAGGAAGTATTGCAGACAGCAAAGATGAGGGTACAGCTTGTTGGTTACAGGAATTTGAGGTTGAGCCATTTCTTTCTAAACGGCTTGGAGGTTTGCGGAATGATAGGAAAGTTTCGATTGTTTGCAGGATGCCCCGATGCGCCTGCCAGCACTCTAAAAAAGATAACAGCGAGTTCCGATGGCATGCCTTTGCCGGAATTCGTTTTTTATGTCCAATCAAAAACAACAAAGGACGCAAAGCATCTTGGCCTAACGTCCTTTGATTTCCTTCCGTCAAATGATGGATGAACTCTGCTGCAAAATTAAGTATTTTTTCGCTTACGGCAAAATATTCCAAATGTTTTTTTGATGCGACACGAGTTATTTTAACAGTTTTATTCCAAAAGTGAGATGTCATAGTTTTAGGCAACTTTCCCACTCAAAAAGCAACTCAAAATTAACGAAGAATCCCTTTAACAGCGCAGTCTTGTCATTTGCCCCCGAAGTAGAAGAAGCTACCTGTGTCGGTATGGAAGTAGATTCCGAGCAAAAGAAATGTTCCTCAGCCTTCTTTCCATTCAGCACAATTTTCTTGATGTTGGGATATTTACGAAGTAGTTTCCCTATATCATTGCACTCTGGTTCACAAATGCTCTTGTCCTTGGAGCCCTTTCTCCAGCATGTCTTTATGACATCCCACAAAGCGATATGGGAGCGTTTCAAACAAGCGAGCTTATCAGAATAGGATTGAAACGGTTGGTCTTCGTTGTACAACTTCTGCATCAATATCCAAAAGTTGTTAGACGGATTGGCGTAATACTCTCTTCTAACCAAAGAAAGTTTTCCTGGAACAGAGCCAAGTACCAATATCTCAGATTCTTCGTCTATAATCGGTGGTAAGCATTCCACTCGGTTCGAAGACTCATAGTAATCATCTATACTCATATTATGATTTTTTAGTTATTCATGTTAGCAAAAAGCTACAGTGTAACTTTCTGTGCATTGCCCAATCTCTCCAAATAAATACCCCATAGCTCAAAATCTTCTTTCTCTACGAGGGAAGACATTTCTTCAGAAAGAAATTGGCGACTGTCACTGACCAATCGAAGACGAAACTCATCTCCTTCGCCATTTTTGAATTTATATAAAACTTCTTTCATTAGAACTGAAATTCAAAGTCGCACTTGTCCGAGTTGCGCATCCTTTCCAGTTGCTCAGCTTTATATGCTTTCATTCTCTTGACCCATTCCGCCACTTTCGGAGAGTCGCTCTTGATTACTATAGTCTCGTTTACGTGTACCATAAGCTTGTCGTTTTGTTTTCGGGAGCAAAGTTACGCCTTTGATTTGAAAACGCCAAACTTTTCTGAAGAAAAAACAAAATGCCAAGAAGAAAAGCCTTCTGTTTCTTTTGAAACTTGGTGACAGGTGACAGTGACAGTCCAAAATTCCGCAACTCCCCTCTGAGTAGAAAAGGGTGAAAGAGAAAGTTTATATTTATATATATATAAATATAAAAATATAACATTAACAATTCTTTACTTTTCTCTTCGCCCTCCAAGGCGAAGGGTGCGCAGAAGGGAGAGGTGCGGAAAATCGGACTGTCACTGTCACCGTCACCAAAGTTTCAAAGGTAAAAAGGTAAAAAAAGTAAAAAGGTAAAAGGAGCTTTCTTGCTTTATGAAGATGCCCTTACTTGGTAAAGATGCTCCTGCTTGATTCTTGCTTGATGAGAACTCTATGTTTCTTCCTCGACAAAACTATGTTTCTCTGCCCGAAAGTCGTGCCTCCCCTACCCTCAGCGACGCATTTCGGCGGAAGTGCTGAAAATCGCCCCTTATCACATGTCGAAATTTGGTGATGTCGGAAAATTGTTGTACCTTTGCATCGTGATTCAGAGAAAGATGCATCGCTCTTATGGACACCATGCCGCTAAGGCTAAATTAACCACAAGGGGAGGCCTCCCCGATAAAGGAACGCCCCACTAAGTAAACACTAAACATTAACCATTAAACACTTAAAATTATGGCAACTAACACTAAAGGAACTTTGAAGTACAGAAAGATTCAGCGCACCCCTCAGACTGGCGAGAACGCTGGCAAGAAGAAGTGGTACGCCACCGCAGTGACCGACCGTGAGATGTCGTTCGAGGACTTTGTAAGTCACATCTCCGACCACGGCTCCCCTTACTCCCGTGGCTGCATCCACGGCGTGCTGATGGATGCCCTCGACCACTTGCAGGAGCTTGTCCTCGACGGCAAGAGCGTGCGACTCGGCGAGCTTGGCCTCTTCTCCATGGGCATGACCTCCCGTGCCGAGGACAGCCGAGCCGAGGTAACCGCACAGAGCATCCAGGGCGTTCACCTCATCCTCCGCAACACCCGAACTTGGAGCAACTCCGAACTTTCCAAGAAGTGCAAGCTCCAGGAGTACGGCACCTACGACGCTTCTGCCGATGATGCAGACGGCGACAATGGTGGAAGCACTCCTTCACAGGGCGGCGGAAGCACCTCTGGCGGAAGCACTTCGGGAGGCTCTACCTCTGACGGAAGCAGTTCAGGAAGTGGCTCTAACTCAGGCGAAGACAACGAACTATAGTAAAAATAACCCTTTAAAACTTTTACCACTATGAAGAAAGAAACTTGGAAAACCATCCTGCAGATTGCCATCAGCATCCTCACGGCTCTCGCCACCACGCTCGGTATCACGAGTTGCACGGCAATCTAACGTGAAAACGCAAAGGGATAGACAAAGAGAAAAAGCAGCAACCACACAGATGGTTTGCTGCTTTTTCTTTCCTCCTTACAATAAATTCTTGTATCTCAACCTACTTACCAAGGGAAATCATCAGGGTCGTTCTTCTCGTATGTACGTTGATTCTTGTTCAACCCACTAATCGTTTCCATGTCTTTTGGCGACAACTCAAAATCAAAGATTCTGATATTCTCGTCAGTGTAGTCATCATTGTCGCAACGAGGTATTGTAATGAGGCCTCGCTGCATGTGCCAACGCAAGATGACCTGGGCTACAGAAGCAACAGACAACTGCTGAGTAAAAGATAAAGAACAGTTCTGAAAAATAACTGTATCTAAAAATCATTTATTCTATCACCCAATCCTCTATGCTTCGCTGGTCTTCCGAAAAGTTAACAGCCACTTTCACAACCTTCCGCCCATCATCGGCAAAAGCCTTGGCATAGTCCTTGCCGCTGATTTGCGCCATGGCTATGTCGGCAGACTTCTCATATTTCAATACTGAAATGGTAGCCATCATAATGCTGTCTGAGTTGCTGCAAGGTCTCCTCATAAGTGAGTCCATTATGCTCAGCCATCTCCTCGATACCCTCACGGAAATATTGAGTCAATTCACTCTTGGTAATACCACAACAGCTACTGTATTCATCTTTCAACGTGAGAATCTTGAGATTGTTCAACTCGCTAAAAATGCTGAGCTGACTAAACTTGGAAATGCCTGTGATGAATACAAAGCGGATGTTTCCCTCTTGCTGCTTCAAGGGGCTGAAGAAATCTCGCATGATGTTGCGGATGGTCTTCTGCAACTCTTCGTCACTGATAGAATCATGCATCGGAGCATCATATTCATCGATGAGAACAACAACTTGCTTACCTGTCTGAGCCTTGGCAGCCAGCAAGATGTTCTTAAAGCGAGCACCAAAGCCTTCACGCCCAGATTCTGGAACTTCTATTCCATATTTCTGCTCTTCAACTTTAAGGATATTGTCTAATATAATTTTAGCATTCTCTAAACTATAATACTTACCGCAGCTCAGATCCAAGTGGATGACAGGATATACCGTCCACTCCTTCTCCATCTGTTCGATGGCAAGTCCCTTGAACAGTTCTTTCTTACCTTCAAAGTAGGCCTTGAGAGTAGATACAAACAAGGATTTTCCGAATCGACGCGGGCGACTCAGAAAATGAAACTTGGCATAATGAGCCAACTGATAGACGATAGCCGTCTTGTCAGCATAGAAGTAATTCCCCTTCACGATTTCGGAGAACGTTTGTATTCCCAAAGGATATCTCTTTGAAGCCATAATCTTACTCTTAATAATTAATGTACAAAGATACAGATAATATTTCAGAAAACAAGCATTTTTCTGATTATTAACAATATATCACTGCAAAAATAGAACCGCAGTTCAAGCATATTTTTAACCAAAATTACGCTAAAATCTGCTGAATAGCTTAAAATGAGCTATTTATGAGTGTATTACCTCGATAGAGGTAATGATTTGGCAATAGTCCTAATTTCTGCAATATGCGTATGTTTGCTGTCAAACAACTCTTTTCAGGTGCAAATTTAATATAAATTTTCGAGATATAAGCTAAAATACCAAATAAAATTGTGTACCTTTGCAGTGGCAAATTCAAAATCAAGATAAAATGAACAGAATTAAGGAGATTCTTGAACGCAAAGGTGTCAGTCAAACAGATTTGGCACATCGGCTTGGCAAAACATTTAATATGGTAAATCTATACGCTACAAATAAAGTTCAGCCACCGATACCTATACTGTACAAAATTGCTGAAATTTTGGACGTGGACATTAGAGAGCTTCTTGTTTCAAATAAAATAGATACGCAATGAAATTAACAGACATAATTAAAGGAACAGAATATGACCTAAGTTTGTTCTCCGACAAGCATATTGCAGAGTTAGAGAACCGTATAGTTGAGCGAAAAACAAATGGGGGGGTAAATATTATCTCACTTGTTTAGTTCGCAAGAAAGAAATAAAACTGACTCCTGAGGAAGTGGTGCGCCAACTATATTTATTGGTGCTTATAGAGGATTATGGGTATTCCACATCAAAAATGGAATTGGAATACAAAGTGACTTTTGGACGAGAAAAGAAGCGTGCTGATATTGTTATTTTTGATAAACAAGACACAACAGCACCTTTTATTATAGTAGAAGTCAAGAAGCCAAAACTCAAAGACGGCAAGGAACAGCTCAAGAGCTATTGCAATGCTACAGGTGCACCTATTGGTGTATGGAGCAATGGAAAGAGCATTTCATACTATCATCGAAAAGACCCTAACTATTTTGAGGATTTAAGCAGCATACCTCGTGCCGACCAAAAACTATCAGACATCATTTCTGAACGTTGGACTATTGATGACCTTATCAAGAAAGACAAGCTTGTCAATGAGCGCAAGTCACTGAAAGACTTGATTCTCGAAATGGAAGACGAGGTGCTTGCCAATGCTGGCGTTGATGTCTTTGAGGAGGTGTTCAAATTGATTTTCACCAAACTTTACGATGAAATGGAGAGCGGACGCAAGAAAGACCGTAATCTTGTATTCCGTAACTATGGTGACACAGAGGAGGAACTAAGAGACAAACTACAGGATTTGTTCGACCAAGCCAAAGAAAAATGGGCAGGTGTATTCTCTGAAGATGCCAAACTGCAATTGGCACCTTCCCATCTGTCTGTATGTGTTGCCTCATTACAAGATGTAAAACTGTTCAATTCTAACCTCGAAGTCGTTGATGAAGCCTTTGAATATCTTATCTCAAAGAATTCAAAAGGTGAGAAAGGACAATATTTCACGCCTCGCTATGTGATAGATATGTGCGTGAAGATGCTGAACCCAAAGGAGGATGAAAAGATGATAGATACCGCAGCGGGAAGTTGTGGTTTTCCAGTTCATACAATTTTCCATGTTTGGCAAAATATCTTGGATAGAAAAGGATTGAAACGTAGCCATCTTTTTACTCTTGAACAGAAACCAGCTGAATGTACAGACTATGTTCAAAACAATGTTTTTGCCATTGATTTTGATGAAAAGACCGTACGTGTGGCTCGTACCTTGAATCTCATAGCTGGCGATGGGCAAACTAATGTGTTGCATCTCAACACATTGGATTATGAGCGTTGGGAAAGCGACTATGTGCAAAGACCGGGGTGGCTTGAAACGTATAGTACAGGTTGGTTTAAATTGCAAAAGTTGAGAGCGGACAAGAAGAGTTATCGTGATTTTACATTTGACATAGTAATGGCAAATCCTCCTTTTGCAGGCGACATCAAGGAAAGTCGTGTTATATCAAAGTATGATCTTGGAAGAAACATGGCTGTGGAAAAATTAAAGGCTTGTCCTAAAGGTATTTCTGTAGTACAAAAAGAGCCAACTTTCATAGATGCACTTACTAACGATGGGGAAACTGTATATCAAATGAGTGATGGCACATTCCGCAAAACAAAATTGAAGACACAGGTTAAGATAAGCCGTGATATTCTATTTGTGGAGCGAAACATTGACTTTCTGAAACCAGGTGGAAGAATGGCAATTGTTCTGCCACAAGGTCGTTTCAATAATAGCAGCGATAAGGCATTGCGTGAATACATAGCTGACCGTTGTCGGATATTGGCTGTTGTCGGATTACATGGTAATGTGTTTAAACCCCATACAGGAACAAAGACAAGTGTCTTGTTCGTCCAAAAATGGGATGATGTGTTATGCCCAAGAGTAAAGGACTATAATATTTTCTTTGCCACAATGCAAGAGCCAAGTAAGGATAATAGTGGTGATAAGATTTACCGAAGCACAACAGACGAGAATGGAAATACTGTTCCACTTCTTGACACACATGGGCATCTTGTTGTAAAGCATGACCTATTCAATCATGAAGGTCTTACACAAGATGGCATCGCTGAAGCATTCGCAGAGTTTGCAAAGAAAGAAAAACTCTCTTTTTTCGCAAGTGCCCCTTTGACGAAGTAAGATACAAGACTTTGTTAGAGGGGCTGGAGATTTGCGAAGTGCCTTTTAGTCGAGTAATTGGAAACGATATAGTGAGGATGGAATCTGAATTTTATAATTCAAACACTGTTAGTTACAAAAATACAGTAAAAGCCTCACAAATTATCGATTTCTCTCAATATGGCACATCGAAAGAGTTGAATGAAATGGGTGAAGGATACCCTGTCTTGAGATTGAATGAATTTAATTATTCATTCATTTCTCATCCCGACAAATATTGTAGCCTGTTGGATATTGATGCTTATCATGGGTTACAACTTAAAAAGGATGATGTACTCATTTGTCGAACAAATGGTAATCCTAAATTTGTTGGAAGAAGTGCTATAGTCCCAAAGGATTATGATTATGCCTTTGCGTCCTATCTGTTTCGCATCCGACCTAATCGAAAGTATATCAATTCTGCCACATTAGTAGCATTTTTGAATTCAAAATATGGAAGATTGGAAATAGAGAAGTACTCTATGGTTGGTAATCAGGCCAATTTTAGTCCTGCAAAATTCAGGGAAATATCCATACCTGTATTTTCAAAGGATTTGAATGACAAGATAGAGGACATAACATATAGAGCCTTTCAAAAATTAGAAATGTCTGAAAGTTTATACTCAGAAGCTGCAAATAATATGTTGGAGTGCTTAGATTTGAATGATTTTACGGCAAGTTCAAATTCTTGTAATGTTAAGACATTGAAAGAGTCTTTTATAGAAACAGGACGTTTGGACGCAGAGTACTATCAACCAAAGTATGATGACATACTCCACCATATCCAAGCATACAAATATGGAAGTAAGAATTTGGCAGAAATATGTGATATAAAAGAAGAAAACTTTACTCCAAAAGATGATACGACCTACAAGTATGTAGAGTTAGCAAACATTGGAAAGTATGGAAACATAATAGGTTGTAGCCAACTAAAGGGTGAAGACTTGCCATCGAGGGCAAGAAGAATCGTAAGTAAGAATGATGTTGTCATTTCATCCTTGGAAGGTTCTTTGGATAGCTGTGCTTTGGTGGAAGAAGATTACGATGGAGCATTATGCTCCACTGGCTTCTATGTATTGAAATCCAGCGTGCTTAATTCCGAGACATTGCTTGTTTTGTTCAAATCTCCATTGGTAAAGGAACTGATGAGGAAGGGATGTTCGGGTACAATCCTTACAGCCATTGGACGACAAGAATTGGAACGTATCCCAATTCCATTAATCCGACAAGAAATCCAAGAAGAAATTGCCCAACATGTCCAAAGTAGTATATCTCTTCGCAAAGAATCCCAACAACTACTTGAACATGCTAAGCTCACTGTAGAGGGCGCAATCCAAAATGGGGGGGTAAAATAGCATCGGAATATTATGTCCTGCAAGAAAAATCTGCAATGGAACTACATATTGCTATATATGTTTTGTTGCATGAGGTAGGCATTATTTCAAATGATGCAAAAGTCAAGGTTCGTAACGTAGTTTGCTCTTGCAAGAAACTGTCAGATAGCTTTCTTGTAAGTGGCAGACTTGATGCAGAATACTATCAGCCGAAATACGACTTACTTTTTGAGAAGTTAAAAGGTTTCCCGACTGCCACAATCAAAGAGATTGCGACCATACAAAAATCCATAGAACCAGGTAGTGATGCGTATCAAGAGGAAGGCATTCCTTTTATAAGAGTAGCGAACCTGTCCAAATTCGGTTTGTCTAATTCTGATGTCAAATTAGACACGACACAATTTGCAGACACAATCCGCCCACAAAAAGATACTATATTGTTATCCAAGGATGGAAGTGTGGGTATCGCATACAAAATGGAAGAAACACAAGATGTCATAACTTCAAGTGCTATTCTCCACTTGCAGTTAACAACACCGAATGTTTTGCCAGATTATCTGACTTTGGTGCTCAATTCTATAGTAGTGAAGTTGCAAGCAGAACGTGATGCAGGAGGCTCGATAATACAGCATTGGAAGCCATCGGAAATAGAGCATGTTATTATTCCTATTCTCCCAATGAATGAACAGCAAATGATAGCTAATAAGATTAAGCAAAGTTTCAAAATGCGAGAAGATGCACAAGACTTATTGCTACAAGCAAAATGCATTATAGAAACTGCCATTGAAAAATAAAGAAAGATGCCAAGATAATCACTTTTTTAGGGTATTTATCTTGGCATCTTTTTACAATTTGAAACGCCTATTCACGGTCTTTTTAAGAATATTACATTGCTCCTTGAACCATTCTACAATAGGCTGTCTATTGATATACAAAAACAGTTGGTTCGGCTTGGTAGAATCAGAGAATATCTTGATTTCTGCATTCACCACATTGAAATTCCTTCTGTACTCCTCGGAATAGAGTGAACCGCTAATGTTGACTGCCTTTCCTGTAAGAAGCACTCCGATTTGCTCAACGGTGAAGCCAATCTTCCTGCACAGGTCTTCCATTTGCAAACGTGCCTCCAACATCGGGAACCAATGCTTGGCTTTGCGGACGATGTCATTGAGCAAAGAAACTTCTGTTGCGTGCTTGTTCTTCAAATCTACGACCTCTGCTTGGTGTATCTGTTGCATCTCGCCGAGTTGTTGGCTGTGGCTGTCCTCCATTCGCTGTATTTTCTCATGGAGTTCGTCTATGTATTGCTCTCGGTCTGTTACAAGCTCACACAACTTTCGGTTGTGTTGTTCCACCTCCTTCAATTTTCCACTGCCCAAAATAGAACCAATCTTTGAAACAAGGGCGGTCTTGGCTTCCATCTTAGCAGCCTGTAGCTTCTCCGTGCTGATTTCACTCTTGGTTTGTTGTAGAAGTTGTTCTGCTTCCTCTACATCGGATTGCAATAGTTTCATGCAGTTTTGAAGTCTCTCCGTCTCTCGCTTGATGTTGCGGTAATACTGTG
>OLGA01000922.1_pt1 | contig 24158 bp, 23 predicted proteins | sample 1604881 | NCBI WGS metagenome assembly OLGA01 (sample SAMEA3888896, study PRJEB22519) | human gut metagenome | biome: human gut; feature: human-associated habitat; material: faeces | place: Denmark | collected 2009 | reverse complement strand
TTTATCCTTCGGCGAAGTTTTCTGATTTTTGTAACACATCATTGACAAACCTACATACATATAATTATGTATGATTTTAATTGCGGTTTGCCGAAAATTTAGTTATGGTAGAGCTTCTTGGTCTGATACTTCGGCTCGCAGGTAATATTTACGCCGAGCTTTCTGAACACCTGCTCGTCCACGCGGGAAAGAATAACGCTTGAGTGCGCCTCAAGCCCCGCAAGATTTTTAACCTGACCGAGCGCCTTTTTCGCAACATCGCTCGTTACCGCGCACATCGAAAGGGCAATAAGCACCTCGTCTGTGTGCAGCCGCGGGTTGTGATTGCCCATTATTTCGGTTTTAAGGCGCTGGATCGGCTCGATTATGGTTGAGGAAATAAGATCGATGCTGTCGGGTATGCCCGCAAGTATTTTAAGGCTGTTGAGCAGCATAGCCGAGGCAGGTCCCAAAAGGCTTGAGGTCTTTCCCGTGACTATCTGCCCGTCGGATAACTGAAGCGCAACCGCCGGCAATGATGTTTCCTCGGCTTTTTTCAGCGCTGCGGCAACCACGGGGCGATCCTCCACCGTCACGCCGACCTGCTTCATTAAAAGCTCTATCTTCGGCGCGTCGTTTTGGTCGCTCAAGCCCTGCCGCGCGCTCACCAGCGCCGCATAATAACGGCGGATTATCTCCTGGCAGGCGGCGTCCCTTACCGCCTCGTCGTCTACAATCCCGAAGCCCGCCATATTAACGCCCATGTCGGTCGGGCTCTTATAGGGCGACTCGCCCATTATTCCCTCAAGCATGGCGTTTAAAACCGGGAATATCTCAATATCCCTGTTGTAATTGACCGCCGTTTTGCCGTAAGCCTCCAAATGGAAGGGATCTATCATATTAACATCATTGAGGTCGGCTGTAGCCGCCTCATACGCCACATTTACCGGGTGCTTGAGCGGTATGCTCCATATCGGAAAGGTCTCAAATTTAGCATAGCCCGCCTTTATTCCGCGCTTGTGCTCATGGTAAAGCTGCGATAAGCAGGTTGCCATTTTGCCGCTTCCCGGACCCGGTGCGGTCACGACCACAAGCCGCCTGTCGGTCTCTATGTAATCGTTCCTGCCGAAGCCCTCATCGCTTATGATATGCGGAATATCGGAAGGATAGTCGCTTATCGGGTAATGGCGGTAAACCCTGACGCCGAGCTGCTTTAAACGGTTCTCAAAGGCAAGCGCCAGCGGCTGACCCGTAAACCGTGTTATAACAACGCTGCCGACATAAAGCCCTATGCCGCGGAATGCGTCGATAAGGCGCAGCGTGTCAAGATCGTATGTTATTCCGAGATCGCCGCGGCGCTTGTTTTTCTCGATTGCGTCGGCATTGATTACAATTACGATCTCCGCGTCATCCTTAAGCTTTAAAAGCATTTTGACCTTCGCATCCGGCTCAAAGCCCGGCAGCACGCGCGCCGCGTGGTAATCGTCAAAAAGCTTTCCGCCGAACTCCATATAAAGCTTTCCGCCGAACATGGCTATTCTGTCACGTATATTCTGCGACTGAAGCTTTATGTATTTCTCATTGTCAAACCCGATTTTTCTCATTCCGCTTGTCTCCCGTAGAGTGATTCGTTTTTTATTCAAAATTAATTATAACTCATAACCGCCAAATTAGCAAGCGCTGATTAAAGTCTGTCGAATAGCCCCGAATTTAACGAAAAGTTTTGGATTTTTCGCCAAACCCCGTCCCTGCAGAAACCGCGCAGGCACCGCTTTATAACCCTCCGAGCCTCTCACACTGTAAGGAGTCACCCTTTACACAAGGGTGACTTGGGTTCGCACATCTAATATCTACTGTCTAACATCTACTGTCTAATATAATATGTGTACCTTCACCTCTCCGCATAAAAAACGCATATACGGTGTATAAAACACAAATTATTTGTCCCCGAAGCCTACCTATTGTGTCATTTGACTATTTGCACAAAAAGAAATCGAAATCTTTAGCCATACGGTAAGGTTTTTTGCCCCCCGAAATACTTGACAAAGGAATATTTTAATGATAAAATGAAGAAAACCGTTAGTGGCTGAACGTGGCATTGCCGCTTTCGGAAAGCGGCGTCGAAAAAGGCGACCGTAATATATGGCGAAAGCCGGTTAGGAGAAAAGATATGGAAAAGATTTTCAAAAAGTCTCTCGCGCTTATACTCTCGGCAGCCCTTTGCTTAACCGCACTCGTAGGTTGCCTGACTGTATCTGCAGCGGAAGGCGACACCACCAAGCCCGTTTACAGCGTTAACTCTGTCGAGGGCGCAGCGGGCGCAGAAGTTGATGTTGTTGCAAGCTTCAGCGAAATTTCAAATGTTTGTGCTCATCATGTTATCTTCACCTTCCCCGCAGGTCTTGAGGTTACGGCCGTAAAGAATGCTGCCGGTGAACCTTATGCGGCATTTGACAATTCCGGTGAGAGATTCGACTATAAGCTCGATGTTGCCGAAGACGGCACAACCAAGGTTCAGTTCATCGATTTCGTAAACTGGGCTGCAGAAAATTTGTCCACCACTGATATGTCGATCCACTTCACGGTTAAGATTGCCGCTGACGCAGCTGCTAACACCGAATATCCCGTTACAATCGCGGTTCAGGCTGCCGATTACGCTGCTGAAAACCTCCTCGATGTAACCCTCACAAACGGCAAGGTTACCGTTAAGGCTGACACTCATGTGCATACTTGGGATGCCGGTGTTATGACCACCATGCCCACCACCACTTCTAACGGCGTTGTTACATACACCTGCACCGAATGCCAGGAAACCAAAACGGAAGATTTCGTTGTTGAAGGTACAATCACTACAGTAGATAGCTATACTAAAGTTGACCCTGCACTTGTTAAAGTTAATTATGCTGCTAAAATTTCCGGAGTTTTTGCCGGAATAGGCGCTAATGGTTGCACATCAACAAATTATGGTATGCTCTTAACAAGAGACGGTTCAGAGCCCGTAGTAGGCACTGCGGCAGTTCTCTATGAGAATAAAGCTGATAATACACTTGCCAGCAAGAGCTACCAAGGCTATTTCCAGAACATGAACTTTGCTCAGATGGGTCAGACCCTTAATTTCAGACCCTATGTTAAATTTACACGCGGTGAGCAGGAATGCTATTATTACGGCGCTGTTTATTCAAAGGTATTTATTGATGCAATCCGTGCCAACGAAGATGGGCAGTCTGTTGCTTTAGTTGCACTGTATGATGCAAAAGCAGCGATAACCGACAATATTGCCGACAAGTGCACAGGTACACAATTGGCTGACGGAACAAATGCTAAAATTACTACTTCCGTTAACAACACAAAATTCGATATGAGTTTAGCGAGAATTCAGTATGCTGCTAGAATTGATGGTTCTGTATTTACAGCTATCGGCGGGAATGGCGGTACCGTAAGCTCTTACAGCATGCTTCTTTCAAAGGACGGCACCGTTCCTGAATATGGTAAAGATGGCGTTGCAATTCTTTATGAAAGTGCTGCTGCCAGCGATACCGGAAACAAGACCTTCATGGGCTATTTCCAGAACATGAACATTGTTCAGATGGGTCAGACTCTTACTTACAGACCCTGCGTTAAATATGTTAATGCAAATGGAGAGACCGCTTATGAGTATGGCGCTGCTGTATCTTTTGTACTGATAGACATACTTCGCAACCATGTTGATTCAAGCGACTATGCTGCTAAACTTGTAAGCTATTATGATGCTTATTATGTAAAATAATTTATATAAGCGTTTATTCTACATAAAGGGAGGTGTGTTTTAATGTTTAAAAAGGTTGAGATTGAACTTATAAAATTCAATTCGCTTAACACTATCGCAACTGAAGGCGGCGGTGAAGGCGGCGGCGGCGATTTGCCGGAAGAGAGCTAATTTCTTAATGTGGCTTTTTGGGCTGTTGAAGAGGAGTATTTCTTTTCAACAGCCTAACTTTTTAGAAATGCGTTGCCGTAAAGTGTAAGGAGTATTATGGGAATATACAGAATCATCGACCTTAATGTTAAACTGGATGGATGCGAACGCACCATGAAAAATGCCGAACCGTATTTAATTAAGGATTATGACGGCGACTATGATTTTGAAGTGAAGCGCGATACCGAAGCGGCTGTAAGGGATCTTTACGAAAAATGGCACGGCTATAGGGATATTGCGGATTTCATTTACGAATCACGCCAATTTCACACCAAGATACTGGATTACGACGCCATGATGCTGCACGCTTCTGCAGTTGTTGCGGACGGTGAAGCATACCTTTTCTCCGCTCCGAGCGGAACGGGAAAATCCACCCACACCAAGCTGTGGCTTGACAAATTGGGTGACCGCGCTTATATTCTTAACGACGACAAGCCCGTAATAAGAATCATGGGCGATGAAATTTACGCATACGGAACTCCGTGGTGCGGCAGCTCGAATATCGGAGTAAACCGAAAAGCTCCGCTCAAGGCGATATGCTTTCTTGAACGGGCTGAAACCAATTGGATAAAGCAAATGCCGTTGTCTGACGGGATGCCGATCATACTCAACATGTTTTATCAAACCTTCAGACAGCTTGATAAATACGACTGCATGCAGCCGATAAGTCGGGAAAACGCTTCGAAATATCTTGATATCATAGGCAAGGTGATTTCAAAGGTTCCTGTTTTCCAAATGGGCTGCACACCCGACCCCGCCGCCGCAGATATGGCGTATGAAGCCATGAGCAAGGCGGAACTGTGAAGACCGAAAGGAATTAATAAGCATGAAACGAAACGACGAATTCATATTAAAAAGCATCGCCGGAATGACCGTACTTGTACCGTTTGGTTTGAAATCATTTGATGTTAACGGTATTATAAAGCTTAACGAAACCGCAAAATTTTTGTGGGATCACTCAACCGGTGATTTCACCGCGGAAACACTCATCAACGATTTAATGAAGGAATATAAAATCGACCGCGAAACAGCCGCGGAATCGGTTGAGATATATATTGATAAAATGAAGGAAGTAGGCAGCATTGAGTAATTCAAAGCCGCAGGTTGAAAACATACCTATGGAGCTGCTTTATCCGCTTTTTGCGGATATGCTGAAAGGCGGCAGCGTCACATTTACGGTGACCGGTATAAGTATGCAGCCTATGCTGTATAATCGCCGCGATTCCGTCACGATAGTTACGCCGCCGAAGCATTTAAAAAAGGGTGATATCCCCTTTTTCAAAACCGACGACGGTAAATTCATTCTCCACCGTGTTATAAGAATACACCCGGACGGCACTTATGAATGCAGGGGCGATAACCGCACGGAATCGGAGGATAATATCCGTCATGAGCAAATTATAGGCGTTATTTCCGAGTTTACACGGAGCGGAAAAAAACACAGTGTTAAAGAGCCGCTATACAGACTGTATGTATTTACATGGCCGTTTTTCCACCGTTTCAAAAAATACTACAGACATTTAAGAACCGCCGAAAGGAAAATTAAGGAATTCGGCGGTTTTTTAAAATATTTAATTAAACCGAAAAAGGAAAGAGTAAAATTGACAGACGGCAGTATGAAAGAAATTAAATACCGCAGAGCAATTACGGCGGACATACCCGAGATACAAAAGCTTTGCGCCGAACTGGTAGTCTATGAGGAAGAAAGCTTCGGAATCAAAACGGCAAACAAATTTTGGTATCTTGAAGAAGACGGGAAAAAGCTGTTTCAAAAATATATAGATAACTATTTTCTTTATATCGCCGTGTGCGAGGGAAAAATAATCGGATATATCAGAGGTGATGTATCCAAGCACCTCTCCCGCCGCTATCCGGTTGGCATTCTGCAGAATATATATATTGAGGAAAAGTACCGAGGACTTGGAATCGGAAGTGAATTCATGCGCGAATTCAAGGCGTATTGCCTTGAAAATGACTGCCGTGAAATAGATGTCACCTTCAAAGAGGACAATCTAAAAGCAGAAGGCTTTTACAAAAGCAAGGGCTTTAGTAAAATGACCAAAACCTACAGATGTGAGCTTTGAATCCGTAATTCACACAATTCTAATCACTCATCCTTACCGACAATAATCCATCACCCGCTTCGCGGTAGCCGATGATTTGTGAAGAACATTGATTTCCCTGTATAAGTGCGGGTGTCCGGCGGACACCTCTGCGAAGCAGAAGCACCAACCGAGGCGCAGGGCAAAATTCAGCACGGCTCCGCTTGGTGGTTCGGCGATACCAAAAGCGGTATGGAGGCGCAGCTTAAATCACTTGCCAACCTTTCGCTTCTCGGGAATTTTGTGGGTATGCTTACCGATTCAAGGAGCTTTTTGTCCTACACCCGCCACGAGTATTTCAGAAGAATACTCTGCAATCTTTTGGGCGAATGGGTGGAAAACGGCGAATATCCCGACGATAAAATAACCCTTGTGACGATTGTTAAGGATATTTCTTATAATAATGCAAAAAAATATTTTAATATTTAGGCTTTAAACGCAAAAAAGAGCTGTCAAGTTAAGACAGCCGAAAAGCGGCCGGGCAGCCCCCAAAAAAGGTTGCCCGGTCGCTTTGCTTACCGTGTAATTAAATTGCTGAAAATAACTCGGAAATCAGGATTTGAAGAAGCATCTCCCGGTTAGTTGCCCGATTGAATTTTTGTCTGACTTTTCGGGATCAGAACAATCGGGACGGTTTCTGTTTATTTAATGCCTGCTGAACAATTCAAAAGCACCTTAACCCGAGCATGTCGGTGTAAACTTTTGAATTGTTCAGGTGCAAGGTTTTTGCGCAATTTTGCGAAAAAACCTTGCACTTTAAAAAGAATCACATTTTGATTCTTTTTAAAATCAGGCGACAATCAATGGATACTGACGGTCAAAACAAAGGTTTTGACCCATAAAATCGAGATTTTAACTCGATTTTATATAATTGCATTTGCTAATGCAATTATTCAGTAGACATTATTTAAAAACTGTCGGGCGTACCCTGCGCAGGGGAAACGCAGGGCGGGGAAGCTCAACAAATTTTTAACTGCCTGCAGCGCTCGGCGGCGGACGCCGCCTTCGGAATACGGACTCTGTATTCAATGTATTTATCATTTTCATATTTTTTGGAAACGGCTTCTATGCCGGAGCTGTGCAGTGTGGTCACAAGCTTTGCAAGACTGTTTGCAAACAGCCTTGCATCGCCTATAGCGGCCTTTCTGATCGGCTCCTCGGACGCTTCGCACGGCTCGTCCTCGGGGTTCAAAAGATCGAATATGTATTCTTCCGTCTGTTTCAGAGTAAGCTCATCGGCAATTATGCGGTCAAGCGCCTCCTGCCGCCTTTCCTCCGGCAGCCGCAAAAGCGCGCGCGCATAGCGTTCGGAAAGTCCGGAGGATATTATTCTGCTCTGAACACCGTCGGACAGCCTTAAAAGTCTCAGCTTGTTTGAAAGGGTGGATTGAGCGATTCCGAGCCTTGCCGCCGCCTCGGATTGGGAAAGCCCGTATTCGGTTATCAAACGGTTTATGCTTTCCGCCTCCTCAAAGGCGTTTAATCGGCTCCGCTGTAAATTTTCGGTCACCGCATAAAGCGCGGCGGTCTCCTCATCGGTTTTATGCACTATGCACGGCACGCGCCGGAGTCCCGCGCGCAGTGCGGCACGCAGCCGCCTTTCGCCGGTTATAAGTGCATATCCGCCGCCCTGAAGCCTCCTTACCGCCAGCGGCTCTATTATTCCGCTTGCCTGAATACTGTCGGTCAAAAGCTTCAGCTCATATTCGTCAAATTCGCGCCGTGGCACCGCGGATGACGGCTTTATATCCTTCGGCCGCAGCATTATAAGCTTTTTATCGGATAGGGTGTACATCAAATTCCTCCTTTGCCCTTTCTGCTTCCCATTGTAAATACATTTTTTCGGTTTGTAAAGAAAAACAGGTCGGGAAAAAACGCCTCTTTACAACAAAAAAAGCCGCATTAAAGCGGCTTTTTTGAAATATCGGAGGGCTTGCGGGGGTATTTTGTCGGGGTTTGCGATATCTTTTTTGAAATAACAAAGGCTCTTTGCTCATTTCCGGTGAGAGTTTCGCATATAATAGTGGGTTCCGCAGCGCCTAAAATGCCGGCGGCTTTAAGGCTTAAAGCCTTTTCCTCCGCGGCGGAGGCGCCCTTCATAGCAATAAAGCTGCCTCCCTTTTTTACAAGCGGCAGGCAGTATTCCATAAGTGCCGGAAGCGAGGCTACTGCGCGCGCACAGGCAATATCGTATTTTTCGCGGTGCGCGGGCGCCCTGCCCGCCTCCTCTGCGCGCATATGCACCGTGGAAATGTCCTGAAGACCGAGCTGTGATATCACCTCGTTTAAAAATAAAAGGCGTTTGTTAAGACTGTCAAGAAGGGTTATTTTTAAATCGGGGCGTATAATCTTAAGCACCATTCCGGGGAAGCCCGCTCCTGTGCCCACATCGATTATTTCGGCATTTTTATCAGGTGTTACAGCCTTGAAAAACAGAATGCAGTCGTAAAAATGCTTGTAAAGCACGTCCTCGGGCGCTGTTATTGCGGTGAGATTTATTTTCTCGTTCCATTCAAGCAGCAGATTGCCGTATAGATTAAGGCGCTCTGTAATCTCTCTGTCGATTTTTACACCGAATTCGGCGCAGCGGTCGGTTATTTTTTCAATATGAAAGTCGGTCATTTTTATAAAGCTCCCTCGGGTAAATACGCCTCGAGCCGATAGATCGGCTGACCGAGGGCGGCAAATTTATGCTCGTATTCCGTTTCTATATTTCCTTCAAAGCCGCTTGCGTGCAGATCGAGCGAGATGTTTTTAAGCGCAAAGCCCGCGGCGGTAAGCTCCTCAAGCGAAAATTCAAAGAAATGCATATTGTCGGTCTTCTGGTGAATTTCGGCGCGAGGCTTCATAAGCGATTTGTAGATCGATAAAAACCGACGGTGGGTAAGGCGGTGGGCGGCATACTTGTTTTTCGGAAACGGGCAGCTGAAATTAAGAAAAATGCGTTCTATGCTGTGCGGCGCGATATATTTCGGCAGATATTCCGCCGCGCACTTTATAAAATAGAGGTTATTAACTCCGGCTGTTTTTGCCGCCTCGCACGCCGCGACTATAACATTCGCGTCCTTTTCAACGGCGATAATATCGGCTTCGGGATTTCTTTTTGCAAATTCCACCGCAAAGCCGCCCTTACCGCAGCCTATTTCGAGAATGTGCGGCGCGGTTCTGCCGAAAAGCTTATCAAAATCGATATATTCGGGATTGCTTGCCGCATTATTGAAGTTTCTGTCCTCAAGGTTGCTTATAAAAAGCAGCTCTGAAATATTTTCAAGCCTTTCCTCCAGGTGTTTTTTCTTGCGCATTCTCATTTTTGTTCACCTGCCGAAATATTTTTAAGCGAAAAATGGGCAAGGGTAAACGCCGCGGTAAAAAGACCGTATGCCAAAAGTGAAATGTTGGATATGTTAGATGTGTGGCGGTAAGCCCCTCCGTTTGAGAGGTTGAATATAATGTGCGGTACAGACTGCGTAAGGCAGAGCAGCACCGAGGCAAAGCCCGATGCCTGCAGCTTTCTGAAATTGTATTCGCGGTCGATTCCGTTATAAAGCTTTCCGAAGCACAGGAAGAAGAACAGCAGCGTGCAGTATGCCGCGAGCATGAGAATATTATCGGTTATAAGCGCGAGCGAGGAAACAGAGGTGAAAACGCATATCACCTTGATTATAAAATAAAAAACCGGTATTACCGCGGAAATCGGCGGCAGCGTGAAGTCGGAAATCAGGCTTATGCCGTAAGCAACGAAAAAGGCGGCGGCGGCAAGCCCCATAAGCATTAAAAGTGAGGACTGCCAACGCATTACCGTACCGGCAAAGGATTCCGAAAATATTTCAATTGCGGTAACGGCTGCGGTGATAAAGGAAAAAACCGCCGTCACAAGGTTTTTTTTCGGCGGATTCTCGGGATTTCTGTGCGAGGTTAAGCAGAGCACCGCCACAGCCGCGCAGCCGAGGGCAATCAGAACCAAAAGGCAGCGCCCCGCGTCCTCATATTCCGATTTGAAAAAGCCGGTTTTTACATCCACCGTGAAAAAAAGCTGCAAAAAGCGCATCAGCACAACGGCGGGCAGCGCAATTGAGGAAAACAGAAGGATTTTTTCGTATTTCATCGGTCACACTCCGTAAACAGACATTTATTGCTTAATATTATCATATTTTAAAATAGGATACGGTATAATTTTACCGCTGCCGTGGCTAAATGTCAATAAAATTATGGGAATATGAGGATCGCTATGAAAAAAATACTGTGCTCGGGGTTTTTGATATTATCCGCTATGTTTATTTTTCCGCTTTGCGGGGTAAAGACCGTCGGCGGAAAAAACACGGCTGCCGCTGCCGTGAGGCTTTTTAATGTAAAAACGGACAACCGCGAAAAGAACGATACCTTCCGCGTATGTGATATGCAGACCGATACCGTGAGCGTCATGACGGCGGACGAATATATATTCGGGGTGCTTGCCGCCGAAATGCCCGCGCTTTATGAGAACGAGGCGCTCAAGGCGCAGGCGGTAGCAGCCTACACGCTGGCATGCCGCCGCAGAGCCGATAATAAGGATAAAAGCTACGATATTACAACCGATTATACGGTGGATCAAAGCTACATGACAAGGTCCGAGGCGAAAAAGCGCTGGGGAGATAAATATGACGAATACTCAAAAAAGCTCGAGAAAGCCGTCGGTGATGTTAAAAATCTTGCTGTTACTTATAACGGTGAGCCGATAACTGCGGTCTATCATGCGATATCGTCGGGAAAAACAGAGGACAGCCGCGATATATGGGGCGGCGAGCTTCCGTATTTAAAGGCGGTTTCAAGCCCGGGGGATAAGCTTTCTCCCGATTACGCAAGCGAGGTAAGCGTCTCTGCAGAGGAGCTCAAAAGAAAATTGGGGAGCGAGTGCACCTTATCGGGCGACCCCGCCGCATACTTCGGCGAGCCCGAGCGCACCGACTCCGGCTCTGTTTTAACGGTGTCGGTATGCGGCAATGAGATAACAGGCGGCAAAATACGCAGTATTTTCAATCTGCGGTCGCTTAATTTCAGCGTTAAGTATGCAGATGGAAGTTTTGTGTTTACGGTGCTCGGCTACGGTCACGGTGTGGGTATGAGCCAGTACGGCGCGAATTATATGGCAAAGCAGGGCAGCGATTTTAAGGAGATACTCACATATTATTATACGGATTGTAAGGTCGAAAGGCTGTAAAGCATGCGTCGCGGCATATAATCGGTCACGAAAATGCGTCTTTTTGAAAAAAACTATTGACAAAAGGTATGCTTTGGTGTGATAATAATAAAGGTTATATTTTAACCTATTACACTTATCGGTGATACTAATGCGAATTATAACAGGAACGGCAAGAGGAAGAAGGCTTGCCGCCCCGGAGGGACGCGATGTGCGCCCTACCCCCGAACGCGTTAAGGAAGGTATTTTCAGCGCGCTGCAGTTTGATATTGAGGGCAGGCGCGTGCTCGACCTTTTTGCGGGCTCGGGTCAGTTAGGGCTTGAGGCGCTCAGCCGCGGTGCGGAAGGCTGCACATTTGTTGATGCGTCGGAAGAGTCCTTAAATCTGGTGCGGAAAAATATTGAAAGCACCGCTTTTTCGGATAAAGCAAAGGCAGTGCGCTCGGATTATGCGGCGTTTGCCGCCGCCTGCCGCGATACATTTGATATTGTCTTTCTCGATCCGCCGTATTCGGCAGGGCTTTTAATGCCGGCGGTTAAAGCTGTTTTGCCGCTTATGAGCGATTACGGCGTCATAGTCTGCGAGCATCCGCCCGAGGTAAAGTTGGATGAAGAAATCGGCGGGTTTAAAATTGCCAGAGTCTACCGCTACGGCAAGGTGCTTGTAACCCTTTACCGAAAGGAGACGGGCGTATGAACGAGAGGATTGCGGTTTGTCCCGGTAGCTTTGACCCGGTAACCTACGGCCATCTTGATATTATAACCCGTGCCGCCAAAATGTTTGATAAGCTTATAGTCGTGGTGGCATCCAACGGTGCAAAGCATTGCTCCTTTACCCCCGAAGAGCGCGTGAATATGATAAAAAAGTGTATTCCCGACCTTCACAACGTTGAGGTTGAGCATTATGACGGCCTGCTTGCCGATTATGCCGCAAGCAAAAATGCCAATGCGATAATTAAGGGTCTTCGCGCAATGTCTGATTTTGAATACGAATTTCAGATGGCGCTTACCAATAAAAAGCTGAATCCGCAGGTTGAAACTCTGTTTTTAACAACGGCTACGCAGAATATGTATTTAAGCTCAAGCATGGTGAAGCAGATTGCCGGCATGGGCGGCGATATATCAAGCTTTGTTCCCGAGGTTATACGGGCGGATATAATGAACAGGATTTTTATTAAAAAGGATACTACGGAGGAATAAAAAATGACACTTGACGAATTACTTGAACAGTTTGACGAGGTTTTGGACAGCGGAATCAAGATCCCCGGCAAAAAAACCGTGGTAGATATTGAAAAGCTCCGCGCGGTGGTTGACGATATCCGCCTTAATATTCCGGCAGAAATTAAGCAGGCAAAGGGCATTGTTGCCGACCGCGCCGATATTATTACCAATGCAAAGCGCGAGGCGGACGGCATTATCCGTAATGCCGAGGAGCGCGCAAAGGCTATGACCGCGCAGGAGGAAATTGTAAAGCTGGCGCAGCAGAAGGCGGCTGAAATAATTGCCACCTCGCAGCAGAAGAGCCGCGAAATGCGCAAGGCTGCGCAGGATTTTGTGGATGATATTATGCGCCGCGCCGATGAAGGTCTTACCGCTAATTTAGGCGAGGTAAGAAAGACCCGCGCCGCATTAAAGCAGCAGATTCCTTCGGCAAAGGAAAATTAAGTTAATAAAAACACTTTAAAAGCTAAGACGGAGACTGCGGTTTTTACAAAAGCGTTTTTAAGCGACTCGGGGGCGGTGCAAGCCCGGGAAACGTGTAAGACCGGTATCACTCCAGAGCTGACGGCTGAAATTTTTCAAAGTAAGCCGCTCCGGTATTCCGCCGTTAGGGGGAACGCAGATTTTCTGTCTGCCGTAATGGGTGGTTTGAAGTTTTTTGGACTTCGTCCTGTTATGGGTCGAAGTCTTTTTATTTTGAAAGGAGAAAAAAACAGTGTACAAGAGCATATCCCCGAACCTAAACTTCGTGGAGGAAGAAAAAAAGGTTGAAAAATTTTGGGAAGACGAAAATATATTTGAAAAAAGCATAGCCGAACGCGAGGGTGATAAGCCATATGTATTCTATGACGGCCCGCCTACCGCAAACGGCAAGCCGCACATAGGCCATGTGCTTACCCGCGTTATAAAGGATATGATTCCGCGCTACCGCACCATGAAGGGCTATATGGTTCCGAGAAAGGCAGGGTGGGATACCCACGGTCTGCCTGTGGAGCTTGAGGTTGAAAAGCTTTTGGGGCTTGACGGCAAGGAGCAGATAGAGCAGTACGGTCTTGAACCCTTTATCGAGCACTGCAAGGAGAGCGTTTGGAAATACAAGGGTATGTGGGAGGATTTCTCAAAAACCGTCGGGTTTTGGGCGGATATGGAGCACCCTTATGTTACCTATGACAATAACTTTATTGAGTCGGAATGGTGGGCGCTTAAAAAGATCTACGAAAAGGGTCTTTTATATAAGGGCTTTAAAATCGTGCCTTATTGCCCCCGCTGCGGCACTCCGCTTTCCTCGCACGAGGTAGCGCAGGGATACAAAAATGTTAAAGAGCGCAGCGCGGTAGTCCGCTTTAAGGTTGTGGGGGAGGACGCATACTTCCTTGCGTGGACAACCACACCGTGGACGCTGCCCTCAAATGTGGCGCTTTGCGTAAACCCCGAAGAAACCTACTGCAAGGTAAAAGCGGCAGACGGCTATACCTACTATATGGCAAAGGCACTGCTTGATAAGGTGCTGGGCAAGCTTGCGACCGAAGATAAGCCCGCTTATGAGATTATTGAAGAATACAAGGGCAGCGAGCTTGAATATAAAGAATATGAGCCGCTTTTCGATTGCGTAAAGCCCGTTTGCGAAAAGCAGAATAAAAAGGGTCATTATATCACCTGCGACACCTATGTTACCATGACCGACGGTACCGGCATAGTTCATATAGCGCCCGCGTTCGGTGAGGACGACGCAAAGGTGGGCAGACGTTACGACCTGCCGTTTGTTCAGTTTGTTGACGGTAAGGGAAATCTTACCGAGGAGACCCCGTATGCGGGCATATTCGTAAAGAAAGCCGACCCGCTTGTTTTAAAGGATTTAGACGAAAAAGGCTTGCTTTTCGACGCGCCCAAGTTTGAGCACGATTACCCCTATTGCTGGCGCTGCGATACCCCGCTTATCTACTATGCGCGCGAATCGTGGTTTATAAAAATGACCGACGTGCGCGAAGACCTTATCCGCAATAACGATACCATCAACTGGATACCCGAAAGCATAGGCAAAGGGCGTTTCGGCGATTGGCTTAAAAATGTTCAGGACTGGGGCATTTCGCGCAACCGCTATTGGGGTACGCCGCTCAATATTTGGCAGTGCGAGTGCGGGCATATGCACTCTGTAGGCAGTATTGCGGAATTAAAGGAAATGTCGGATAACTGCCCCGATAATATCGAGCTGCACCGCCCGTATATAGACGCGGTAACCATAAAGTGCCCACACTGCGGAAAGCAGATGCACAGAGTGCCCGAGGTTATTGACTGCTGGTTCGATTCGGGCTCAATGCCGTTTGCGCAGCACCATTATCCCTTTGAAAACAAGGAGCTGTTTGAATCGCAGTTCCCGGCGGACTTTATTTCCGAGGCGGTTGACCAGACTCGCGGCTGGTTCTATTCGCTGCTTGCAATTTCCACCCTTATTTTCAACAAGGCGCCCTATAAAAACGTTATAGTTTTGGGTCATGTACAGGATGAAAACGGGCAGAAGATGAGCAAATCAAAGGGCAACGCGGTAGACCCGTTTGAGGCGCTGGAAAAATTCGGAGCGGACGCTATCCGCTGGTATTTCTATACCAATTCAGCCCCGTGGCTGCCCAACCGTTTCCACGATAAGGCGGTAACCGAGGGTCAGCGCAAGTTTATGGGCACCCTTTGGAACACCTACGCCTTCTATGTGCTTTACGCTAATATAGACGAATTTGACCCCACAAAGTATTCTCTTGAAAACTGCAAGCTCACCGTTATGGATAAGTGGCTTTTATCAAAGCTCAACTCAATGGTAAAGGCGGTTGACGAAAACCTGAACAACTACCGCATACCCGAGGCGGCAAGAGCCTTGCAGGAATTTGTGGATGATATGAGTAACTGGTATGTCCGCCGCGGCAGAGAAAGATATTGGGTTCAGGGCTTGCCCGAAGACAAAATTGCGGCGTATATGACCCTTTACACCGCACTTGTTACTACCGCTAAGGCGGCGGCGCCCATGATTCCGTTTATGACCGAGAGCATTTATCAGAACCTTGTTCGCAGTGTTGATAAAACCGCGCCCGAGAGCATACACCTCTGCGCTTTCCCGACTGTGGACGAAAAGGCGATAGATAAAGAGCTTGAGGACAAAATGGATAAGGTGCTCGAAATAGTTGTTTTGGGCAGAGCCGCCAGAAACGGCTCATCGCTTAAAAACCGCCAGCCCCTTGCTACTATGTATGTTAAGCTTGACGGAGAGCTAGACAGCTTTTATACCGATATTATCCGTGATGAGCTTAATATAAAGAACGTAAGCTTTACCGATAAGGTAGATGACTTTGTAACCTATCAGTTCAAGCCGCAGCTTAAAACCGTAGGTCCTAAGTTCGGCAAGCAGTTAAACGAGATAAGAACGGCGCTGTTAGAGCTTGACGGCACGGCGGCTAAAAAAGAGCTTGATAAAAACGGAAAGCTTGTTTTATCGCTGCCGTCGGGCGAAGTGACCCTTGAAACCGAAGACCTGCTGATAGAGGCTAAGCAAAAGGACGGTTTCTACACCGTAAGCGACCGCGGAATCACCGTCGCAATTGATACCACCCTTACAAGGGAGCTTATTGAAGAGGGCTTTGTGCGCGAGCTGATAAGCAAAATTCAGACTATGCGCAAAGAGGCAGGCTTTAATGTTACCGACCATATTAAGGTGACCGTGTCCGGCAGTGAAATGGTGACCGATATTGCCGTTTTGAAGAAGGCGGACATCGCCGGAGATACGCTTGCGGACTCGGTTGAGTCGGCTGACGCCGCAGGCTACACCAAGGATTGGGATATTAACGGCGAAAAGGTAACAATCGGCGTAGAAAAGGTATAAACCGAAAGGAGTACCCCAAAATGAATGACGAAATTTACAGTGACGGTGGCTTTGAGGATATAAGCTCCTCAACAGTACCCAGAACAAAAAGCAGCCTAAAGGCAGTGACCGAAAATTACGGAAACGGAGTTTTCAAGCACCTCGATAAAATAATCAAGGCGATATCCTTTATAGTGGCGCTCATGATACTTTTGGTTTTTGCTGCGGTTGCCGCCGTGCTTATTATGCTCGATAAGATTTTTGCCGTTGTGGCGGTCGGGGTATTTATTGTGGGCATTGTGCTCTCGATAATAATTCTTTTCCTGATCTACGCCGTGGGACACCTCATCTCGCAGAATAATGAGATAATAAGAAGATTATAAAAAAGGCTCCCTTCTTTTCGGCTTTGCCGAAACAGAGGGGAGCGCCTCCGTCAGCGGATGTCGAGCGGAACGAGACTGAGGGGTATTCAGCCTGTAACAACCCCTCAGCCAGCCATTCGGCTGCCGGCTCCCCTTACACAGGGGAGCCTTATTATTAAGAATACATACTGTTTGCCGACATATAGTCGTAAATTGCTTTGCCGTGACCCTGCTCTTCCTTTTGAATGCTGTTCAAAACATTCCGCAGGCTTTCCTGCGTGAATTCAAAAATACAGGTGTCGTAAAGGTGCGAAGCATGCTTTTCCATTGTGAGAACGTCGGTGCAAAGATAGCTGTCGTGCTTTTTTGCATCGGTATCGGCAACGGAATAGGCGGCGGAAAATCCGGGCTGCGTGTGGCTTCCGCCTGCAGTCGCGGGGGCTGAGCCGCCCTCTATTTGTTCGAGCATGCTAAGGTGGTGCCGTTCGGTATCCGCAATGCCCGAAAACAGGGTCTTCAGCTGCGGATCAAGCGCCTCTGCCGAATACTTTTCGTATTTCTCGGCACAAAGCTTTTCCTGTGTTTTAAGATCCTTTAAAAGGGAAGTTTCTTTTTGTGTTAATTGCATTTTAAATCACCTCAAAAACAGTATTGCTCAAAAAAAGATAATTATAACAAAGGATAAAATTAAATGATTAAAAATATATTATTCGATTTGGATGGGACTCTGCTTCCTATGGATATGGAAAAATTCACCCAAGGCTATTTCAAGCGCCTCGTTATGAAGGCGGCGCCGCGCGGCTACGAACCCGAAAAACTTATAAAAAGCGTTTGGGCGGGCACGGCGGCAATGGTGAAGAATAACGGCGGAATTACAAATGAAGAGGCTTTTTGGAACAAATTTTCCGAAATTTACGGCGAAGAAAAAACCGCTGCGGATAAGCCGATGTTTGACGAATACTACTGCAAGGAATTTTTAGATGTAAAGGCGGACTGCGGCTTTGACCCTGCCGCCGCCGAAACGGTTGCCGCGCTTAAGGCAAAGGGCTTTGCGCTTGTGCTTGCAACCAACCCGATTTTCCCTGCCGCAGCCACGGAAAGCCGCATTGAGTGGGCGGGGCTTGATAAAAACGATTTTCTGCTTTACACCACCTATGAAAATTCGCACTACTGCAAGCCGAACCCGAAATATTATGAGGAAATTCTCGAAAGACTTCATATGAACGCCGAGGAATGCCTTATGGTCGGAAATGATGTGAACGAGGATATGGTAGCCGAAACGCTCGGAATGAAGGTATTTCTGCTTACCGATTGTCTGCTTAATAAGGACAACAAGGATATCTCCGCTTACCCGCACGGTGGCTTCCCGGAGCTTTTGAGCTTTGTGGAAGAGCTGCGCTGAATCGGCAAACCGAAGTTAACAAAAAATTCAATATTATCCTGTTGACAAACGGGATAATTGTGATATAATGGTTAGCAAACTAACAAATTGCTTTTTGAGGTGATAATATGCCTTCCGAACGGGATATCGGATTTGAGATACGCACGCTTTCAAACCTTATAAGGCGGGATGTCGAAAAGAATATTGCGGCTATGGATCCGAAGCCTAACGGCAGGGTGCACGGCTGGGCGATAAATTATTTTTACGAAAACCGCGACAGGGATATTTTCCAAAAGGATTTTGAAGAAAAATTTTCAATCCGGCGTTCAACCGCAAGCAATATGCTGAAGCTTATGGAGAAGGACGGTTATATTAAGCGTGTAAGCGTTGAAAACGACGCGAGACTTAAAAAAATCGTGCTGACGGATAAGGCGATAAAAACTCATACAGCAATATGCAGGGATATTGCCGCGCGGGAAAAAAGGCTGAGAAAAGGGCTGACCGATGAAGAGCTTGAAGCTTTTTTCCGCATTGTCGAAAAGCTTAAAAAAAATATGGAAAATGCGGAATGACCGTTTTACGACAGGAGAGATAGTATGATAAAAACACTTATGCGCAGTATAAGGGAATACAAAAAGCCCTCTGTCTTAACCCCGATATTGGTTTCAATTGAGGTTATAGTTGAGTGCATAATTCCTTTTTATATTGCAAAGCTTATAGACCACATACAGAACGGCACGGATATGTCGCTCATATTAAAATACGGCTTTATGCTGATTTTACTGGCGTTCGTTTCCCTGTTTTTCGGGGCTATGGCCGGAAAGACCTGCGCCACGGCTTCCTGCGGGTTTGCAAAAAATCTGCGGCATGATCTGTTTTACAAGGTTCAGGATTTTTCTTTTACCAATATTGATAAATTTTCGACCTCCAGTCTTGTAACCCGTCTTACGACCGATATTTCAAACGTACAAATGGCATATATGATGATAATACGCATAGCGGTGCGCTCGCCTATGATGTTCATTTTCGCAATGATAATGGCGTTTAAAATGTGTCCGCAGTTATCTACCGTTTATGTGGCGCTTGTGCCCTTTTTAGCCTTTGCACTGTTCCTTATAATAAAAAAAGCTATGCCGCTTTTCCAAAGCGTATTTAAAAAGTACGATAACCTTAACAATTCAATTCAGGAAAATGTTAAGGGTATGCGGGTCGTAAAATCCTTTGTGCGCGAGGATTACGAGAAAAATAAATTCGGCAAGGCGTCCGAAGAGGTATGCGCCGATTTCACAAAGGCTGAAAGGCTTGTAGCCCTTAACAGCCCCGCAATGCAGATTGCGATGTACACGGCAATGATAATAGTTTCGTATGTCGGCGCAAAGCTTATTATAAACAGCGGCGCAAGCGAAATGGGCGTGGGCGCGCTTTCGAGTATGTTTACCTACGGTATGCAGATATTATCAAGCCTTATGATGCTTTCAATGATATTCGTTATGATTACTATTTCAAACGCGTCTATACAGCGTATCTGCGAGGTCTTAAACGAGGAAAGCACCATTGAAAACCCCGAAAATCCCAAAACAGACGTGCCGGACGGCAGCATTGATTTTAACGGCGTTTCCTTTAAATATCATGCGGATGCTGAAAAAAATGCCCTTACTAATATTAATCTTCATATAAGATCAGGCGAAACGATCGGAATTATAGGCGGCACAGGCAGCAGTAAATCATCGCTTATTCAGCTTATTTCCCGCCTTTATGACGCAACCGAGGGCGAGGTGCTTGTCGGCGGCAGCAATGTTAAGGATTACGACATTGAAACGCTGCGCAACGCCGTTTCGGTGGTTCTGCAGAAAAATGTGCTTTTCTCGGGCACTATTAAAGAGAATCTTCGCTGGGGAGATATGAACGCGACAGATGAGGAGCTGGTGCGTGTATGTAAGCTCGCACAGGCGGATGAATTTATAAATACCCTGCCGGACGGGTATGATACCCACATTGAGCAGGGCGGCACGAATGTTTCGGGCGGACAGAAGCAGCGCCTTTGCATAGCGCGCGCACTGCTTAAAAAGCCGAAAATAATTATTTTCGATGACTCCACAAGCGCTGTTGATACCAAGACCGACGCACTTATAAGAAACGCGCTTGCAACCGAAATACCCGATACCACAAAGATTATTATAGCACAGCGTATTTCATCCGTGCAGGATGCAGACCGAGTTGTGGTTATGGAGGACGGCAGAATCAATGCCGTAGGCACGCATGACGAATTGCTTGAGAGCAATGAAATTTACAAAGAAGTATACTATTCGCAGAATAAGGCAGGTGAAGAATAATGCCGGGACCCGGAGGATTCAGGGGCGGACCTAAGGCTAAAAACGCCAAAGGCACGCTTTTAAGACTTTTTAAATTTCTTTTCAAATATTATAAGACCTATCTCATTATAGTGGCAGTGTGTATTTTATTGAGCGCGCTTGCGGGAACGGTTTCTTCACTCTTCTTAAATCAGCTTTTGCTGGTTATAGGGGACGGAATAAATACGGGCTTCAATTCCGTTTCGGGAAGGCTTATGCAGGTAATAGGACTGATGATAGGCTTTTACGCCCTGGGCGTTATTACCACCTTTATTTACTCGCAGCTGATGGCTGTGGTTACGCAGGGCTTTTTAGATAAAATGCGCCAAAATATGTTCGGCAGCATGCAGAGCCTGCCCATAAAGTATTTTGATACGCATACCCACGGCGATATAATGAGCTACTACACCAACGATATCGATACCCTGCGCCAGTTAATATCCCAAAGCATACCGCAGCTATTAACCTCATTTTTAACAATTGTGGCTCTGCTTTTCTATATGCTGTTTTTAAGCGTTTGGATGACCCTTGTGGTATTCCTCAGCGTGTTCGCCATGACTATGGTAACAAAAAAAATAGGCGGAAACAGCGCGCGTTATTTTGTAAGGCAGCAAAAGGCGATAGGTGTGGTTGAGGGCTATATTGAGGAAATGATGAACGGACAAAAGGTCGTTCAGGTATTCTGCCATGAGGAAGAAAGCAAAAAGGATTTCGACAAAATAAACGATCAGCTGTTCAAAGATGCCGAAAGTGCAAATATTTTTGCAAATATACTGATGCCTATAATGGGCAACATAGGCAATATTCTGTATGTGCTTATATCCTTTATCGGCGGTGTTCTGATTATTGCAAACGCGCCCAACCTTTCTCTTTCGGGTCAGGCAATTTCGGTGGCGGTGGTGGTGCCGTTCCTTAATATGACGCGTCAGTTTACCATGAGCATAAGCCAGGTTTCGCAGCAGATAAACTCGGTGGTTATGGCTATGGCGGGCACAGAGCGTATATTCGAGCTTATGGATGAAAAGCCCGAAGCGGACGACGGCTATGTTACGCTTGTAAACGCAAATATTGACGAAAACGGCAATATAACCGAAAGCGAAAAACGCACAGGCGTTTGGGCGTGGCGGCATCCTCATCATGACGGTTCGGTCACATATACCCGCCTTATGGGGGATGTGCGGCTGTTTGATGTTGATTTCGGCTATGTCCCCGATAAAATAGTGCTTCATAATATCGATATTTTTGCGGAACCCGGGCAGAAAATAGCCTTTGTGGGCGCTACGGGCGCGGGCAAAACCACAATTACCAACCTTATAAACCGTTTCTACGATATTGCGGACGGTAAGATAAGATACGACGGCATAAATATCAACAAGATAAAGAAAGCCGATCTGCGCAGGTCTTTGGGCATTGTTTTGCAGGATGTAAACCTGTTTACGGGTACTGTTATGGATAATATCCGCTACGGCAGACTTGACGCAACCGACGAGGAGTGCATAGCCGCGGCAAAGCTGGCCAATGCGCACGGCTTTATAGAAATGCTGCCCGAGGGCTATAACACGGTATTAAAGGGCGACGGCAGCGGTTTATCGCAGGGGCAGCGGCAGCTGATATCGATTGCCCGCGCGGCGGTTGCAGATCCGCCCGTTATGATACTTGACGAGGCGACCTCAAGCATTGATACCCGCACCGAGGCGATAGTTCAAAAGGGTATGGATAGGCTTATGCAGGGCAGAACGGTATTTGTTATCGCCCACAGGCTTTCCACCGTTCAGAATTCGGATGTTATTATGGTGCTTGACCACGGCAGAATTATAGAACGCGGCAGCCACAAAAAGCTTATTGAGGAAAAAGGCAAATACTATCAGCTTTATACCGGCGCGTTTGAGCTGGAATAACAGTATTAAGCCTTGTAAATGCATAATTTATAAAAAAACAGCCTGCACCGTCGGCTTGACCGATGGTACAGGCTGCTGCTTTTGCTGTGCGGCAAATTTCGCGTTATTTCGGCTCTGTCAGAATATAAATGCGTCGTGAACCACTCTTACGGCGCGGTCGGCGTCCTCTGCGTCTATAAGCACCGAAATCTTAATTTCGCTTGTGGATATCATGCGGATGTTTATGCCGGCGTCATAAAGCGCCTCGAACATTTTTGAGGCAACGCCCGGGTGGCTTTCCATTCCCGCACCCACAACTGAAACCTTGGCTATCGACTCGTCGATCGTTACTTCCTTGTAATTAAGGCTGTCTTTCATTCCCTCAATGGCAGATACGGCGGTCTTGCCATCGTCAAGCGGCACGGTGAAGGTGATGTCCTTTGTGGCATCTCTGCCGACCGACTGGAGAATTATATCGACATTGATTTTATGCTGTGCCAGCTTGTTGAAGATCTTAAAGGCAACTCCGGGGGTATCCTTAAGTCCGATAACGGAAATTGTGGCAACATTGGTATCCTTGGCAACGCCTCTTATAAGTGTCTTTTCCATTTTAACAGTCTCCTTTACGATAGTGCCGGGCTTGCTTTCAAGACTTGAAAGCACCTCGAGCTCAACATTGTATTTTTTAGCCATTTCAACCGAGCGGTTGTTAAGTACCTGCGCGCCGAGCGTCGCAAGCTCAAGCATTTCGTCGTAGGCTATTTCATCCATTTTGCGCGCCGTGGGAACCTTTCTCGGGTCGGCGGTGTAAACGCCGTCAACATCGGTGTATATCTGGCAGACATCCGCCTTCATCGAAGCGGCTATAGCTACGGCGCTTGTGTCCGATCCGCCGCGGCCGAGGGTGGTTATATCATCGTATTTATTAAGCCCCTGAAAGCCCGCCACAATCACTATATTGCGTTTTGAAATTTCATTGCGTATGCGCTCTGCGTTGACCTTTTTGATTCGCGCGATTCCGTGGTTTGAATCGGTTGCAAAGCCCGCCTGCCAGCCGAGCAGGGAAATAACGGGGAAGCCGAGCTTCTCAATTGCCATGGCAAGCAGCGCTATAGACATCTGCTCGCCTGCCGATAAAAGCATATCAAGCTCTCTTTTAGAGCCGCCGTCGGGATTTATTTCCTTTGCTTTTTCTATAAGCTCGTCGGTTGTATCGCCCTGGGCGGAGACCACCACGACAACATCGTTGCCGGCGTTGCGCGTGTTCATGACGATGCGCGCCACGTTGAAGATGCGGTCTCGGTCTTTGACCGAGGAGCCGCCGAATTTTTGTACGATCAAGCCCATTGGTGTACTCTCTCCCCTGTTCCTGTATCAGCTCACCACTGCGCCGACGTTGTCGGCCAGCAGACGATGCACGGTAAAATGGTGCAGCGGGCTGTCCGCAGCCAGCGCTGCCTCTGCGCGGGTGAAAAACTCGGTGTCGTCCTTGTGCACAACGGCCATGATGGTCGGCCCGGCACCCGAGATGTAAACGGCCTGCGCACCCAGGTCCTGCGCCAGCTCAAAGACGTCGTCGCCGCCCTCGATCAGCGGCAGGCGGTACTTCTGGTGCAGCACGTCCTTGGTCGCCACGCCCAGCAGCGCGTAGTTGCCCTCGCAGAAAGCCGCTGTTGCCAGCGCCGCGCGGGACAAATTGTAGACCGCGTCCTTATGGCTGACCATGGCGGGCAGCGCCGCGCGCGCCTTGCTGGTCAGCAGGCGGAAGTCCGGCACAAACGCCGCAAACGCCAGCTCGGGGTCAATGTCCTTCTTGACGCTGTAGACCTGGCCCTCGTCGATGACGCTGGTCACAAAGCCGCCCAGCATGGCGGGAGCGACGTTGTCGGGATGGCCCTCGATGGCCGTCG
>OLGA01000907.1_pt1 | contig 24333 bp, 21 predicted proteins | sample 1604881 | NCBI WGS metagenome assembly OLGA01 (sample SAMEA3888896, study PRJEB22519) | human gut metagenome | biome: human gut; feature: human-associated habitat; material: faeces | place: Denmark | collected 2009 | reverse complement strand
CGCCCCAGCAGCGCCGGGTGGGATACTTATTCCAGAATTACGCCCTGTTCCCCACCATGACGGTGGAGAAAAACATCCTCTGCGGCATCCGCTCCGGCTCCAAGGCGGAAAAAGCTGCCGCGCTGTCGGCGACCCTCCACCGCTTTCGGCTGGAGGGTCTGGAAAAGCGGTATCCCGCCCAGCTTTCCGGCGGACAGCAGCAGCGGGTGGCGCTGGCAAGGATTCTCTGCTCCCAGCCGGAGGTCATTTTGCTGGACGAGCCGTTTTCCGCGCTGGACAGCTATCTGAAATGGGACTTGGAGCTGAAGCTGTCCGATTTTCTGGAGAATTTCTCCGGACCGATTTTATGGGTGTCCCATGACCGGGGTGAGGTGTTCCGCAACTGCAAGCGGGTGTGCGTACTGGATCAGGGGTCCTCGCAAGGAACCTTCACTCTGCGGCAGCTGTTTCACGAGCCAGAAACGGAGGCTGCCGCCCGACTCTCCGGGTGTAAAAACATCGTGGAGGCCGTACCGGCAGGCAGCGCCGTGACGCTGCCCGCGTGGGGTCTGACGCTGAACTGCGGTAAACCGGTCCCGGCGGACATCTGTCAGGCAGGCATCCGGGCAAGACACGTGATGACGGTGCCGGAGGGCACCCCGGACGCCTTCTACTGCACGGTGGAGCGGGTCATTCAGGATGTATTCACCACCATCGTCCTGCTGCGGCCGGAGGGGGCCGCGTCCGGTGCCCCCCTCCTGCGGATGGAACTGGAACGGGATGATTGGCGGCGGCTGAACCGCCCGGAGGGGCTTTGGATCGCCGTCCAGCCAAGGGATATTCTACTGTTGAAATGAGGAGATGAGCGTATGTATCATGCTGCTGTATTGACGGTCAGCGACCGTGTTTCCCGAGGCGAGCGCCCTGACGAGGGCGGCCCGCTGGTGGCGGAGCTGCTGAAAAACGCGGGCTATGAGGTGGTCCGGACCGATGTGGTGCCGGACGAACAGGCGCAGATCGAAGCGGCGCTGCGGCAGATGGCCGACGATGGTGACATTCAACTGCTTGTGACCACCGGCGGCACCGGCTTCGCTCCCCGGGACGTGACCCCGGAGGCCACCCTTGCCGTGTGCGACCGGCTGACTCCCGGCATCCCGGAGGCCATGCGCTATGCCTCCATGCAGATCACCAGCCGTGCCATGCTGTCCCGGGCGCTGGCGGGCATCCGGAAGGGAACCTTGATTCTGAACCTCCCCGGCTCCCCCAAGGCGGCTAAGGAGAATCTGGAGGCGGTGCTGCCCGCCATCAGTCACGGTCTGGAAATGCTCTCCGGCCGCCCCGCCGACTGCGCCAAGCTAACGGACTGACGTAAGTTTTCGAGCTTGGCCTATCTATGCTCATATATTTTGATTGCGGCAACCAGAAATAATCATTAGACGGGAAAATGGATCTACTTTATAATGGGTGCATAAATTTGAGGAGGTCGCAGAATGGAAAGACGATATCCCCATCTGTGCAGTCCAATCACCTTAGGCGGGATCACATTTCGGAACCGGATGTTTTCTGCTCCTACAAGCGGAACGGATATAACGGCTGATCGGTGTATTGGTCCTAAGACCACGGCGTATTATGAGCTAAAAGCCAAAGGTGGAGCAGCTGCTGTAACGATGAGCCCGGTAAAGGTACATCCGGAAACGGACGGGTCTGCGCAGTCATTTCGACTTGACCTGGCGGTGACTGGATCGCTGGCCAGCTTCACATATACTGCCGATGCCATCAAACGCCACGGTGCTGTGCCAAGTATGCTTTTGTCCCATGGTGGGCAGTTTGCCGGTGCGTATATGACGGATAAAAAGAAGTTGGCGGAGATGAAGCAATATGGACCTGTGGATTGCGTCCGGTATGATGGAGTGCCCGTCAAGGGCCTAACACATGGGCAGATTGCAGATATTGTACGGTCCTATGGCGAAACCGCTGCATTGGCCAAACGGGCAGGTTTTCAAATGGTGACGGTCCATGGTGGCCACGGATGGCTAATCAATCAGTTTTTTTCACCTTATTTTAATAAGCGGACAGATGAATATGGCGGCTGTATAGAGAACCGGGTGCGGCTGGCAAGAGAGGTCCTGACCTCTATTCGAGATGCGGTAGGAAAGAATTTTCCTATTGAAATCCGCATCAGCGGCTACGAAGGAATAGAAGGTGGATATGAGATCGACGAGGCCTGCCGTATTGCGGCGGCAATTGAGGATTTGGTAGATCTGATCCACGTATCCGCAGGTTCCCACCGGTTAGGATTTCATATTACGCATCCCTCGATGTTTCAGGAGCATGGCTGCAATGTCTATCTGGCAGCCGAAGTCAAAAAACATGTGCATGTTCCGGTAGCGACTTTGGGAGCCATAAATGATCCTGCCATGATGGAAGAGATCATTGCTTCCGGCAAAGCGGATATTATCGAAATGGGCAGAGAATTGCTGGCAGACCCATATTTGCCGTCCAAGGTAATGGCGAACCACCCGGAGGATATTGTAAAATGTTTGCGATGTTTTACCTGTATGTCCGAGCGGGTAAATACATCTACGCGGCGCTGTGCCGTCAATCCAATGATCGGACATGAACTGGAAGGAATGGAGATCGTTCCGGTCCGAAAACCCAAAAGGGTGCTGGTGGCGGGCGGCGGTGTTGGTGGCATGGAGGCTGCAGTGACAGCGGCTCGCCGGGGCCATAAGGTGACACTGTGTGAAAAAAGCGGTGAACTGGGCGGTATCCTTAAGAGTGAGCAAGCCATCCCTTTCAAGCGGGAGATGTATGAGTTGGGTATAAACCTGGCTCGTCAACTGAAGGAGGAAGGGGTGACGATATGTCTGAACACAGAGGTGACACCGACCTACGCACAGCGAATGGAACCGGATGCCTTAATCGTGGCTGTTGGCTCTGAACCCTTTATCCCGCCTATCCCTGGAATCGGTGGGGAGAATGTGGTGTTGGTGAACGATTACTATTTGAAGCGGGAACAAGTCGGAGATACGGTAGCCGTCTTGGGAGGAGGCCTTTCAGGGTGCGAATGCGCTGTTCATCTAGCCAGAGAGGGCAAACAGGTCCATTTGGTAGGGCGCAGAAGTGAGGCGGCAGCCGATGCCAACGTGCGCCATCGCCCAGCTTTGCTGCGGGAACTGAATGCGCAAGGCGTGACCCTACACACTGGCTGCACGGGCCTGCAGATAACGGCGGAAGGTATTCTTTGCCGGGATCAGGGTGGAAATGAGTATTTAGTTCCAGGAAAGACGGTAATCTGTGCGGTGGGGCAAAGGCCTTGCCGGGCAGCGGCAGACGCACTGCTGGATGCGGCGCCCATAGTGAGACTTATCGGAGACTGTGTGCAGCCTGCCAACATTACTACTGCAATTTATGAGGGGTACCACGCAGCGCTGGACCTATGAAAGAACGCAACAAAAAGCCAAGAGCCAGAGAGATCTGCTTTCCAGATCTCTCTGGCCTTTTTGCCGCTTTTTTGATGAGAAAAGTTGAAAAAATGAAGAAAGGTGATATAATAATTGAAGGAATGCTAAGGGTGGAGGATAGGATATGAAAATTGAGCATCTTTGCTATTTGCAGGAGATCGCCAAGTGCAAATCAATTACAGCGGCGGCCAAGCGGCTGTATGTGGGCCAGACGACTCTCAGTGCTATTGTGAAATCTATTGAGGACGAACTGGATGTCCGAATATTCCGGCGCGTTCCAAGCGGTGTGGTTCCCACAGAGGATGGCATAAAAATTTTGGATTTGTCCAAAGAAATTATTGACCGCTATAATGAAATGCTCAGTTGCTATCAGCCCGGCAGTATCCCAGAAAAGCGAGTCCACTTTGCAGGGAATACCACGATCTGCCAATATTTCTCCGTTTATCTTACGAAGGTCATCCAGAACGTCAGTGACCAGGCATCTATTATCTTTCACTCAGTGGACCGCAGGAAAGTGCTGCCCATGCTGCTGGACGGCGTTAGCAATTTGGGAGCTACAACATTGGATATTGATGCAGAGGTCGAAAGTTTTCAAACTCAGGCAGCGAAAAATGGCATTGAAACTGTTCAGATCGGTACGGATAAGTTCTATCTTTGTGTGCGTTCGGACCGGGAACATTTCTTGGGACGGGAATTTGTGGACATCAGCGAGTTGGAGGGAGAACGCTATGTAGCACCCCAATACTATTCCGTGGTGCCCAACGGTACGGCATTCAGCGATGCTTTCCGAAAACTGAACTGCGTGGCGACGTTACCGACTCCCGGCCTAGTGCTCAAGGCAGTGATGGAGTGCGACATGATCACCATTTTGATGGGCCGGAGCCTTGTGGATGATCCCCATATCCGTTCCGGCGAACTGCTAGCAATTCCCTTGACTGGATTTTCCCGCCCTAACAGTACGGGAATCTATCTCTTCAGCCGGAAGAGATCCTCGCTGAATTATTTTGAAAAAGCTATCTATGATGCACTGACGAGTTGCGGGAATCAGGTCATTGACCCGAAGAACAGCAGTGACAATCAGTATCCACCTATTGTAAGCCTGAATGAATATTGAGAATGATAAAAAAGCTGTCCCGCATTTTGCGAGACAGCTTTTTTATATGTATGAAGGGAAAGGGAAGAAGGGAGGGTCACAGCATGCTGACCATGACGCCAGCAATGATGACAGAGGCTAGGGAAACGGAGACAACGCCGCCAATGATAACCTTCTGAAGAACATGGTCCTTCAGGTACTCTTCTTCTTCGGGGCTCTGGGCCAGCAGGGTAATGACCTCCATGCAGACCTGATAGTTCAGGGGATAGCCTGCGTAGGACCCCATGGTTATTGCCATGATCAATCCGCTGGAGATCCCCAGCTTTTTGCCCATGGGGATTGCGAAGAGCAACACACCAATGGCGCCGATGATGATGCAGAACGCGATGGGCCACAGGCGCTCTACTAGGCCCATGGGGGTGATTTTGGCGAAGCTAACACGCATGTTGATCATCATGGCCATCATGAAGAAGCTGAGGACACCAGCCTTAGCGAGGGGCTCCTTGGCCAGCAGACCCAACTGTTTGAAGAGGATACCGATGACGATGCCCACGATAGCGGTGCCAATCAGACCGTTGGTAATAGAAGAGGTATACTTTGCAATACTGCTGGCCAGAGCACCCAAGAACAGGCAGGAGGCCAGATGCAGGATAGGCGTGTTGTATTTGGCAGGGATACGGTCGATAAGGGCCTTGGAGGTGGTGGGGGGTAGACTTGGCGATGGCATCCTGCTTGGGGTCGGCGGCGATGATTTTGCCGGTGCGGTAATCGGCTAGCAGGCGCTCACACTCCTTGCGGGCACCAAAGCTCATAACAGGCATACCCACGAAGGTCTGCATGGATAACATCAGAACAATGGTGACTGCCAGATCCTCAAGACCTTTGTTCATCAGCGTTTCATTGACCAGATTGGTAGCAACAAGACCGCCTACCAGGCAGGGATAGCTGGAAATTGCCATATCCAGGCCAAACACCGGCGTGACTGTAGCAAAGACAAGTACGCCCATGCCCAGGCATCCCACCAGAGTGACCACAACAACCCGCCAGTCCTGCTTTAGTGTGGCCAGATCGAAAGAGGAGCCGACATTAATCAGCAGTACCAGATTCGTAATGGCGGCCACCACGGGGATTTGGGAGGTGGCGATGATGTCGGCGGGGAAAATAGTCCAGTAGCCGATCAGGATGAATACGGAAAAGAAGATCATGGTGCCGATACGGGCACGGGTCTTTGTGCTCAGAACAGAGCTGACATAGTACATGACGACCAAGATCGCCAATGCCCAACCGAATGTAAAGGTCATAATAATTCTCTCTCCTTGTTTTATAGGCTCGTTTACTTGCTGGCATTCAGATAGGTGGCCAGGAAGGTTTTAAGGCCAATGATCATAGCGTCCTCATCCAGCGTGAAGCGGCAGTTGTGGGGTAGGACTGTAATACCCTTAGCGGCATTGGCAACACCCAACTTCAAGTAGCAGCCGGGCTTTTCCAACAGATAATAGGCAAAGTCTTCACCACCCATATTAGCAGGGGCGGTAACGGCATGATAACCAAGCTCCTGAATGGCGTCCCAAGCCATCTTTGTCTCTTCTATCGTGTTAATGACGGCGGGATAGCCAGAATCACAATGGTATTCACAGGTGCAGCCCTTCATGGCACAGACGGCCTCTGCTACCTCACCCACCTTCTTCTGCATCTCACGGAAGAGGGTGTTGTTGTGGGTGCGGATGGTGCCCCGCAGAACAGCAATACCCGGCACCACATTGACAGGCGTCTGATCGCCGGCAATGAACTGAGTCACATTGATAACCAGAGTTTCCTGTGCACTGGTGGATTTTGTAACTAACTGATTCAATTCGCTGATGATGGCACAACCGGGCGTAATGGTATCCACTGCCTTGTGGGGGAAAGCGGCATGACCAGTTTGACCCTTGATCACGATTTCAAAGTTGGATACAGCTGCTAAAGTAGGGCCAGCGGTACAGGCCAGAGTTCCGGTCTCATACATATTGCTGATATGCAGGCCGAAGATTCGGTCCACGTCCTTCATGATGCCGTCCTTTACCAGGTAGAAAGCGCCACCAGGCATGACTTCCTCTGCCTGCTGGAACAGAAAACGGACGCTGCCATGCTGAATTAGATCCCGGTTGGCGGCAAAGACTTCTGCCAGACAAAGCAAGATGGCTGTGTGGGCATCGTGACCGCAGGCGTGCATTACATTGGGAACCTGGGACTTGTAGGGTACATCTACCTCTTCCTGAATGGGCAGTGCGTCAAAGTCCGCGCGAAAAGCAATACAGGGACCGGGTATGCCGCTGTCAATCACACCGACAACGGAGTTTCCAGTGATACCCGGTAGTATATCAATGCCTGCTGCGCTCAAACGGTCTTTGATCCAGGCAGAGGTTTCCGTTTCATGGAAAGACAGTTCTGGGTGCGCGTGCAGATGACGCCGGTACTGGACAAGCTTTTCGCGGTAAGGTTCCGCAATCTGTTCAATACGTTCTTTCATACTATTCCCCCTATCAGAATAATTGCTGTACGGAAAGCAGACCTTCTCGAGGCTGTTCCAACCGAGCTTATTTTACGATATAGCATGTCATCCGTCCAATCGGAATCTTTGCACGGAGACAGCAAAAAATGCTTATGCTTTGCATTGGTAAAGAAGAAACGGGAACACGGTATCGTGTTCCCGTTTCTCTTAAAACAGCTCGCTCAGACTGCCTTGTAGATATCCTCCATGGACATCTCTTTGGGGAAGCCCAGATTTTCCAAGGTACGCCCATCACGGATATAATCTCGGTCATTCAGGGCACCGGCCACCTCCACAAAGGCACGCAGAACAGGCATGTCCATGCCAAGACGCTCCGCTACGGACAAGGCGAAGGCGCTGCCGCAGCTGCAATCCTCGTGCAGATAGCGGTGGTCGATTGCGTTGGGACCGTCCATGTATTCATAGAAGGTGTGGACCTCGGGATGGTTTTCCAGATCCAGGACCTTATCAATCATCCCGGTAGGGACCCCGTGGACCGTCATGCCCATGGCCTCGATTACAGCACAGCGCTCTGCAGCAATCTTACGGATGCAGTGAACAACAGAGGGCGTAAACGCGTATTTGAACAGAGAATATTTGTCACCCTTATGATCGATCTCAGCAGTGGAGAGAACGGTGCTGGCCACATGGTTGATCACATTGCCGGCGTTGATGACACCCTCAAACACATTCTGGTTGGCGCTGTACTCGACCACACCCTCCAGAGCCTTCAGAACACGCTCCGTATCGGAGGCAGGCAGAGAAGCCACCTTGCCCTTCAAATTCAGGGGCATGCCCACAGTGACCTCAGCGGGGGCAGTCAGACGGCAGGGACAGAAGTTACCCTCCTTTTCTGTCAGCGTGACTTTAGCGGTAACGCCCATTTCTTGAAACACTTTCCGGAAAATAAAGGAACCCAGGTTGCCGGGGATAATGAGAATATGCTGGCCATCCTCCACATAGGGAGCAATGCGGCGGGCAATCTCTTCGTGACGGTCAGAGGGAACGTGAACGAAGATAGCTTCGGCACCATGAATGGCATCTGCGGGATCTGTGGTAATCTTAGCGGGGGAACCGATGCCCCGAATCTTACCGCGCAGTTGGATAAAACCAAGTTCCTTGACGGCGTTCAACGCGTCACTGAAGCGCTCGTCATCGTGCAGTGTAACATGAAAACCGCGCATGGACATGATGCCGGCAACAGCATGGCCGGTGGAACCGGCACCAATAACAGTGATATTCTGAATCATAATAAGACTCCTCCGTGCTTCAATAGTTTGCCGCTGATGCCTGTTGCCCCAGGAAGAGCGGTGACAATGTGTGGAACCCTCACTGATATTTATTATAAAAAACTTGGAATAACAATACAAATTGGAAATTGTGGTGGCGTCTACCATAGATTCCGATGCAACCTTAGCACAAAAGATCCCCGGTACCGTTATTCGGTACCGGGGATTTGATGTATAGGAGAAGAAAGTAGGCGCCACTTAACCGCCAATAATCAACTGGGCAATGCTGAAAATCACAATAGAAACCACCATGACCAGAGCGGCAGAGAAAATCACAACCTTGTACCGCTGTGCAGCGTTAGGAATCTCGCCACGACCATGGAACACAGAGGCGGGCGCAGAGGCGCCGGGCAGAACCAGGCCCATGTTGGCGCACCAAATCAGGGTGGCACCGGCAACCACGGGGTTCATGCCAGAGGCAATGACAAAGGGGCTGATGACTGGGATCATGGCACCGCCGAAGGCAATGTTGGAGCCAATGTTGGTCAGGAACATCATGACGATGACAGTGAAGATAACGATAAACATGGGGCTGCGGCCGGCGAAGATGGGAGATACCAGACCGGTCAGCCAGGGCAGAATGCCGGTGACCTCATTGGTCAGAGCGGAAGCTACGGGGATGGTCACGGCACACATGAAAATGACAGGCCAGGAAACGGCTTCGTTGGTGTGCTTAATGTCATCAAAAACGATGCAGGGCTTGCCATCCCCCTCACCGCTGGGCAGAACAAGTAGCAGAGCGGCGCAGAGACAAAACAGTCCGCCGGCAGTCAGTGTATTGTTCAGGAAATCGGCACCGGGAGCTTTGGGGAAGGTACCGGCGTAGATGGTCAGCAACATGGTAATGAGAAAAACGGTGACGATACGCTGGGTGCGGGGACGCAGATGCTTGCTTTCCTCGCCCAGTTTTTCTACGTCGAATGCCTGCATGATACTGAAATCCACCTTGAACAGTTTGGCACCCAGAAAGACATACAGCGTAATAATAATCGTACCGGCTACGGCGGTGATAAGGAACATCAGGCCCAGGTTGATGGCACCGCCGGTGACTTCCTTCCAGGTATTAGCCAGACCCAGCATCCAACTCTTGAATGGAATCATAGCACCGCCCATCATCAGGGACAGCAGAATGCCGCCGAAGCCATAGTAACGGAATGTGCTGTCCTTGCTGTAACCGCAGGAATCAGCAATGTCGGCCCAGATAGCATACAGCAGCAGCCCCATGGGGATCTGGCTGACTACGATGGCGGACCACATGAAGACGAACATGAAGCACCAGGTGTAGAATAGAGGCTTGCCTTGGAATGCTTTCTGGCTTAAGGACCAGCGAACGAACCACTTGCCGAATCCATAAATAATGATGGCACCGGCAGTGAAGTACTGAGTGATAATCTGGAACACGGTACCGCTGCCCATCATGGATGCGATAGCAGCATTAAAGGACGCGGCATAGCCGCTGGTACCGAATGCGATAAATGCGAACAAGGACGGCCAAATGACCTCACAGGTGGAATAACCGTAGATTACGCCAAGGAAAATACCAAGGATCTTCATGCCAACAGGGGTTACACTGGCAAATGTGGGCAGATGGCCGAAGCCGAACATCAACAGCAGGGTGATTGAGATGTGAATCCATTGCATGGGAGAATAGTGTTTTTTAGAAGTGGACATACGAACAAGTTCCTTTCTCTCATTTCTCGATTGGAGGATTAGTACCGTTGAGAATATCCGGGCAAGGATATCCTGTGATGCTACCCAGAATGATGGTGAGGGCATATCGGGAATAACTGTACAAAAAACAAGTGAAAAGTAGTTCCTGTCAGCTTATTGCCCAACGAAGTAACGCTACTCTCCGCTGGATATAGCCAAGAGTAACATATATAAATGCGAAAAGAAAGACCTTCTGGTTCAATTTGCCACTCTATTCTTTGGGGGAGGCAAGCAAATATTCAGATTTGCTTTACAGGTGGGGGCGGTGTTTAATAAATACGAAAAGTAGTTCCTTTTGAAGTTTTTATGGACGAAAGGATGGTAAGTGCATTATGTACGGATGGAGAGCAAAGATCGGACTTATTACTCCTATTAGCGAAAATGCGGAACACGCATTTCATATTTACGCGCCGGAAGGTGTTTCTTTTGCCTCTATGAAAATCAATTTTCCTGGGCCTACGCCGGAGGGATTGACAATTCTGACGGATCGGCTGGAGGAAACTGCGGCTATGTACAAGGACTACGATGTAGATTTGGTAGTGTTTGGCTGCACCTCCGGTAGCTGCATCAAAGGTTTTGGCTGGGATCAGGAATGTATCCATCAGATTGAGCGTGCCAGCGGGAAGCCCGGCTTGACCACAAGCACCGCTGTGCTGGAGGCTCTCCACAAACTGGGGACTAAAAAGGTTGCTGTGTTGACTCCCTATCCGGAAGCCACTAATGAAGCCGAGAAGAAGTTTCTGGAGGACAACGGCTTCGAGGTTACCAATATTGTGGGTATGGATGTTAGCTACATCCGCTGCAATGGCCGCAAGATGGAAGCCTGCGATGAATATTTCCTATATAGGAATGCAATCAACATGGACTTGAAGGGCGCGGATACATTTTTCCTCAGCTGCATGGGCCTTTCCACACTGGAGATCCTGGAGGAAATGGAGACCGCGTTGGGAATTCCTGTGGTCACCAGCCACCAGGCAACACTGTGGAGCGCACTGCGCCATTGCCGCGTAGGAGCCAAAGACTCCAGACTGGGCAAGCTGTTTACGCTGTAAAACGGACGAAAGGACTGATTGCATGTATAGAGATGGAATGTATAGTCGGCGCGCTAGGATTGGAGTCATTGCTCCACTGGACGATCAGGTGGAATACGCTTTCAATAAATACGCACCTGACGGCGTTTCTTTTGATAGCACTCGCCTCTGGTTTCCTGGGCCTACACCGGAGGGTCTGGTTTATCTTTCAGACCAACTGGAGGACGCGGCAAAAATGTACCGCAAGAAACCGCATGATGTGATCCTGTTTGGCTGTACTTCTGGCAGCTGTATCAAAGGCTACGGTTTTGATAAAGAATGCATTGAGCGCATAGAGCGCGCCAGTGGTTGTCCCGGCTTGACCACAAGCACCGCTGTACTAGAAGCATTTCAGGCGCTTGGACTGAACAAGACTGTGGTCATGACGCCTTATCCGGAAGCTACGAATGAGGCTGAGAAAAAGTTCTTGGAAGACAATGGACTGGAAGTTACCTCTATTACAGGAGTGGGGTTCAATAAGGTCGGCGAGCTCAGTCACCCCAGCAAATATTTCCTGTACCGCGAGGCCAAAAAACTGAAAACAGAAGGCGCTGAGGTGTTTTTCCTCAGCTGCATGGGCCTGGCTACCATGGAACTAGTCCAGATTCTGGAAGAGGATCTGGGAATGCCCGTCATCACCAGCCATCAGGCAAGCCTTTGGGCCTGCCTGCGGCATAGCAAGGTAAATGACAAGCTTTCTGGCTTGGGCAAGTTGTTCACGATTTAAGGAATCCGCTATCAAAAAGAACAAGGAGGCTCCAATATGGGCTTTAATACGCATGGACCGCTGACAACCGACATGACGAAGCAGCTGTGCCATTTTATCAAGACTCTGCAATATGAGGATATTCCCCCTGCGGTAATCGAGCGCGCCAAGATGATGGTAATGCACACCTGCGGTGTCAGCCTGTGCAGCTCTGAACTCAAGCAGATTAAGGATGCAATCGAAATCTCTAAAGAAATGTCTCCCGGCAATCAGGGGACGGCGACCTTGTGGGCAGACGGCAAAAAGGTGAGTTGGGAAGCCGCTGCATTCACCGCTGGCACCATGGGTGACTGTCTGGACTGGGAGGACTGTTCTGTGACTGGCCATCCCTCCGCAGGTGTGATCCCTGCGGCGGTCATCGCTACGGAAGTGCTCCACAAAAGCGGCAAGGATCTGTTGACTGCCGTGGTGGTAGGCTATGAGGTCTATCAGCGGGTGGCTCTGGCCGGCCGCGGTAGCATTGCTAGCTACAATATTTTCGGCATTCTGCCGGTACTGATGAAGCTAATGGACATGGACGAGGAGCAGATGAATCAGACCTTCGGCATCGGCACTGCCTGCGCCATTATCCCCACGAATGTCCATGAACTGACTATGTCCGATTCGTTGAATTATCTGTATGGATTCCGGTCTGAAAACTGCATTTCCATGATTAAAACCGCTCTGTACGGCATTGAGAATATGGAAGATGCCTTTGACGATCCTACCGCTTATCTGGCACATTGCGGCTATCAGGAGCCGGAATGGCTGACCAAAGAGTTGGGTGAGCACTGGATGATGATGGATATGCTGCTGGTCAAACATTTCCCCGCCAATGTGTTTGTTCAGACCTACGCCGAGTTGGCTTCCAGATTGGTGACCAAGAACAAGTACAATCCTGATGACGTAGAGGAAATCATTATCCGCCCATCCATTGCCTTCCGCCATTGGTACACCGATGTGGGTTATGAGTCTTTGACACAGGCACAGTTCTCCATCCCTTATGCCACAGCCTGCGCGATGTACCATCCTGAGCCCGGTGCTGTCTGGTACCAGCCTGAGACGATGAAAGATCCTAAAATCATCGCTTTGATGAATAAGGTCAAGGCCGACGGCTTCGTGAAGATGACGGGGCTGAAGTTCATCAAGGATCTCATTGACGGCAAGCATCCTGAAAAGTTCATGATCGTTCGCATGAAGGACGGCACGGAATATGTGGAGAGTGCCTTTACTCATCCCGGCCATCCCAGCTATATGCTGACCCGCGACGAATTTAAGGACCGGTTCCGCCTGGAGACGAAGAATGTCCTGAGCGCAGAAAAGGCGGAGTCCGCCATGGATTGCATCTGCCATCTGGAGCAGTATGAGGATGCATCTGTTCTGCCCTCTTTCTTCTATTGAGCGGACGGCACCGGATGACATTCATAAAACAGGAGGTACAGTATGCGGTACAATCGTTTGTATAAAGACAACAATTTTTTGACGCCTACCACTTATACGCAGACTCTCAGTGAATATACGGAGACCCTGAGGTATGAGGATATCCCAGCTGATGTGGTGGAGCGAGCCAAGATGATTATGCTCCAGACCGTGGGCGCGGCGCTGGCTGCAAAGGGAACGCCCATTGCGGAGAAAGCCTGCCGGATGTCCGAAGAGGCCAATGGCGGAGAAGGAGGAGCCACCAGTGTCTGGGGCACAGGTAAGAAGATGGCTGCCGTGAATGCAGCGTTGGCGCTGGGCACCATGTCCGATGCATTGGACTGGGAGGATTGTTCCTGGACTGGCCACCCGGCTGCCGGCGTTATTCCCTGCGCTTGGTTGGCCGCAGAGGAAAAGCACAAGAGCGGTAAGGACCTGATCACTGCAATTGTGGCAGGCTATGAGGTCTATCAGCGCATAGCGTGTGCTGTTCAGCCTTCCGATGAACGGTGGAAGACCAAAGGCTGGGGGCTGACCAGTTGGCAGATCTTCGGCTGTATTATTCCCGTAGCCAAGTTATACGGTCTGGACGCCCGAAAAATCAATCAGGCTATCGGCTTAGGCTGTGAGTGCTCCACACTACCCACTGCCTATCATGCCACGACCATGTCTGACTTTTATCACTATGAACATGGTTATCGTGCCCGCGATGGATTCCTGATTACCAAGGCTGCGGAAAAGGGCATCCATAACCAGAGGGATGCGCTGGATTGCCCCCGTTGCTATACCGCCGTTATTTGCGGCGATGCAGCCAAGAGCGGCTCTACCAATTCTATGGATGCTGCAAATGAGTCTGATGAGACCTGGTTGACCCGCGATTTGGGTGAGCGCTATCTTATCATGGAAACTCTGCTGAAACACTGGCCCGCCAATATGTGGGTGCAGACTCCGGTGGAGATTGTCAGTGATCTGGCAAAGGCTCATGGCTTTGGACCAGAGGACATTGAAGAGATTATCATTGATCCGCCCATCGTAAACCGTATGTGGGCACCGGATGAGGGCTTTTCCTCTGTGACCCATGCACAGTTCTCTGCTCCGTATGTCATTGCAACCATGCTGTACCATCCCACACCCGGTGCATACTGGTATTCTCCGGAAATGATGAAGGATCCTAAGATCATTGCACTGGCAAAGCGCGTAAAAGCAGGTCCCTCCAAGGCAGATTCCCCTATGACCGGCTTTGGCCAGTTCCGTAATGGTTCCTACCCCATGAAGACTGTTACGGTCAAGCTGAAGAGCGGCGAGACCTATCAGGAGTCCATGGACTGTCATCCCGGCCATCCCAAGAATATGATGAGCCGTGAGGAGTTTGTGGAGCGTTTCCGTGTGCAGGCATCCCCGGTGTTGCAGGGTGAGCGCCTGGAAAAGGCTATCGAGACTTTGTGCAACATTGAACAGGTGGAGGACATTTCCGCCGTCTGCGGACTGTTAGGATAAGCCCGGCCACACATCCAAGTTTATTTGCGCTGCTGCCGTGCAGCAAACACGGTGCTTCCGTTGGCCGGGACAGGCCTGTAACTGTCCTGCATTCGGAGACTCTCTCAGCATGGTGTGAACTGTATTACGGCAGCAGCGCTTTGGAGGATAGGAAAAAACATGAAAAAAATCGCAATCATTGGCTTTGGCGGTGCTGGCTACAACGCAGCCAAAGAAGTGCGTCGACAGGATGCGGAAGCGGAGATCCATGTGTATACAGACACGGATATTGGCCCGTATAACCCAATGCTGACCACATATTATGTAAAAGGGGCTATTCCCTATGATGCCATGTTTCCGTTCGGCTCCCTGGAGCAGATCGAACGGGAACTGCGGCTGACAGTTCACCGGGAAACGCCCGTTACAAAATTAGAACCCGAAATCAGGACTATACATCTTGCAAACGGAAATACAGCCCAATACGATAAGATCCTTATCAGCACCGGTGCTTCCGCGGTCATGCCGCCCATCCCCGGCCTGGACCTGCCCGGCGTGTTCAAGATGCGCACGGCCATGGATGCCGTGGCGTTCAAAAAGCGGCTGGACGAGGGAAAGATCAAGACCGGCCTGGTGATCGGCGCCTCCTGGGTAGGCATCAAGGTCATTGAGGACCTGGTGACTTACGGCGTCAAGAGCACACTGGTAGACGGTGCACCTTGGGCATTTTTTGTGGCTACCTTTGAGGAAACTGCAAATCGGATTCAAAAAGACCTAGAGGATAAAGGTATCACTGTGTCCTGCGGCCAAATGCTGGATCACATCGAACAGGAAGCCAATGGACAGCTTACAGCCGTCATGAAGAGCGGCCAACGGTTTACTGCGGATACAGTTGCTGTGTGCATCGGCGTGCGGATGAATGTGGGCTTTTTGAAAGAGAGCGGTCTGGAGATGAACCGGGGCGTGCTGGTGGACAAGCACATGGAGACCAACATTCCCGGTATCTATGCCGCTGGGGACTGCTGCGAAGCTATCGACATCCAGTGCGGTAAGCACCGCAACATTGGCGTCTGGTTCAATGCAAATAAACAGGGTATGGTGGCTGGGATCCCTATGGAGTTCGATGCTAATGTGCTGGTGAACCTGGCTCACTATCTGGACTATGATTTCATCAGCATCGGAGATGTGTCCTCCTGCGAACCGGAGGACGAGGTTTATGAATACGAGGATGACCAATATTATATTCGGGGTGTGAAGAAGCGCGGCGGCGATCTGAAATGCGTGAACGTTATCAACTCCGCAGACAGCAACGGAATCTTAAAGAATCTGTTTATCAAAATGTTTGAAAATGAGGATGCGGGGCTGGATATCAAGTCTGTCTGCTATCTGCAGTGGAAAGGCTTCCCGGACAGTTTTATCAATTTCTTAGGAGGAATGACCCTTGACTGATTTGGAAAGAAGAATCAAGGCCAAGATCCCCGGTGAGGATACTGGCATTGAAGTGAAGCGTTCTTTGTGCGCTATCTGTAGCCCTGGCCACCACTGCGGCGTGGACTGCTATGTGAAGGATGGAAAGATCATCCGGGTGGAAGGTACGCAGGAGCATCCCTATAACCATGGAAAGCTCTGCACCAAGGGCTCATCCCTACGGAACTACGTGTACCGAGCGGACCGAATCAAAACGCCCCTGAAGCGGGTAGGCAAACGAGGCGAGGGTAAATTTGAGCCTATTTCCTGGGATGAAGCTTATGCTATCATTGCGGAAAATCTGCTCAAGACCCGTGAAAAATATGGTGCCAGCTCTGTGGCTTTCTTCAGTGGCTACTGCAAATGGTATCGCCCCATTCTACACAGGATGGCCCATGTATTTGGCAGCGTGAACTTTGCTACGGATGACAGCACCTGCGTAACTGCCAAGATCCTGGGCGATAAGTGCACGGCCGGGTGCGGTGCGGGCCCTGACATGGGGCATGCCAACACCTTCCTGGGGTGGAACTTCGACGGCTATTATTCTAGTCACTTGTCCGTGGCAGGAGTTCAGAAGCTAAAGGAACGGGGCGGCAAGGTCATAATCATCGATATTCGGGATACCCCTGCCTCCAAGAACTTGGCAGATATTTTCCTGAAGATCAATCCCGGCACCGATGGCGCCCTGGCCCTGGGCATGGGCAAGATCATCATCGACAACGGCTGGGCTGATATGGATTATGTGGAGAAGTACACCTACGGCTTCGAGGAGTACAAGGCACTTGTCCAGCAGTATCCGTTGGACAAAGTAGCTGAGATTACCGGGCTGGATCCCGATATGATCATGGAAGCTACAAAGCTGTATGCGACCAATGGCCCCGCCTGCACGAACTATTCCGCATCTGCATTGGTGCACCATATCAACGGCTTTAATTCCCACCGCGCCATTGTGTGCTTATCTGCGCTGACGGGTAATTTTGACCGGGTGGGCGGCAATGTTCCGAATCCGCCTACTTACCTGCACAAGCCCGCCGGTTTTGCTACCCGTGAGCATGAGTTCCGATCTAACCGTTACCCCAAGGACGGTCCTGAACGGATTGGTGCAGAACGTTTCCCCATTTGGAATGCCCTGTATGATGAGTTCCAAGCAGTGGATTTGCTGCGCCAGTTGGAAGAACAGAAGCCTTATCCTGTTAAAGCAATTATGGGTTTCGGTATGAATGCCAAAATGCTGCCTGAAACGGACAAATTGTTGGCCGCTATGGCGGACAATCTGGACTTCTTTGTAAATACGGATCTGTTTATGACCATTACCTGTAAATACGCAGATATTGTGTTGCCGGCCTGCTCATCTGTGGAACGTGGCGAACTGAAGGCTTATCAGGGCGGCTATCTGACCTTCACCAAACCGGTGATTGAACCGCTGTATGAGTCCCGTTCCGACGTGGACATCATGTGTGATCTGGTGCGGAAGATGGATCTGGATGATGACCTGCTGAAGCAGGGATATGAAGATTGCATGGACTGGATCATTGACGGCTGCGGCCTGACGGTTGCCGACCTTAAGAAAAGTGACATGCCGGTCAAGGTTCCCATTGCCAAGTGGCCTGCCCAGGCAGGGAAGGTTTTGGCAAACGGTTTCAAGACGCCCTCCGGAAAATTTGAATTTTATTCCAATGCCATTGCTCAAATTGACCCCCGGTTGGATCCGCTGCCCAGCTACAGCGATTCTCTGGCCGACCAGAATGACTCGGAGACCAAGGAGAAGTATCCATTTTACCTTTGCACTGGTGCCCGTCTGGCCAATACCCTCCACTCCCGAATCCATGAAGTACCTTGGCTGAGGAGCCTGCGGCCCGATCCCACCGTGGAAGTCCATAGTGCTGACGCGGCTCGTCTCGGCATCAAGAACGGCGACTGGGTGGAAATGTATAGCCCTTATGGCAGCATTCAGATGCGAGTCAAGACCACAGGTCGGGCTAAGCCCGGTGTGCTGATGACAATCCACGGCTACACAGAAGCGAATGTCAACGAACTGATTGGCCGGAATCATGTGGATCCATATTCCGGTTTCCCCGGTTTCAAGGGAATGCGCTGTAATATCCGTAAAGTTCAGGAGGACCAGTAACCATGAAGCATATTTTTGTATTTGACCAGAGTAAATGCAGTGCCTGTTCCGCCTGTATGATGGGCTGTCTGGACCAGAATGACACGGATGTTGTTGGTGGCGATCTGTGCTACCGGAAGACATTTGACAACGAAGTCCAGTTGGCAGATGGAAGCACTTATTATGCTTATATTTCCGCAGCATGTATGCACTGCGTGGATGCACCCTGCATCCCGGCCTGTCCCGTAGGCTGTCTGAGCAAGGATCCGGAGACCGGATTTACGGTATACGATAATACCAACTGTATTGGCTGCAAGAGTTGCGCTATGGCCTGCCCCTTTGGGGCACCTCGCTATCGTCATTCTGATGGTAAGATGGTCAAGTGCGATGGTTGCAACGAGCGTGTGAAAAACGGCATGAAGCCTGCCTGCGTTCGAGCCTGCTCCTTTGGCGCGTTGACCTGTGTCACCGAAGAGGAGTATAAGGCTGGCGTCAGTGGTCAGGCATGCAATGCGTTGATCGACCAATTGGGCCTGCGGAAAAAATAATTTAGCTGCGGAGATATCGCAAATAGGTAAAATGTACCCCCTGCCTCTTTTGAGGCAGGGGGAGTTTCCCTTCAGAGGGGAGAGTGCAGTCGATAACGATCAGATTATGCCTGCTGGGTGTCCGTTCTTTCGGACACCCTTTTTTATATCCTTATAGCAGAATTCAGCATCATGTGCAGCCTCGACTGGTTCTCTCCCTAAAGGGCACCTATTGCATTATGCGGCATGACAACACATTGATGCAACGGATTGAGGCGGATCACAGGTCGGAGCAACTTCGATGGAGGTAATTGTTGTTTTTCACACCTACCATCCGTAAATCCTGGTGGGGATGTGGTCCCTAGACTGCACAAAGGAGTGGACACAATGACGCGAAAAGAAGCGGAAAAAGAGCTGATTGCTATGCTGAAAGAAGCAGAGGGCGGTCCGACTTATTCCATGGAAGAAGTGGACGCTTATATGCGTGAGCTGCTGCACCCGAAAAACCAGATCTATCTGACAGGCGATACACACGGTCAGTTTGAGCGGATTATCTCTCTTTGTGAGAGGCAGCAGGTCCAGCCAGAAAGCACTTTCATTATCTTGGGGGATGCCGGACTGAACTACTATGGGGATCGGAGAGACAATCGAGGCAAAGATAAGCTGGCGAAGATTCCGATCACTTTCTTCTGCATCCACGACAATCATGAAATGCGCCCATCTGAAGAATTGGGCTATCAGGTGAAAGAGTACCACGGGGGGAAGGTATGGATCCAACCAGAGTATGCTCGTATCCATACCACTGAAATACAGCGTATCGCAGATTATGGGATATCTCAAGGGAAAGAGCAGTTTAATGATCTACGAAAAGTATGCAAATCTCAAGTATAAGTATGGAAACCGGCATTTCTGGTGCCGGGGATATTACGTCAGCACAGTGGGACGAAATAGGCGCGCAATAGAGGAGTATATCAGAAATCAGCTCCAAGAAGATTACACAGACGACCAGCTCAGCATTAAGGAGTTCGTAGACCCGTTTACGGGTGAGCCGGTAAGAGGAGGCAAATAAGCAAAAGCCCCTTTAGGGGCAGCCCGGGAAAACTGCGCGGTTGGCAGACTTTTCGACGAGCCTATAGGCTCAGCCCGGGTCATGCCCCAAGGGGGCTAGTGCAAACCACCGGCACGGCCGGTGGTTATGATTTTTTTCGCTTCAACTGAGCAATCAGTTCCGGAAGGATAGCGGCGAGCAATAAGCAGAAACCGATGACCATGCATAAAGTACGCTCCGTCTTTGTTCCGATATACATCAGAATCAAAGCTACGATGCAGGCAAGTACAGACATGGCCTGCCGAAAAAGGGTTCGATCCATTTCGTCTCCTTTCAGATATCTACGCAAGCAGCTGTGTCAGGGCGCCAAGCAGCAGGCAGGAAATCAGCGTAAACGGCAGGACCTTTTTCAGGACATCATCCTCCTGCCCGATGATACCCGCGGCGGTCGTGCCAAGGATCAGCTTGCTCGGCGAAATGATACTGCCGAGGGAAGCGCCGGCCGTTTGTGCTGCAAGAATTATTGCGGTATCTTTGCCAAGAATGTCGGAAATCCCCTGTTGGAACTGGGAAAACAGAACGTTCGATGAAACATTGCTTCCGGTGACGAAGGTTCCCAGCATGCCGACAAACGGAGCCAGAATGCTATAAATCCCGCCTGCAATCGCCGCGGTTCCCTGTGCAAGCGCGAGGATCTGTCCGGAGCCGCTCATGATCCTGGCCATAACAACAAGGGTGATGATGCTGACCGACGCGGGGATCGCCTTATGCAGGAGTCCGTTTAGGATTTTCTGGGCACTGTCCCTACAATAGCAGCCCTTTCGACAGAAAAATACGTATCCGGTAACGGCAGCGACAAGAAGGAAGAAACCGGAATTTGTGAACGGCACGATCGGAGAAAAGTGCTCAACCGCTTCATCCACAAGCCCAAGCGCTGTGCGCGTCTGCCCAAAGGACAAGGATACGGAACAGCTTCCAAAGTACGTGTGAACCGGCGGGATCAACAGCACCGCCAGCGTCAGGACGGTCAACACATAATACGGCAAAAAGGCCTGGTGGAAGGTCAATTTGTGTGTTGTTGCACGTTGCTCCGGCTGTGGAGCAGACGTATCCATCATAGGGCTTGCTGCTAACGACCATGGCTCCCTGTATAGCTGTGTGCGCCCTAATACGAACACAGCGCACAGGGACAGACAGGACGGAAGGAAACAGCATAGAGCAGTATTGTATTGTGACAGGAGCACTTCTCCGCCGCCCTGTATGATCGAGACCAGCAAAACGGCGGGAAGACCTTTTTTGACTGCTGTAGCCCCACCGTAAATGAGGCAGATAAATATGCCGGTCAAAAGGTTGACGACAAACAGAAAGACAGCTGCCCAGAGCGCTGTGCGGGAAAGCACAGCAGCGTCGAGCGAAACTTGCTGCGCAAGCGCGTCCCAGGCAGCAGCAAGGGTACCGAAGGTGTTTCCCCACGCCTGCCCAAGCAGCGGGACGACAATTGCCCAAACTGGGCGAAGTCCCATTGCCATCAGCAGGGGTGCAATCACAGCGACCGGGACGCCAAAGCCAGTCACGCCCTGAAGGAAGCTGGCGAAAATCCAGCCTATTGCGAGGATCTGCAGCAGCCGGTTGGGAGAAACGTGTGCAATTGCGCTGCGAATCGCGTCGAAAGCGCCGGCCTGTGCAGTGACCTCATAGATCAGGATCGCGGGCCAGATCACGATCAAAATGCCCAGAGCACTCCAGATCCCCTTTGCGGCTTCTACGCTGATCAGCGGCAGCTCCGCACGATAAAAAAATACGCCAACTGCAACGCTCGCCAGCATGCTGACCGCAGCTGCGCCGCTTACGCCCCAATGGCAGCCAAGCATCAATAAGAACATCAGAGCAACCGGAACAGCTGCCATCAGACACATCATCGGTGTATAGTCAATCTGCATCATACGTTGTTATCACCATTTGTTTGTACCCATTTACTCAGCGGAGTTCAACGGAAAAGGCAGACTTGCGTCTGCCTTTTCTGCCTATTGATCGAATTTCAGGCTTTCTTTGCGGCTTTTTTCCAGAGCGGCTTTTCGTCCTTGTCCCACATACCGAAACCGGTAGCGGCGCAGATAAGGGAGAATACCGGGACGGCGTAGACGAGCCACGTGTACGGGATGTACTCCGTATTGCTGACGCCCAGCGTACTGGAAATGTACATTGCGGTAATGCCCCAGGGAACCAGCAGGCAGCCAAGCGTACCCGCATCCTCGAGCGAACGGGACAGGACTTTTCTGCTGACGCCAAGCTCATCATAGGTTTCTTCAAAGGTCTGCGCAGTTACAATGATCGTAACGGTCTGCACGCCAGCGGTAGCAAACGTGATGATATAGCCATAGAGAAGCGTGAACAGAACGAGCGTGAAACGGTTCTTAATGACCTTCAGCAGGCACTTCTGCGCGATCACGTCCATGATGCCGGAGGCATTGATAAACGCGCCCATCGTACTTGCAAGGATGTAAATGACAAGCAGCTCTGTCATGCTGGCGATACCGCCGCGATTGAGCATCTTGTCGACAAATGTGCCGGTGTCGATGCTGAAGCCATTGTAAGCGTAGTTCAGAAGGTCAATGAAGTTGACATGCTGGAAAACCAGCGCGAATACGATACTGACGAGAACGGACAGCCCCATGCCGAGCAGCGCCGGGAGCCGGAAAACGGAAACCAGCAGGACCAGAATAGCCGGGAGGATCAGCAAAATGGAAATATTGAAGTTGTCAGACAGCGTTGTGCAGATCATGTTTGCGCGCTCTGCATCGATCGAACCGCCACCATAAATGAAGCCGAAGATCGTGTACATGATGAGGCAGACGATGGAGGCAGGAATGGTCGTATAGCACATGGAGTTGACATGGTCATACAGACCGACCTTGCTGACGCCAGCTGCCAGGTTTGTTGTGTCAGAAAGGGGAGACATCTTATCGCCGAAATAGGAGCCGCTGCCGATCGCACCGACGACCAGAGGGAGCGGAAGACTCGTGGTAGAGGCAACGCCGACAAGAGCCAGACCCATTGTTGCAATCGCGCCGAACGACGTACCGGTAAAAATAGAGGTCAGGCAGCACAGTACGAACGTGAGCGGAAGCAGGATCGCCGGAGAGATCAGCTTTGTGCCATAGTACATCAGAGCCGGGACTGTACCTCCGGCCATCCAGATGCCGACCAGCATACCGACCATGATAACGATCAGGAACGTTACAGAGCAATCGGCCAGTGTCGAGATAATGGTCTTCTCGGTATCTTTCCAACTGACGCGGAGACTGAGCGCAACGATGCAGGCAAGCACAGCGCCAATAAATACAGTCAGTGCGGTGTTGACATTCAGGTTAATGAGGACGACGACAATTGCGATGATTGCCACAAAGCTGATAGCCGCAAAGGCCAGCGATGGCTTTTTCTGCGCGGAGGTTGTTTGCTTTTCTTGCGAAAATTAAATATGTAGGAATTATAGAATTATAATTAAATTCCATGATGCCGTCAATTCACAATGCATCACATTTTTTGTTCTATTTTTTGTATATATTCCACAATTTCTTCATCTTCTGTTTCCGGATTTGCTTGTGCTTCCCATCTGCTTGTGTTAAAATATTAAAAAAGCCGGTTTTTTGTGAATTGGCATTCAGAACCCGAAGGAGCAACTTATGAAGTTTATTGGACTTGACAGCGTAGATGAAGCGATCCTGAACCTCCTCATTCAAAATGCACGTGCGTCCTATACGGATATTGCAAAGGAGATCGGGCTTACCAGCGCAGCGGTTAAGAACCGTATTTTTGCGTTGGAGAGCAAGGGCATCATTGATGGTTACAGCGTGATCATCAATCCGCAGCGGATCGAAAATATGTCGTCTGTCTATTTGGATATCCAGGCGCAGCCATGTCATCTGGAAGCGATTATTGCGATGCTGGAGGCTGACGAGAATATCACACAGATATATCTGCTTTCCGGCTCGGGAAGACTCCATGTCCATGGGATCTTCCGCACCGGTGAAATGCTGGATTCCTTCCTTCGAAAAAAGCTATACCCGATGGAAGGACTGCTTGATGTGCGATGCGACATGATCTTTTCCCGTATCAAGGACACAAAGGTCATTCGTCTATAAAGAAAGACCTCTGGGCACCATGTTCTGGTGCCCAGAGGCTTTTTTACTTCGCTTATTCTACCGTGACGCCTCGCTTGGCGAATTCTTCGACCATGAGGTCGAGGTCGGGTTTGATGTTGATGGGCTCGCCGGCGGACTTGATGGCGTTGGCCACGTCCTTCAGGCCGTTGCCGGTCACGACGGAGACGACCGTCGCGCCTTTTTCGATGAGACCAAGCTCGCAGGCCTTCTTGACGGCAGCCGTGCCGGTGACGCCGGCGGGCTCGCCGA
>OLGA01000903.1_pt1 | contig 24409 bp, 25 predicted proteins | sample 1604881 | NCBI WGS metagenome assembly OLGA01 (sample SAMEA3888896, study PRJEB22519) | human gut metagenome | biome: human gut; feature: human-associated habitat; material: faeces | place: Denmark | collected 2009 | reverse complement strand
TATCCTACCATCCCGCCCCCTCTCCGTCAACCGCCAGTTTTTGCCGGCGCGAAAAAATAACCCCCCAGTAAAACTGGGGGGCAACTTTTATGACAGCGGTTATCCGCCGAGGTAGGCCTTCTGCACCTGCTCGCTCTTTGCGAGCTCCTCGCCGGTGCCGGAGAGGGATACCTTGCCGTTTTCGAGCACGTACGCGCGGTCGGCGATGGAGAGCGCCATCTGCGCGTTCTGCTCAACGAGCAGGATCGTCGTTCCCGCCTTGTGCAGCGACTTGATGATATCGAACACCTGCTCCACAAGGATGGGCGCAAGACCCATGGAGGGCTCGTCGAGCATCATGAGCTTCGGCGCGCTCATCAGCGCGCGGCCCATGGCGAGCATCTGCTGTTCGCCGCCGGAGAGCGTTCCGGCGACCTGACGGCGCCGTTCCTTCAGCCGCGGGAACAGCTCGTACACCTTTTCGAGCCCCGGCTCGACGGTGGAGTTGGCGCGGGTGAACGCGCCCATTTCAAGGTTTTCCTCCACGGTCATCTGCGCGAACACACGCCGTCCCTCCGGGACGAGCGCCAGACCGTCCTTGACGATCAGGTGGGGCGCCTTGTGCGCAATGCTCTCACCCTGAAAAACGATGTCGCCGCCGCGGCTGCGGAGAAGTCCCGCAATGGTGTCGAGCGTGGTCGTCTTGCCCGCGCCGTTCGCGCCGATGAGCGTTACGATCTCGCCCTCGTTGACCTCGAAGGAGACGCCCTTGATGGCGTGGATCGCGCCGTAATACACTTGAATGTCCTTGACTTCGAGAAGCATGCGTCAGCCCTCCTTCTTCTTGCCGAGATAGGCTTCGATCACGGCGGGGTTCGCCTGGATCTCCTCTGCGGTGCCCTTGGCGATCACCTTGCCGAAGTTCAGTACGCAGATGCCCTCGCAGATGCCCATAACGAGCTTCATGTCGTGCTCGATGAGCATGACGGCGATCTGGAACATGTCGCGGATCTTGACGATGTTCTCCATGAGCTCCTGCGTTTCGGAGGGGTTCATGCCGGCGGCGGGCTCGTCGAGCAGCAGCAGCGACGGGTTCGTTGCCAGAGCGCGGACGATCTCCAGACGGCGCTGCGCGCCGTAGGGCAGCGAGCCGGCCTGCACGTTTGCCATGTCCTGCATATCGAAAATGGACAGCAGCTCCAGCGCGCGCTCGTGCGCGGTGCGCTCCTGCCGCCAGTAGCGCGGCAGGCGGAATATGCCCTCAAACGTGGAATACGGCTCCTGATTGTGCAGGCCGATCTTCACGTTGTCCTCCACCGTGAGGTTACTGAAAAGGCGGATGTTCTGGAACGTGCGGGCAATGCCCATGCGGTTGATCTGCTCGGTCGTTTTGCCGGAGGTGTCCATGCCGTCAAGCAGAATGGTGCCGCGGGTCGGCTGATAGACCTTGGTAAGGAGGTTAAAAACGGTGGTCTTGCCCGCGCCGTTCGGGCCGATCAGCCCGGCGATCTCGGTGCGGCCGATGGTGAGATTGAAGTCGTCCACGGCGCGAAGTCCGCCGAAATCGATGCCGAGATGGCGGCATTCCAGCACGGGTGTTTTGTCCAGATCGCGCTCGGGGATGATGGCTGTGCTCGGGAATTCGACCATTTTCCCCTTTTCAAACTTTTTAGACATCTTCCCTCTCCTCCTTCCGTCCGGGGATCACGCGGCGCAGCAGCGCCTTGAAATCGTCGTTGTTCGTCGCGAGCATCACGAGGATGAGCACGATGGCGTAGATCAGCATGCGGTAATCGGCAAAGCTGCGCAGTGCCTCGGGCAGCGCCGTGAGCAGCGCCGCGGCGATGACCGAGCCGAGCATATTGCCCAGCCCGCCGAACACAACGAACACGAGCACGAGGATGGATGTGTTGAAATCGAACTTATTCGCGGCGATCGTGGAGTAGTTCAGCGCGAAGAGTGCGCCCGCTGCGCCCGCCATGGAAGCGGAGATGACAAAGGCGGTCATTTTATAGCGCGTCACGGGGATGCCGACGCTCTCGGCGGCGATGCGGTTATCGCGGATGGCAAGAATGGCGCGCCCTGTGCGGCTGTTCACAAGATGGAAGATCACGATGAGGCAGAGCATCACGAGGACAAAGCCGCCGGTGAACGTGGCGATCTTCTGCACGCCGCCGATGCCCATCGGTCCGCCGAGAATAAGCTTTCCGCCCTCCTCCAGATTTTCGGGCGCCTGCAGGAAGCGGATGTGGTAGCCGCGGCTGTCCAGGCCGATATAAAGGTTCGTGAAAATGCTCTTGATGATCTCGCCGAAGGCAAGCGTCACGATGGCGAGATAGTCGCCGCGGAGACGCAGCACCGGAATGCCGATGAGAAAGCCGATGATGGCAGCGAAGATCGCGCCGATGACCATTGCGATGGCGAGACGCAGCGGAGCGCTCGCAATAACGCCCTGCAGCGACACCGCCGCCGTCGTTCCCATGAAGGCGCCGACGCTCATAAAGCCCGCGTGGCCGAGCGACAGCTCGCCCATCACGCCGACGGTGAGGTTGAGCGAGATCGCCATAACGACGTAAGCGCAGATCGGCACGAGCATGCCGCGCGCCGTGGAGGAAAGCAGCTTCTGTCCGGAGAGGATCTGGAGAACGATATACGCAGCGATCACAAAGGCATACGTGATGCACTGCCGCCGGTTGATTTTCATTCGGGCTAAAACTTTTTTCATCGTACCCACCTCACACTTTCTCGCGGACCTGCTTGCCCAGCAGACCGGACGGCTTGACGAGCAGCACGATGATCAGCACCGCGAACACCACGGCGTCCGACATTTGCGTGGAGATGTACGCCTTGGCCATGATCTCGATAACGCCGAGCAGCAGTCCGCCGAGCAGAGCGCCGGGGATCGAGCCGATACCGCCGAACACGGCGGCGGTAAACGCTTTGATGCCGGGCATGGAGCCGGTCGTGGGGACGAGCGTCGGATACGCCGAGCAGAGCAGCACACCCGCGACCGCGGCAAGGCCGGAGCCGATGGCGAACGTCATGGAGATCGTCGCGTCCACATTGATACCCATGAGCCGCGCCGCGTCCTTGTCCTCGGAGCAGGCGCGCATCGCCTTGCCCATTTTGGTCTTGCCGATGAAGAGCGAGAGCGCGACCATGATGACAACGCACACGGCGATCGTCACGAGCGCGACATACGAAACACGCAGCTCACCGCCGAAGAGGGCAATACCCGTCTCGCCGCCCGCCGACTTGAAGAAGTTCGGGAACACGACCGGACTGGAGCCCCAGAGCAGCAGCGCCGCGTTCTGGAGGAAGTAGCTCACGCCAATGGCGGTGATGAGCACCGCGAGCGACGTCGCCGCGCGCAGCGGCTTATACGCCAGCTTTTCGATCGTCATGCCGAGAACGGTGCAGACGATCATGGCAAGGATCACGCCGACGATCGGCGGGAGATTAAACTTGGTGCAGGCAAAAAAGCAGATATACGCACCCACCATGATGACGTCGCCGTGGGCGAAGTTCAGCATTTTCGCAATGCCGTAGACCATCGTGTAGCCGAGGGCGATGATCGCGTAGATGCTGCCGAGGCTGACGCCGCTGATCAGAAAGTTCAGAAAACTCAAGGCTGACACCCCTTTCGGGTCAATTTCTTTCTCTTTTTCTCTCTAAGTTAAAATACGGGGACAGGGGAAAATGCGCATCGGAAAAAGGCTTCGGTGTGGCCTCTTTCCGCTGCGCGCCTTCCCGCGGGGAATGGGACGGAGGGTGTCCTCCGTCCCATAGCTGTTTCGTGGGTCGGGCTTTTTCCCGATCAGTCCAGACCGACGTAAGCGCCGTTCTGGATGACCATGCCCTTCGGGCTCTTGGTGACCTGGCCCTGTTCGTTCCAGGTCATGCCGTTGCCGGTCAGACCGTCAAACGTCATGGAGGTAAACTGCTCGATCATCTTGGTGCAGAGGTCTGCCGCGCTCATGTCGGGCGTAGCGCCGGCGGCTTCGAGAGCCTGCGCGTAGGCATAAACGCAGTCATAGGCGTCCGCGGCGAACTGGTTGGGAACTTCGCCGTACATATCCTGGTACTTCTTGACGAAGGCGGCGGTGCGCTCGTCGGTGGAGTCGGCGTTGAACGGGGTCAGAAGCATGACGCCCTCGGCGAGAGCGGTGTCGAAGCCCTTCATGGTGAGGATGCCGTCCATGCCGTCCACGCCGAACCATTCGGGTTCATAACCGGCGGCTGCGGCCTGCGCGAGGATGAGGGAAGCGGGCTGGTGGTACACGGGAAGGAACACGAGCTCCGCGCCTTTCGACTGCGCATCGGCGATCTGGACGGAGAAGTCGGTGTCGTTGCCATCGGCGAAGGTGGTGTCGCTCACGATCTCGATGCCGAGCGTGTCGCAGGCGGCCTTGAAGGTCTCATAAATGCCCTTGGAGTAAACGTCGTCGTTCTTCCAGATGACGGCGACCTTGGTGGCGAGGCTCTTGTCGGCGATGTACTGCGCGGAAGCGCTGCCCTGGTTGGGGTCGGTGAAGCACATCTGGAACTGGTTATCCTTGCCCTCGGTCGTGGCGACAGAGGAGGCGGACGGAGTCAGCGCGAAGATACGATCAGCAAACGTATCGCCGGAGGTAACTTCGCAGGGCTTGGAGGTGACGGAGCCGAGAGAGATCTGCATGCCCCAGTCCTTCAGCGTGTTGTAGGCGTTGACGGCCTTTTCGGGGTCGTTCTGGTCGTCTTCGTAGCGCAGCTCAAACTGGACGCCGCCCTTGGCGTTGATCTCGTCCACGGCGATCTGCGCGGCGTTCTTCACGGCGTTGCCGTAAATGGCGGCGCCGCCGGTCAGCGGAGCCGTGCCGCCGATCTTGAACGCGGCGGAAGCCGAATCTTCGGGCGTGGGGGCGGTGGTGGAGCCGCAGCCGGCGAGACATGCCATGAGCATTACGGCGGCGAGTACCATGCATACTACTTTTTTCATTGTTTCATTTCTCCTTTTCCAATGGTTTTAAACACAAAAATGAATATAAAAACGGCCCTGTCCGAAAGGACAAGGCCGGATTTATCAAACCGGATTTATCTCTTTCGGTGCTCGGAAAAATTGCGTACAAGCAGAACGAAAATAATCATAATAATGGATACAATAATGGTAATAAGCAGAATAAGCCCAAGGAGGCCAAGGGACAGTCGGAGGCTGAGAAGGGCGGAAATAAAAAGAACGGACACCGCCGCAGCGATGCCCGCAATAACCGCATAGTGAGAGGAAGTGTGCGCAGCACAAGAGCCGTCGCAATTTGCGGCGGAAGAAGCGCTGTTCATCGAAAAACCAAAACCGAAGCAGTTCATGCGGCACCTCCTTCAAAAGATGGGCATATCATAGCACGCTGCATAAGTATGCGTCAATAGAAAAATGCGAAACAATTTAAAATGCTAAAGCGTAAATTTTTGGAATTTTTCACAAACGCGCCAGTTTCTTTTCGGCAAAGGTGAGAAAAAACAGTATTTCGGCAGTAGACGCGGCGCGAAAACACTGATATAATGCCGATGTGCAAAAGAGCGTATCCATATACTTTATATAACGGAGGTAAATATCATGCCGATCGTAACCACAAAGGAAATGTTCCGCAAGGCGTATGAGGGCGGCTATGCCGTCGGCGCGTTCAACGTCAACAACATGGAGATCGTCCAGGGCATCACCGAGGCCGCGGCCGAGGTCAAGGCTCCCGTCATCCTGCAGGTCTCCCGCGGCGCGCGTGCCTACGCCAACCACACCTATCTCGTCAAGCTCGTCGAGGCTGCCGAGCAGGAGACCGGTCTTCCGATCGCCCTGCATCTGGACCACGGTGACAGCTTTGAGCTCTGCAAGAGCTGCATCGACGGCGGCTTCACCTCCGTCATGATCGACGGCAGCAGCAAGTCCTTCGAGGACAACATCGCTCTCACCCGCCAGGTCGTCGAATACGCGCACGACCACGGTGTCGTCGTTGAGGCCGAGCTCGGCACGCTTGCGGGCGTGGAGGACGACGTCCACGTCGAGGCCGAGGACAGCTCCTACACCCGTCCCGAGGATGTCGAGGAATTCGTGACCCGCACCGGCTGCGACAGTCTCGCCATCGCCATCGGCACGAGCCACGGCGCGTACAAGTTCAAGCCCGGCACGAAGCCCCAGCTCCGCTTCGACATTCTCGAAGAGGTCGCGCAGCGTCTGCCCGGCTTTCCCATCGTGCTGCACGGCGCTTCCTCCGTGCCGCAGGAATTCGTCCGCATCATCAACGAGCACGGCGGCAAGATGCCCGACGCCATCGGCATCCCCGAAGAGATGCTGCGCAAGGCCGCTACCATGGCCGTCTGCAAGATCAACATCGATTCCGACCTGCGTCTTGCAATGACCGCCTCCATCCGCAAGTACTTTGACGAGCACCCCGAGGGCTTCGATCCCCGCGCCTATCTCAAGCCCGCCCGCACCGCCATTCACGACATGGTCCGCCATAAGATCGTGGACGTGCTCGGCTGCGACGGCAAGGCCTGATCGCCGCTTTTCCCAAAATCCAAGCGCCGGGGCAAACGCCCCGGCGCTTTCCATCGTGAGGTCATTTTATGCCGTTTACCGGATTTACGAGCGAGACCGGAGAATTTCTCTGGGAACTCGCGTTCCACAACGAAAAGCCGTGGTTTGAAGCGCATAAGGAGCAGTTTCTGCGCGCGGTAAAGGAGCCGTTCGACGCGCTTGCAAAGGAAACGCTCGCGCTTATGCGCCAAAAGCACCCGGACGAGCCGTACTGCCTCCACATTTCGCGCATCTACCGCGACGCGCGGCGGCTCTTCGGCCGCGGGCCGTACAAGGACCACCTCTGGTTCACGCTCTGGACGGGCGAAGATCGGCACAACAGCCCCGTGTTCTGGTTTGAGCTCTCCCCCGCCTCCTTCAGCTACGGCGTCGGGTTTTACACCGCGACCGCGGAGCAGATGGCGGCGCTGCGCCGGTACATCGACGCGAATCCCGCCGAGATGGAGCGGCTTGCCAAGCGCGTGGCAAAAAGCGAATTCCATCTCGAAGGCGAGCCGTACAAGCGGCTCAAAAAGGATGTGGGCGAAGTGCTCAATCCGTGGTACAACCGCAAATGGATCAGTCTCTGCGCCGAATACGACCATGGCGGGGCGTTCTACACAGGCGAGCTGCCGCAGGTGCTTCTGGACGCCTACGAAAAGCTCATGCCGGTCTATAAACTGCTCAAACGCTTCCCGGCGGAGAGCAGCAATGCCTCCCTTGTGTAAAGGGAGGTGGATTTTGCCGCAGGCAAAAGACGGAGGGATTGTCGTTTTCCGGAAACTACAATCCCCCAGTCAGCTTCGCTGCCAGCCCCCTTTACACAAGGGGGCCCTTCATTTTACTCGGAGATTATGACCGGCTCCCCGGCACAGCGCAGCTTCCCGCCCTGCACGGTCACGGTCTCGCCAGTAATATAGTTTACATAATTTCCATCCTTCACCGGCACCCCGACCTCGGCGCTCTTCCCCTTCAGAGAAAAGACGCCGAGCTTTTTTGTTTTCCCGTCGTCACGCAGGCAGACGGCAATGTCGTTCGCGTCATCCGCTTCCGCGGTGAACCAGTCCTCCGCGGAGAGATGCTCCCGCCGCACGGCGTTGAGCTTCTGTAAAAGCGGCGTAATATCCCTGCCGGTGCGCGGGAACACGTCCTTATCAAAAAGACTCGGCACATGATCGCAGGAATACTCCTGCCCGCCGTAGAGCAGCACCGTGCCCTTGAGGAAGTACAGCAGCGCCGTGAAATTCCGGCGCGCCTTCTCGTCCGGCACGAGACCGGCGATGCGCGGCATATCGTGGTTTTCCATGTACCGCAGCTTCACATAGTTTTCCGGATAGATGGCCTCCTGGAAGCCGAGCATGTCCATCCACGCGCTGAGCGGCTGCTCCCCGGCGATGTACTTATCGAACGTCTCGCGGATGTCGTACTCATATTCCATGTCAAACGCTTCGTAAAGCTCGTTATCGGTCGCCGCGGTGATGCCCTGCTTCCGGTTGAAGACAACGAAACTCCGATGCACCGATTCGGCAAGCCAGATGCACCCCGGATGCACCTTTTCCACGGCCTCGCGCGCCCGGCGCCAGAACTCCACCGGCACGAGCGAGGCAACGTCGCACCGGAAGCCGTCCACGATGCCCGCCCAATAGCACAGATGCTGTATCTGCGCGTCCCAGAGCGCGGCGCAGGAATAGTCCAGATCGATAACATCCGTCCAGTCGGCGGTCTTGTTGCCGAAGCGTCCGTCCGGCTTCCGGTAATAAAACTCCGGGTACTCGGTGACGTACACCGCGTCCGGCGACGTGTGGTTGTACACCACGTCGATGATGCACTTCATGCCGCGCGCGTGGATCGCGTCCACGAGCGCCTTGAAATCTTCAAGCGTGCCGTACTCGGGATTGACCGTGCCGTAATCGCGGTTCGCGTAGGGACAGCCGAGACTGCCCTTCTTGCCCTTCTCGCCGATGGGATGGATGGGCATGAACCAGACGATATCCGTTCCCAGCGCGCGGATGCGGTCAAGATCGGGGATCACGGCGCGGAACGTCCCCTCCGGCGTATGGTTGCGCACATACACGCTGTAAATGACCTGCTCGCGCAGAGCCGTATTCGTATTCCTTGCCATAGCGATTTCTCCTTTGCAAAGCACGCCGCCCCGGAGCCGACAGGCACCGGGACGGGAATTTTTTTATTTGTTTTCCGCAGCCTTCACCGCCGCGCAGATGAGCTGCACGCACGCTTCCACGCCGAGAGAGCCGCTGTTGAGCGTAATGTCGTAGTTGTGGCAGTCGCCCCAGTGCTGGCCGGTGTAGTGCTCATAGTAGCTGCGGCGGGCGCGGTCCTTCTTCTTCATCGCGCGGACGATCTCGGCGGTGTCGGTCGTGTTCAGATAGCCGGAGATACGCTCGGCGCGGTGCGCCTCGTCGGAATAGATGTACACATTCAGCGTCTCGATCCCGGCGTCGTGCAGCACAACGTCCGCGCAGCGCCCGAGAATGACGCACGGCCCCTGCTTGGCAAGATCCAGAATAACGCTGCGCTGGGTCTCGTAAATGTAATCCTTCTGGTCATAAGAAATGGGCGTGATGTTGCGCAGAATGCTCTCCGTGGCGGAGATCTCCTCGCCCTCGCGCTCGATCTGGCTCGCATCGATGCTGCTCGCCTTTGCGGTGGCAGCAATGATGTCCCGGTCATAGAGCGTTACGCCGAGCTCTTTCCCCACCGCGAGACCGATCTCGCGTCCTCCTGCGCCGTACTGCCGGCTGATGGTGATGATCTTCATAGAACCGCCGCCTTTCATGTTTTTTCTTTTTATACCATCAATCCGCATAAAATGCAATATGCTGTCAGAGAATCCGCCCGTCTTTCAGCGCAAAAATGGCGTACTCCACGCCGTGGATCGTCCGCTTTTCCACCATGCGCTCCGTCGGCAGTCCCCATGCCGCCATGGGGATCGCGCGGTACGGCTGGTTTTTATACACCGTGTACAAACTCCCGTCCCCGGCGTCGCGCCAGACGATATCCCCCGCGCGCTCGCGCGGCTTCGGCGCGGCGGCCTGCTTCGGCGCGGGAGGGACGGGCGCGGCCTGTGCCGGAGCCGTCTCCGGTCTCTTCTCCGGCGTCTGCCCGGTCTCCGTTCTGCGCTCCGGCGCAGAGGTATTCCGCCCGGCTTCGGCGACAAGCTCGATCTCCGCCGGGAACGCCGCGAGCGCGGCGCGCGTCAGCCGCCGGTGTAGCGTCAGCACACCGTTCTCCGGCGTCATCACGCCGAGATAGCCCTCTTTTCCGCCGCCGTATACGCTCAGGCGCACGAGCGTGCCGGGGTCCTCGCACTTGGCGTCAAACCGCGTCGTCAGCCCCTCGCGCGAAACGGTCAGCGTGCCCTTCTTCTCCCCGTTTATCAGAACCGGATATGTTTCACTCATAAAATACACCCCGTCCATATCCTATGGACGGGGTGCTCGCTCTATGACGGGACAAACGGATAATTACTGCGGCATCGTTCCGCCGGGGCGTCCGCCGCCGAGACCGAAGCTCACGGCGATCGCGCCGTTCACGCGGTCCATCACGGCGTCGGGCAGCTTGCCCATACGCTCGCGCAGGCGCGATTTGTCGATCGTGCGGATCTGCTCGAGCAGGATAACGCTGTCGCGCGTCAGGCCGCAGCTCGCGCCGGCAAGCTCGATGTGCGTGGGCAGACGCGCCTTGCCGGTCTGCGAGGTGATGGCGGCGGCGATCACGGTGGGGCTGTGGCGGTTGCCGGTGTCGTTCTGCACGATCAGCACCGGGCGCATGCCGCCCTGCTCGCTGCCGACGACGGGGCTCAAATCGGCGAAATAAATGTCCCCTCTCCGAACTGTACTCATGCGATTCACTCTCCAGATGAAAATGCTCGCCCGTTCCATAGTATGTAGGGCTGTTACCATTTTCCCACACGGAGGGGGATTTTATACGCCGGGCAGCACCGCACAATTCGGCGAGAGCGGACAGCGAGGGATTTTGCCGCGGAAAATAGGCGCTTTCCCGCAGCAATACTTTGTGTATTGCAAGGGGAAGGAACGACTTTTCCGCGCAAGAGCGCCGCTGAACGCCGAAGACGAGATTGTGTGGTGTTGCCCTATTTAATCTTTATCCGGTGAAAGGCCGGTGCAGGTGACGCTGTCGCCCGCGACGACGCGGCCGCGGATATTGCCGCAGCGGACGCCGTCCCCGGCAGTCACGCCGCCCTCGACGTCTCTGCACTCCACGCTGTCCCCGGCGTGTACGTTGCCGTCAACGTTGCCGCAGGTCACGCTGTCGCCCGCGTTGACGTGCCCGAGCACATTGCCGCACTGCACGCCGTCGCCCGCGTTTACGTCCCCCGCGACGGTCGTGTTCGCGCCGCAGATGACGGAGAACTCGCTCTTGATGTCGAGCGCCGGGCCGTCATACCGAAAATCCACGTTCACGCGCTCGCGCGCCCCGCGCGAAAACGGCGTATGACCTACGAGCTTATGCCCGACGAAGAGCACGGCATGCAGCACCGTTTCCTCGTCGCTCCACGGGAGATCGTGGTAGACAACGGCCGGCTCCGCCGGGGCGCGCGCGGCGCTCACTTCGGCGCTCACGCTCGCGCGGCCGAAAAGCGCATCCACGCTCACGCCGAAATACTCCGCAATCTCCGGCAGCATCAGAATATCCGGGCAGGAAAGCCCGTTTTCCCACTTGCTCACCGCCTGCGCGCTCACGCCGAGCTGCGCGGCGAGCGCGTCCTGCGTGAGACCCTTTTCGCGCCGCAGCGCGGCGATCGTCGTTCCAATAATGTTCTGTTCCATTGTATGAACCTCCAAAAAGCATTTTATCCGGATGAACCCAGAATAGGCGCACCCGGATAAAATAGCAAGGTTTTCGTGGTTGAGTTGGCTCAACCGTTGGTTGACACGGCGCATTTGTGCTTTTTCAACCGGCGGTTGAGCAGGTTTTACGCATTATCGCCGGGGATTTCGCCGCCGGTGCGCTCGCAGAAGACGGTGACGCGCTCGCTCGTGTCCCAGTTGCAGGTGTACATCGTGAGCGCGTAGCCGCTGTTCATCACGGTGTCGGAATCGTCCGGCGTGACGGAGGCAAACTCCCGCACGGTGTAGGTGAACACATTCCCGTCCACATCCGTGAACGTGACCGTGTCGCCCGCCTCGAGATGGAAGAGCACATCGAACTCCGTTTTATAGTTGTGGCCCGCTACGACGAGATTATCGTTGTACACGCTGCCGGTGTGGCGGCAGGGGGAGATCTCCATCGCGGGGAAGCTCCACGTTGCCGCGACGGGCATCGTGAGATCGTAGCCCGGAAAATCAAGATAGCCGATGTAGTCATAGGCGCCGGAGCGCACCGTCGGCATATCGAGCGCCGGGGGCGCGGGCAGACCGCCCGAGCCGGTCTCGGTTCCGGCCGCTGCCGCGCCGGGGGACGCCGAAGCGCCGGGCGCGTTTGCCGTCGCCGCAGCGTCGGGTTCGGCGGCGCCGGGCGCGGGGGTCGTGCCGGTCTCGCCGTTCGTCTCGCGCTCAGCCATCGCGGCCTCTACAAGCCGGAGCGTCTCTTCCGCGCTCTCTCCGGCGCGCCTGTCCTCGGCGCGGTTATGGGAAAACAGGAGCAGTGCGGCGATCACCAGCACTGCTCCCGCTGTCAATAAGACGATCCCGATTTTTTTAGGCTTCGTCATGCTTCTTTTTCTTCGTGAGCACAACAACGCCGCCCGCGATCAGCAGCACGCCCAGCGCGCCGAACACGGCGACGGGCCAGTTGAGCTGACCGGTGGGGATGAGGGGCTTTTCGTTGTTGAAGCCCTCGACCGTGAACACCCAGTCCACTTCGCCGACACGGTAGGCGTACTCGTTGCCGAGCCCGGCGGGAACCGTGAGCACCGCTTCGAGCTTCGCGCTCTTGCCCTTGGCAAAGGTGCCGAGAAGGACGTTATCGGTGAGCTGCGCGGTCTGGTCCGGGGAAGCGGAGAAGATGCTCTGCTTCGTGCCGTCCGCGTTCACGAGATAGACCTCCATCGTGAGCTTGGAGAGAAAGTCCGCCATGGTGACGACGGTCTCGTCGCGCACGCCGTCGATGTTGGCCTGATCGTGGCCGTCCTCGTTCTCAAAGGGCTCGCTGTAGGTGAGCGGGTTGCCCTCTTCGTCGTGGGCCTCGGCGCGGATGTAGAGCTTCACATAGTCAAAGCCGCTGACGTTGTTTTTGATCGTGATGTTCTCGGTCAGCTCGTCGCCGGGCATGACGTTTTTGAAGTTGCCAAAAAGGTCGGTGTCCGTGTAGCCGCTGCCGGTGGTCTCGATCACGAGACCGTTGGTACCCTGACGGCTCACCACGGCGTCGGCGGCGAGAGCCGCGACGGTCAGCGCCGCAAGCGCGGCGATGACCATCACGAGGGAGAGGAGCTTCTTCATCGATTTTTTCATGTCGTTACTCCCTCCTTAGTTACCGCTGACAGGCGTTACGCCCCATGCTTCCTGAACGGCCTTGGCCGGAGTGCTCTGCACCGCCGTCGCCAGAATTTCTACCGACAGGATGTACTCCGCATTTTCCGGATACACCACCGAGCAGTTAACAAGGCTTCCGCCCTCGGTGAAATGTCCGGGCGCTACGGGTGTCAGATAGTAGAAATATCCGTCCGTGCCCTTTGTCCACGCTTTGTCCGGATTCTCACTGATTGAGAGTTCGTAGCCGTTCGGGATGGTTCCCTGCGGGACGGGGGCGATGCTCCCGTCCTTGTTGAGCCAGCTTACCACATAGGTGGCGCGGATGTAGGCATCGGTCGTGCCGGTGTTCTGGATTTTAACGTCATTCTTCGTTGTGCCGCCGGGGGTAAACGTTTCGGCGACAGCGCAGGTAACATTCGCATAGGTGAACTTGTTCTCCACCGGCGCTGTTTTGGTCACCAGAAAGGCGACGGTAGAGCCGACCACCGCGCCGATCAGCATGACGACCGCGATGAACAGGATGGCCAGCTTGTTCATGCGGATTCTCGGTTTGTTGTTCGCTTTCGCGTGGGATCCATTATACATGATTGCCGCCTCCTTTCTCAGTTACCGGAATCTGTTTCGATGATCGTTCCGAATACGTTCTTGCTGTAGGCGTCGCCGCCGAGCCATTTGCCATTTTCACGGCTGTTCGTGAAATCGAAGACAAAGCCGTCTTTGGGCTTGATTTCATGCTCTATCGAGTTGGCGGTACCATCTGCGGTCTTATAGCGCCAGCTCCAATCGGTGACCTCCGTGACGGTGTATCTACCGACCTTGAGACCCTTGATCGTGACGGAGCCGTTGCCCTGGATCACAACGCGCTTGTAGTAGCCGTTCGGGCCGGTCACATCAAAGATGAAGCTCTGGTTCTCGTCAATCGCCTGCCAGCCCTGCTTGTTGATCGTCAGGTCGGCAACGTCATACTCAAACTTGGCGTAGTACGTCGCGGCCTCGTAGCCCATAGTACCATTGCCGAGGTCGGCGGTCTTCTGCGGGGTGATCCTGTTATTCTCGATCCACGCCTCGTCTACCGGCTGCGTGCAATCCTTGTCCTTATACCAGCCGACGAACTTGAATCCGGCGCTCGCGGTAGGCGTGGAGCCTTCCGGCGTGCCGTCGACTACCTTGACCGTGTTGTTCTGATAATTGTCCAGCGTACCGCAGCCATCCGGGCCGACGACCTGATACTTGATATCCACCACCTGCTCGGTGTAGTAGAAGGTCTTGACGTTCTTGCTTGCCACGTTCGCCGGGTCTTCGATGGCGATGTTGATCGCCTGATTCTCCGCGCTTACGAGCGTATAGCCGGGGATGGCCTTCGCGGTCTGCGTCACCTGTGCCTGATAGCGGGCAGCGCCGGTAACAGATTCCGCGAGCACCTTATCGGTGGTTCCCTGCTCAAGGAAGCGGAACTCGTAGGGATACTCGATGCGGTCGTAGTAGAGGTTCAGGACAAGACCCGCCGCGGTGAGCTCGCCGCTGGCGCTGCTCGCTGTGTCGTTGTAAGTAAAGCCGGGAATGTTCAGCGGGGTTTCGCTGTATGGTTTGCCGATCTCAGCGTTGAGGTTCGTGCTTTTCTGGTACTCCGCGTATCCCTCGCCCGCAATGTTCTGCGTCCAGTGGATGATCTGCACCGGCGCGTGTTCATTGTCCTTGATGTACCAGAAGATGATCTCGTTACCCTCCGCCGCAAGCACCAGCTGCTTCTGATAGGCGTCCGGGGCGTAGCCGGTGATCTGCTTGAAAGGCTCCGTTATGACCGCCTTGCTTGTCGTAACAGTCTTGGGGTCGGCGAGCGGATTTCCCGTGCCCTTTTCGAGATACTTGACGGTGTACTCTACCTTTTCCTTCGACACATACACAAAGGTGAAGGTATTGTTTTCGGGCTTTTCGATGTCAATGGTGATGGAATGGCTGCCCACCTTGGGGAAGTAGCCGGACTGATATCCCTCGTTCAGCTCCGTACCGGACTTGGCGTTGAAGGTCTTGGTCGTGCCCGCCAACGCGCTGCCGGTGGTGGGCGGCGCGATCTCCGTGCCGTCAACCAGCTCATACTTGACGGTATAGGTCAGCAGCTTTTCCGAATTCCACTTGGCATACAGATTCAGATCACGTTTGACAGGCATTTCAAAGTTGAACGCCTGTTCTTCGCCGGTTTCAGTCATATAGAACCAGCCGATAAACGTGTATTCGCCGTTCTTCGGGTCCGCCGGCGCACTTACTGTTGTGCCGTGAGGAACATTATCGATCGTAGTCAGCGGCGCTTGATTGCTTTCCATTGCTTCCTTGGTCAGGTAAGTCTTAACTGTGTGGGTCTCAGAAACCCAACGCGGATAAAGCGTCGCCGAATGAGCGGGCATTTTCGCCGTATCAAAGTTCAAGTATGTACCTTCCGCAAAGCTTTTGGAGGTATACCAGCCGCCGAACGTATATGCACCGGGTTCCATATTGGCCGGATAATCCGGCACGTAGTATTCGCCCTTCAGCGGTTCCTCATAATACAGCTTTTTTGTTGCTTCGTCTTTACCGAAGAAATTCAGTTCATACTGGTTTCTGGTATAGTAGAAGTTTACAATCCATGCTTCACTATACTTAGTGGAATCAGGGTTAACCATCTCTTCTCCGACACGATCCCCCGCGGTAAATCCAACAAGGGAAGGCTTTGTCTGGGAATCAACCTTCGAGTCATCAACCGTATCATACATATCGCGCAAATAGTAATTTACGCCATTATATTCCGTTGTTTCTTTGCCATCGGGTGCATTATCCAAAACCGGAACCCAAATTTTATACCGGAACAATTTCGGAACGTTCCAATGAACCGACGCACCATTTTCCCAGAAACACAGGAAAGCAATCGTATTATCCGTGGGTTGACCGAAACTATCTTCCCAAAGAAGCTGATAATCCAGCTCCGAATACTTGCCCTTTATCGTTTGGTTATCATTATGCTGGGAATAATAGACGTGATGCTCGCCGTTCCATCCGGCCACGGACGCTACTTTGTATGGCCAGTTGTTGTTAGTGCCCAGATGATTCACATTGTTTATTACATCAACCGGCCACAAATCCGTCAAGTCAGCACCGTATTTCGCGGTGAACGTAAAATAATAATAGGTATATTGGGTGCTGTTAACCGTGGATTTATCCGTTCCGGGAGTGTACCTCCCACCCTTGTCGGTTTTCAGCTGCGGTAGCGCATCTACGGAGCCTCGTTGGCTAGAACCGGGAGATTCCATAAAATAATCCAGCAGCTTTACTTCATCGCCTGTATTAGCCGGTGCTGTAGCACCGAAATTGTAAGTCGAGCCGCCGACTACATAGTACTGCGTGCCGGAGGACATGGCATAGTAGAATTTGAGCGTGAAATCTTTGCGGTCGTAGTAGACTCTCAGGATGGTAGAACCGTCGCCCGCAACCGTTGCTTCGCCGGTCGTTTTCTCGTCATTGTATATCGCGTATTTCCGCTCGTACTGATCAATGGTAGAAATGCCTGTGGGTATTGCCGTGAAGTTTTTGCCATTCACCGTTGATCCGGTTGCCGCATAATGCTCTTCAAAGGCAATATAATCATACTTTGCAGGATCATCGGCGTCTTGCAGGAAATACTCAACGGTATACTTTGTTCCCTCTGCGTTATTCCAAACAGCGAAATAGGTCTTGTTCTCTGCCGGCATGACGGTAGGAAGGGTAACTTCTTCGCCGCCCTCCGTCTCAACCCAATGGTCGAAATTGTAACCGGCCTTTTTCGGCTCGCCCACGTTAATAGGCGCGCCGTAGCGGGCATAGATCGGCTCTACGCCGTAACCGCCATTCAGATTGAACTTCATCAGGAAATAGTAGCGGTCGTAATAAAGCGGTACCTCCGTGCTGCCGTCCGCTGCGATTTTGGTCGTGGTATCGTAAAGCAGTGCGGAAAAACCGGGGTAGGTCTTGGCAAGCTGCTCGCCGACCGGGGATTCGGTATAGCCCGTCTTTGTTTCGGTATCAACGAGCGTGTACAGGTCGTTATGGACGTTCTGCTGATAATGCTTGACGGTGAACTCGACCTCGGCGGGGGCATACGTGACAGTGTAGGTCGTTTCTTCGGAAGCATTAACTTCAACCGCTGCCTGATCCGGCGTGTAGCCTACGACGACCGGGCTGGTGATCGTCTGCGTATAGGTGCTGCCGGCGGCAACCGTGGCGCTCCACGGATTGGCGGCCTGCGTGCCGTTCTCAAACTGGTATTTGATAAGAATGGTGTAGGTGGAGATCTGGGGCTCCGGTTCTTCGCCGCCGTCGTCGGACGGGGCGGGGTCGTTTACCGGGGCGGGGTCGGCGAGAGCGGCCGGGGCGACATTCGCCGTCAGGTCATTTGCCGGGGCAGCGTCCGGAGCCGGGGTCTCTTCCACGGTCTGCGGGGGGATGATGACCGGCTCGCCTACCGGCTCGGCCTCGGAGATGACGGTGGGGACCTTTGGAGCCTGCGCCGGAGCGGAGACGGGCGTTTCGTCCGTGATCTGCACCGTGACGGTGTTGGAGTAAACCGGCTCTTCGGCTGCGCCGGTGACGCGGCAGCGGATGTTCGCCGTGCCGCCGTACAGCAGGTTCGCCACAAGTGCGTAGCCAACTTCCAACTCCGCGCCGGTAGCACCGGCAATATTCGCCCAGACGTCGCCGCCGACCTGGATCTGCCACTGATAGTAGCCGGACAGGCCGCCCGCAGCGAGCGTCTTCTTTTCATTTTTAGGAACGGAAACTGTATCCACAGCGACATTCTCGCTGTAGATCATAAGCTCCGAGTCCGCAGCGGCGGGGGTGATGAGGGCGGCGGTCACGAGGCCGAAGGAAAGAGCGCAGCAGAGAAACAGCGCTAACAGCTTCTTTTTCATTTCACGACCTCCTTAAGGATTTCCCGGAACGGCTGTCGGCACCTGCGTCGGCTCCGGCACCTGCGTCGGCTCCGGCACCTGCGTCGGCTCCGGCGGAGCAAAGCTCGGCCAGCCGGCGGCGGAGAACACGTCCGTGCCGTTGTTGTCCGCCTGCACCGCGCCCACTTCCACTTCCACATACGCCGTGGAGTTCTGGTACTCGTTGCCCATCTCCGGGGCAAACGTTACCGTGGTGAAGAGCGGGACGGTCGTCTCGCCGGGGGCGAGAGCGCGGTTATAATAGTAGTACCCGTCCAGATACGTCCAGTCCGTTTCGCTGAAGTCGAGCGAGACGTACTCGGGGGGCAGCGGCTCTTCGTCGGCGCCGTAGACGTCGAGCTGCACCTGCGCGCGCACCCAGACCGGGGCGGTGCCGGTGTTGCTGATCTCAACGATCTTCGTCACTTTCGTGCCGGGCATGACGCCGGTGCGATCCTCGAACGGTTCGGTGCGGTCCTCGTTCGCCCATTCGTTGAGCACAATGTCCACACCACCGCTGGTGATAACATTGTGTGCCTTGGTGTCTGCGGTGAAGTATGCCAGCGTGTTCGCCGCAAGTATGGCGATCAGGATGGCAAGCACCGACAGAATCAAGAATTTTCGCTTCATTGCTTTTACTCCCCTCAGGCTGTATTTGCAATTATTTCTTGCGCTTTTCATGGCTCTTCAGACCATAGGAGAACATCTGCATTTGCATTAGATGCTCTCCTATGGTCTGCACCCACGGGGGTGCAGACCATATCGGAGTTTTGTATCGGCGGGGGTGAACCCCTCCGTCAATGCGAGGGTGAACCCCTCCGTCACGGCGCTTTGCGCCGCGCCACCTTCCCTTTCAGGGGAGGCAAGATTTGGGCGGGAGATTACTGCGCGTCAAACGCAGCCCAAGCGGCAGTAGCGTTGGCAAAGCCGTCAGCCTGGATGGCGTCGGCCTCGACCAGAACGTTCAGAGCCATAACCTGAGCGCCGTCGGTCCCGACAACCGTGATGGCACCGGCGTCAAGGGCCTTCTGGATATCGGCGCTGGTAGCAGTCTTGTCGACGCCGATGAAGTTCCAGACGTTCCACTCGGTCATAGCGCCAGCCTTCAGGGGCTCGGTGCGGGTGAAGGTGTACACGTCATACGTTACGCCGTTCTTCACAACACCCTTTTCAATAACAGGCCAGCCAGTCTGTGCGCCGCTCTGGAATTCGCCGCAGAGCATGGACGTGGTGCACCACTGGTTGGTGATCACGCCGCCGTCCTTCACGTCAACAAAGTCATTGTTGGCCGCAGAGGGGACCATCACGCGGATACGGATGTAAGCGTCATTTGCGCCGGTGTTGACGACATAGGGGCACTTGGCAACGCCGCGGCCGGGAACCATGTTCTCGCCCTTCACGGCCAGATAGTCCGCCATATAGGTCTCAGCGTCTGCCTTGATCTCGGCATCGGTGAAAGCCTTATGACCGTCGGTGACATACTTCATGCCGGACGCGGTCTGGGTGGGGTCGGGGATGGAGGTGTCGCCGGAGTTATCGTTGCCTTCGCGGTGGAACTTGGACTCGATCAGATCGATCTTCACGTTGCCGACGGTGAAGGTATTGGTGGCGTTATCGGTGTCGGTGAAGTAAGCGAGAGAGGCGCCCACAACGGCGACCGCCAGAAGGGCGACGCAGAGGCACAGCGCGGTAATCTTCTTCTTCATGTACTTGGTACTCCTTCTTTAAGTAATTAAGGGTCGCTATTGCTTAGGGATTAGTAGGCTGAGGGATTTTCGACCACGCAGTAGCCGCGTCGGCGATATTCTCCTGCTGCACGGCGTAGGCCGTGATCTTCAGGGTGGGCTGAGCCGACGGGATGTTCTCCTTGGTCAGGGTTTCGCTGACGGTGATCTCGTTGCCTTTGATAACCTCAAAAGAAGTATCAGCGGTCACGGAGCCAACCTGACGGTAGTAAACGCCGCTCTCCAGCTCCGTCCAGCCGTCAGCGATCTCGTAAGATATGCCCGTAAACGTACCTACCTTCTCGACCTTGACGAACAGGTAGCAGGCCTCGGAGCCAGCCTTAACGGTGACCTTCGGGTCCTTCTCGATGACCGTGCCGGGGATGACCTTGTAGTTCGTACCGGTGGTCTCAGCCAGAGCGATGTTGATATTGCCGTAGGTAAAGGTGTTGACAACAGTATCCGTCTTGGCAACGAGCCAGGCGACGGTACCTCCTGCCACACAGCCGATCACAAGAACAAGCGCCAGAAGAGCGATAAACGCGCGGCTGCTCACACTGCGGCGCCGGTTTGCAACATGCTTCATTTTCATTCTTCCTCCTTTCTTCCGTTATTGACAGGGAAATCTGTTATTTCCATGGATAACGATTATCCTTTTCCCTTTTGGTTTATGCGCGGGGCAGTGCGGGGTTCAGAAGTGGCTCCAGGCATCGGCGGCGTCGGCAAAGCTGCCGGCCTGAATGGCTTCGGCAATGACCGTGATCTGGAAGTTGTTGAGAGCTTTGAGCTGCTCGCCGGTGACGTGCTCGGGAACCTTGATGCTGTCGAACAGAACGGGGAGCACCACATCGCCGTTAGTGCCGGAGACAGTCGCTTTGTAGTAGAAGTAGTAGGTCAGGGTGTCAGCCGTCTTGTCATACGCGAAGTACTTGGGCATAGCAAGCATATCCTCGGTCTCGACCATGTTGTCGGGAATGATGCCGTCCCACTTGGCGGCGTTCGCTTTCACGAAGTTCACCATGCGGATCAGCGGGAACGCGTTCTCAACGCCGGTGACCTCATCCGCATACTCGGGATCGGTGCAGAGGGCGATGATCTCCTTTGCGTTGTTGAAGGTGACCTTCATGCGGACGTAGGATTCCTCGCTGCCTGCCTTGACGGTGACGGTCGGGTCCTTGGTGTATGTAGTGCCGGGCATCAGCTTGTAGCTGTTTGCCTTCACGCGGGGGCCGGTCGGGTTGGTGACGTCGGTCTCATCGAGCTTGATCTCGACCTTGCCGACTGTGAAGGTGTTGGTCACGGTGTCGGAAGAGGTCAGGTACGCCATCGTGCCCAGCACGGACGCCGCGACGAGCAACACCGCACAGAGAGTCAGGAGCAGAGCTTTGCTTTTCGTTTTCATGTTGCGAAAACCTCCTAAATTAAAGCTTTCTATAGGGAGCCTTGCGGCGTTGCCCTCATCTTTTGCGGACGTGACGGCCCGCGGCGGGATTGGCCCGTTTTTTTTCGTCCTCCCCGACGGTCTCGCCCTTGCTGTCCGGGGCGAAGATGTCCGGCAGGAACGTCAGCAGCAGGAGCACGGCTCCGGCCGAGATGGCCACATACATGCCGGGGGGATGCTGGATGTAGTTTGCGACGAAGCCGAGGTACGGGATGGTGAACACCGGCGTGCCGATGACGTTCTTGTAATGCACAAGACCGCCGTCTTCGGTTTCGTTCGCGTCGCCCTTCGTGCGGAAACGGACGACGGTAGAGTCCTCCTCGTCCGGCACGACGCCGACGACGCGGTGCGTGGCGATGGTGTTTTCATCGAGCATGAAGGTGATGACCTGTCCGTCCCGAATGGTGTACGGGTCCACCTTTTTCACATAGATCAGCGAGCCGGTGTGGTACGTCGGCTCCATGGAGCCGGAGAGCACGGTGTACACCTGCAGACCGAAGAGCCTTGCGCCGACGAGAAGCAGCGCCAGCAGCACCACGAGCGCCACCAGAATGCTGCTGATGACATTCCACGTTTTTCGGATCGAGCTTTTCTTCATAATACCGCTGTTTCCTTTCCCGCTCCCTCTGTCAGCTCGGCACGGAAGTGGGGCGCGATAAAGCTGTAGATCTGCTCGAAAGTCCGTTCCGTTGTAAGGTCGTTGTTTTCCATATCGCCCGCCATGACGTGCGCGGCAAAGGCGAGCATGGTTTCAAACACCTGATGCATGAGCATATCCAGATCCGTCTCGGGGCGGAAAAGGTATGCGACGCGGTGGATCAGCGCGTGGTAGTATTGCTGCTGCCGGTCGTGCTCGTAAGCGTAGAAGTCGGGGGAGCTGTAATACCGGAGATAGAAGATGCAGTCGTCCCGCTTGTCCAGAATGAATTTCCACGTCTTTTCCCAGAGATGGAAGCAGCGATCCCGCCACGGGGAAGTTTCGGCGAGCACGTTCGGAAACTCCCGGCGCAAAAACACGGCGAGTCCCTCGTCTCTATCATGCAGCGCTTCGGCAAGAAGCTCGTCCTTCCCCTTGAAGCATTTATAGATATATGCTTCGTTGAGGCCGGCATCGGCGGCAATGGCCTTGGTCGTTGCCTTTACAAGGCCCTTTTGGGCAATGACACGGATGGCGCTTCGGATGAATGTCTGTTGAATTTCTCTCTGTTCCAAAATAGGTACTCCTCTGCAGGTTCTGCGATCGCAAAAATAAGTGGTTACTTACGGTGAGGGGGAAAAACAGCAAATCCGCCCCCGTTTTGCCAAAGAACGGGACGATTTGCTAACAAAACGGCGAATTCTTATCGTGGAGTTCGCCCCACCTATGATATAGGCAGTTTTTTACTATGTAGCGTAAGTATAGCATATGTAAAATAAAAAAAAGCAATACTTTCACCGGATTTTTTAATCATTACTCCGGTTAAATTTTTTTGTTACTTCTTAACAGCTGTAAGTTTCTTTACATGTGTATATATTACTGGCATGTATTCCAGCATTTCCGGGCAGTCAAACTGGCAGTCAGGCCATTCCGGCATTTTTTGCCGCAGTCAATTTACTATATTATAAATAAGAAGGAGGCATGAAATGTGTCGAAGGGTAAAAATATTTTCCAGCGGAAGGACGGGCGCCGGGAGGCGCGGTGCAGCAAGGGGTATGAGCTGCCCGCCGTGCAGCGCCGGTTCGTCTAATACTGCGGCGGGTGGCTGCGCGGAAAGCAGCCGAAGGTATAAGACGTGAAAAATGCCCGGCGCCGATGTTTTCCACCGGCGCCGGGCGTTTTTTACAGAGGGGCGAAATCCGCGATATGCGGGGAGCGCGGAATGGGGAGGTTTTCCGCGGTCTTGCTTTGGGCGGAGCGTTCCCGCGCCCGTCGGGGTATATTGGGTGCTCCTGTATGGGCGGAGCAGAGTCCCGCCCCTACGGGGTGCATTTGGCACTCCGCCCTTTTTATCCGAGGGCGAGCGGCTTGCCGTCCAGCTCGGCGGCGGTCAGCTCTTCGCCGCGGTAGACGAGCTTGAGCGAGAAAAACGGCGCGTCCTGCGCGAGCAGGTGAAGAAAAATTCTGTCGCCCGCCCAGAGCTTTTTTGTGAGCAGCTCGTCCTTGCCGATCCAGGCAAGCTCGCCCTCGTCGCAGGGGCGCTGCTCGCCCGTCCACGCGTCCGCGGTGAACAGGTGCATATATTCGCACGGCCACACGTCCGAGACGAACGTCACAAGGCCGCGATAGCGCCAGCGCGTGAGCGTGAGCCCCGTTTCCTCGCGCACCTCGCGGCGGAGGCAGTCCTCCGGGCTCTCCCCCGGCTCAAACTTGCCGCCGATGCCGATCCATTTATCGCGGTTCTCGTCGTTTTCCTTTTTCGTGCGGTGGAGCATCAGATACTCGCCGCCGCGCTCCATATAGCAGAGCGTTGTGAGTTTCGTTTCCATTTATAATACTTCCCCGGGAAATTCCGTCCACGGGTACGCCGCGGGCGGCTTTTTTTCAAATGTCAGCATCTCGCCGGTGAGCGGGTGCGGAAAGGCGAGAGCGCAGGAAAAAAGCGCGATATCCCCTTCCCCGCTGCCGCCGTATTTTGCGTCGCCCCAGAGCGGCGCGCCGCGCGCGGCGAGCTGACAGCGGATCTGGTGCGCGCGGCCCGTGTACAGCCGGATGCGGCAGAGCGAGAGCCCGGCGCGAGAGGCGAGCACTTCATAGGCAAGGCGCGCTTCGCGCACGTCCTTCCCCGGCGCTTCGGCGAGAAACGTTTTGCGCAGTCTCCGGTCGCGCCGCAGCAGATCGCGCAGCTCGCCGCGCTGCTCCGGCAGCGCGCCGCAGGCGACGGCGAGATATTCCTTGCGCACATCGCCGCGCTCGATCGCGCGGCCAAGGTCGGCGGCGGCGTGGCGCGTGCGGGCGTAGACCATTACGCCGGAAACGGCGGCGTCCAGCCGGTGCACGGTGTAGACCGGGGCGGTATCGTCCCCGAGCGCGGCGCGCAGAAGGGACGGCATGCCGCCCGGCTCGTCCGTGGAGAGGACGCCCGCGGGCTTCACGCACACGATGATTTTGTTGTCCAGATACAATACTTCCACAGTGACGCTCCTTTTGAACACTATATATTGTATCACATACGGGGTAGCGGAGCAAGGCATTTTGTGGTATACTTCTCCGGTAAATGCAAGGAGGAGACCGGCATGACGGAAATGTATCCCGCGTATTATGAGGCGTTTCGCTGCACGGCGGGCACGTGCCGCCACAACTGCTGCATCGGCTGGGAGATCGACATTGACGGGAAGAGCGCAGCGCGGTA
>OLGA01000902.1_pt1 | contig 24410 bp, 20 predicted proteins | sample 1604881 | NCBI WGS metagenome assembly OLGA01 (sample SAMEA3888896, study PRJEB22519) | human gut metagenome | biome: human gut; feature: human-associated habitat; material: faeces | place: Denmark | collected 2009 | reverse complement strand
CGGTGGAGCCCTTTTCGGTTACATGGAAGAAACGATCCATAAACTCTCTCCTTTTCTGAATTGTTTTCCGCTGCGCCTTCTGGGCGTAACATCTTGATTCTACCATTTTGTACCTTTTCCCGCAACCCTTGTTTCGACAAAAGCTCCCCGCTTCTGCAAAATTTGTGACTCTTGCCGGGAAAAGAGCCGGTTTTTTTGTGGAAACAGCGAGATAAAGCATCGCCTTGAACGCACCGCAAAATTCTGCTGTTCGATGAATCGAATTTTCTTGCTTTTTGGAGAATTTCTGTTATACTGAGCTTGTAAGGAGTGTATATTGTTACAGAGAGAATCAGAGAAAAAGGAGAACAAATTATGCTTTTGGAAATTATCGGAGCGATTTTGTCCATGGTGGGTTCCTGGATGATCTTCAAGAAGATGGGCCGCCAGGGCTGGGAGGGCATCGTCCCCATCTACAGCACCTATGTTCTGTGCAAGGTGCTGTACGGCAACGGCTGGAAGTTCCTGCTGCTGTTGATCCCCTTCTACAACATCTATTTCGCCATCAAGATGATGGTGGACCTGGCCAAGGCCTTCAACCAGGGCGTGGGCTTTGCCATCGGTCTGCTGCTGCTGCCCTTCGTGTTCAACCTGATCCTGGCCTTTGGCGGGGCTCAGTATATGGACGGCAGCTTTGCCAACACCCAGCCCGACATGGTGGAGGACGTGGTCAACAAGGCCAGGGATGCCGTGTCCGGCGACCAGAACGACCGGTAAATATCAAAAAGCTCCGGCCCGACCGGAGCTTTTTGACGCTTGATCGCATAAAAAGGGGAGAGGCTTCGGCCTCTCCCCTTTTTATGCGATTCCTTACTTCCCGAAGTACCGGTTCAGCAGACCCTCAAAGGCCTTGCCGTGTCTCGCCTCGTCCCGGGCCATCTCGTGGACGGTGTCGTGGATGGCGTCCAGGTTGTACTTCTTGGCCAGCTTGGCCAGCTCGAACTTACCGGCGGTAGCGCCGTTCTCGGCGTCCACGCGCAGCTGCAGGTTCTTCTTGGTGGAATCGGTGACCACCTCGCCCAGCAGCTCGGCGAACTTGGCGGCGTGCTCGGCCTCCTCCAGGCCGGCCTTCTCCCAGTACATGCCGATCTCGGGATAGCCCTCGCGATGGGCCACACGGGCCATAGCCAGGTACATACCCACCTCGCTGCACTCGCCCTCGAAGTTGGCACGCAGACCGGCGATGATCTCCTCGCGGACCTCGGCGGGAACGTCCTCGCCAAAGACCTTGCCCACGCCTACCACGTGCTCGGCAGCCCAGGTCTTCTCCTCGGCCTGCAGGGTGAACTTATCGCCGCTGACATGGCACACCGGGCACTCGGCCGGGGGATTCTCGCCTTCATGAACGTAACCGCAAACAGGACAGACCCACTTTTTCATAGTAAATTTCCTCCATTTTATTCAGCATTTATTGGTTTTGGGAACCGCTGGCTCCCTCATTGACTGAATGCAGTATAACACGGATGGAGTCGTTCTATAAGTTGCAATTGCAACAAACGGTAAAATTTTCCCGAAAGATTTTTACTCCTGGGGAGGATCGCTCTCCAGCAGCGTCTTGGCGCTGGCCGCCAGGCCCGCCAGGCCCTGGATCTCGCTGGGGATGATGATCTTGGTGGCCTTTCCGTCGGCCATTTTCTGCAGGGCCTCCAGGCTCTTGAGCTTGATGACCTGGTCGTTGGGGGCGTTTTCGTTGAGCATCCGCATGGCGTCGGCCAGGGCCTGCTGCACCTTCATGATGGAGGTGGCCTCGGCCTCGGCGGCCATGATCCGGGCCTGCTTGGCGGCGTCGGCCTTCAGAATGGCGGACTGCTTCTCGCCCTCGGCCACCAGGATCTTGCTGGCCTTTTCGCCCTCGGCCTGCAGGATGGACTCCCGGCGTTCCCGCTCGGCCTTCATCTGCTTCTCCATGGCGTTCTGGATCTCCCGGGGCGGCAGGATGTTCTTCAGCTCCACCCGGTTGACCTTGATGCCCCAGGGGTCCGTGGCCTCGTCCAGGATGGCCCGCATCTTGGCGTTGATGGTATCGCGGGAGGTCAGGCTCTGGTCCAGCTCCAGCTCGCCGATGATGTTGCGCAGGGTGGTGGCAGTGAGGTTCTCAATGGCGTTCATGGGATACTCCACGCCGTAGGTATACAGCTTGGGGTCGGTGATCTGGAAATAGATCACGGTGTCGATCTGCATGGTGACGTTGTCCTTGGTGATCACCGGCTGGGGGTCGAAGTCCGCCACCTGCTCCTTCAGGCTGACCTTCTTCACCACCCGCTCGATGAACGGGACCTTCAGATGCAGGCCCACGCCCCACACGGAGTGGAAGGCGCCCAGCCGCTCCACCACATAGGCCTTGGACTGCTGCACCACATAGATGTTGCGGACGATAACGATCAGCACCAGCACCACCAGAATGGCGATGGCCACTGCGCCGGGGATAGAGATGTTGTTGGGCATGTGATTTTCCTCCTGTTTTTAATATAAGTAGTGTTTACGGACTTACACGGGTTCCACGAACAGGCGCACGCCCTCCATGCGGACGATCTTCACCTGCGCGTTGCGGGGGATGGGCTGGCCGCTTTCGCTGCGGGCGGTCCAGGTCATGCCGCCCACATACACCGCCCCGGTGGGCACGGCGTTGTCGATGCTCTCCGTGACCCGGGCGGTCTGGCCCAGCACGCGGTCGGCGTTGGTGGCGGTAACGTCCTTGCGCAGCAGCTTCTTCACCAGGGGCCGGGTGGCCGCCAGGCACACGATGGACACCACGAAGAACAGGGCCAGCTGCAGCCAGATGGGACCGCCGCAGATGGCGGCAATCAGCCCCGCCACGGAGCCGACTACGAACCAGATGGACGTCAGCCCCACGGTGATGGCCTCCACCACGCCGAAGATTACCATGGCGGCGATCCAGATCAGCGTCATCATATCGGTGCTTCCTCCTTTCAGACACAGCCCCAGCACCAGGGCCAGAGCCAGGGTTACGGCCACTGCGCCGATGCCCAGCCACTTCTCCCGGGGGGCCAGATTGGCGAAAAACGCGGACAGCGCCGTTTTCAGGGTTTTCTCCGGCAGCGGCGGCGTATCCGGCGCGGGCTGCGCCGGGGCCTGCCGGGGCACCTCCTGGGAAAACAGCTCGTCCAGGGACACCTGATACCGGTTGCAGATATAGAGGATCTTCTCGATCTCCGGATATCCCCGGCAGGACTCCCATTTGCTCACCGCCTGCCGGGACACCTTCAGCTCCGCCGCGAACTGCTCCTGGGTCAGTCCCGCCCGGCGGCGTACCTCCTGTAACCGTTCTCCAAAGGCCATGGCCCCGTCCCTCCGTTTCTCACTGACCCCATCCTACCGGAAACGGGCCGCTTTGTCTACCAACCTCCGTTTGCACCCGGGGAAAAACCGGAAATTTTTGCGCAACCTCAGGTTGTCATGGCTTTAGTATACTATATTTTTGCCTCCCGCGCCACAACATTTTGAAAAATCCTCCGGTTTTTTACCCGGCGGACAAATCGGCTTGACAAATGTTTCCTGCCCGTGTATACTGAACCCATCTGATAAGAAAGGTGGTGCCCGATATGATGATTTATAACGCTTTTGTCGTGTCGGGGACCCTTGTGCGCCTGTAACGAGCCTGCCGTAAGATAGGGCGGGCCTCTTGCGGCTGTGTCGGCGTCCTCGGAAGGAGGGCGCTTTTTTCGTGCCCGGAATTTGGAAAAGAGAGAAGAATGAGAGAGGAAGTGTTTTTGCCTTCATGGAAACCACCCGAAAATTATCCCGGCGGGAGAAGCTGTCTCTCATCGGGAAATATCTGCGCCCCTGCTGGGGGCACTTTGCGGCGGCGCTGCTGTGCGCGTGCCTGGCCATGGTGTTCAACGCCCTGACGCCCCAGATCATCCGCCTGACCGTGGACTCCATCCTGGGGCCCGAAACGCCCAAATTGCCCGGGTTCCTGATATCCTGGCTGAACTGGGCGGCTCTGGAGGCCCAGCCCCTGCGGGCCCTGTGGTGGGCCGCTGCCGCCGTCCTGCTGACGGCCCTGTTGCGGGGCGTGTGCAATTATGGCCAGCGGCTCCAGCTGGCCCGGGGCTCCGAGAGCTACGTCAAGGGCATCCGGGACGATCTGTACCGCCACATTCAGTATCTGCCCTTTGCCTGGCACAAAAATAACCCCACCGGCGATATCATCCAGCGCTGCACCTCCGACGTGGATGTGATCCGCCAGTTCGTGTGCAACCAGCTGGTGGAGGTGGTGCGCACGGTGTTCCTGATCGTGCTGTACCTGTGCATCATGTTCACCATGAACCTGCGCCTGTCCCTGATCTCGGCGCTGTTCATCCCCATTGTGGGCCTGTCCTCCGGTGTGTTCTACAAGAAGATCTCCGGCCGGTTCCAGGCCGCCGACGAGGCGGAGGGCGACCTGACCACCTGCGCCCAGGAGAACCTCACCGCCGTCCGGGTGGTCCGGGCCTTCGGCCGGGAGCGGTATGAGGAGGAGAAGTTCAACGGGAAAAACCAGCGCTTCTCCCAGCTGTGGATCCGGCTGGGAAAGCTCCTGTCCGTATACTGGGCCTCCGGCACCCTGCTGACCTGCCTGCAGGTGATGGTCATCGTGGTGGCCGGCGCCTGCGAATGCGTGGCCGGGCGGATGACCCTGGGCTCCTTTGTGGCCTTCGTCACCTATAACGAGGCCCTGGCCTGGCCCGTCCGTTCCCTGGGCCGGGTGCTGTCCGATATGAGCAAGGCCGGGGTGTCCATGGACCGCGTGGGCTATATCCTCAACGCCCGGGAGGAGCGGGACCTGCCCGACGCCGTGGACGCCGTAAACGGCGACATCGTCTTTGACCACGTCAGCTTTGCCTACGACGGCCAGCCGGTGCTGGAGGACGTGTCCTTTACCATTCACCAAGGGGAGACCTTCGCCATCCTGGGGGGCACCGGCTCCGGCAAGAGCACTCTGGTGCACCTGCTGGACCGGCTGTATGACCTGCCGGAGGGCGGCGGCTCCATCACCATCGGCGGGGTGGACATCCGCCGCATGAAGCGGGAATCCCTGCGCCGCCAGATCGGCCTGGTGCTCCAGGAGCCCTTCCTGTTCTCCCAGACCGTGGGGGAAAACATCTGCGCCGTGCGGCCGGACGCCGGGGACGAGGCCATGCGCCGGGCCGCCGCCGTGGCCTGCGTGGACGAGGCCATCTCCGCCTTCCCCCAGGGGTACGATACCGTGGTGGGCGAGCGGGGCGTCACCCTGTCCGGCGGCCAGAAGCAGCGGGTGGCCATCGCCCGGATGCTGATGCAGCAGGCCCCCATTATGGTGTTTGACGACTCCCTGTCCGCCGTGGACGCCGAAACCGACGCCAGGATCCGCGCCGCCCTGCGGGACACCCTGCACAGCGCCACGGTGCTGCTGATCTCCCACCGGGTCACCACCCTGATGCAGGCCGACCGCATTCTGGTGCTGGACGGCGGCCGGGTGTCCGCCCTGGGCGCCCATCGGGAGCTGATTGACCGCCCCGGCATTTACCGGGATATTTACGACATCCAGATGCGCAGCGATGACCGCGCGCTGGTGGAGGAAGGAGGGAACGCCTGATGGCTGCCTTCGACGAGAAAGATTATACAAGATCCTTTGACTGGAGCATCTGGAAAAGGCTGACCCCCTTTGTGCGGCCCTTCCGCCGGGACTTTGTGGGGATGCTGGTGTTCAACGGCCTGTGCGCCCTGGTGGACGTGGCCATTCCCCTGTTCCAGCGCTACGCCATCCGGAATTTCATCCAGGCGGATTCCCTCCGGGGCATCGTGCCCTTCTCCCTGGCGTATCTGCTGGTAATTCTTTTACAGGCTCTGTCCGTGGTGGCCTTCGCCCGCAACTCCATGACCATCGAGATGAACATGGGCCGGGATATGCGCCGCTCCCTGTTCCACCATCTCCAGACCCTGTCCTTCTCCTTCTATAACGTGACTCCCGTGGGCTATCTGCTGACCCGGGTCATGAGCGATACAAACCGCATCGCCAGCATGATCGCCTGGAACATGACGGATATCCTCTGGGCCCTGTTCTATGTGCTGGGCACCTTTGCGGCCATGCTGGCCCTGAACTGGCGGCTGGCCCTGGTGGTCATCGTCATCGTGCCTGTCATGGCGGTGCTCACCGGATATTTCCAGAACCGCATCCTCCGCTGGAACCGGAAGGTCCGGAAGCTGAACTCCCGCATCACCGGCTCTTTCAACGAGGGCATCACCGGCGCCAAAACCACCAAGACCCTGGGCACCGAGGAGCAGACCGTGGCCGCCTTCCGGGACCTGACCCGCCAGATGCACGACGCCGGCATCGGCGCGGCCCGGCTCAATGCCATCTATATCCCGCTGGTGCTGTTTGCCAGCACCATGGCCGTGGCCATTGTGCTGCTGCGGGGCGGGTATATGGTGTCGGGGGGACTGCTGGAGCTGGCCACCCTCTCCACCTTCACCACCTACGCCGTGGGCATTTTCGAGCCCATCCAGATGACCGCCGCCAACATCGCCGAGTTCATCTCCCTCCAGGCCTCCATCGAGCGGGTCATGGACCTGATGGACAAGACCCCCCAGATCCAGGACGCCCCGGAGGTCATCGAAAAGTACGGCGACGCCTTCCACCCCAAGCGGGAGAACTGGGAGCCCATCCGGGGCGAGATCGAGTTCCGGGACGTGACCTTCCGCTATCCCGACGGCGGCGGCAACGTGCTGGAGCACTTCTCCCTGCACATTCCCCAGGGGTCCACCGTGGCCATCGTGGGCGAAACCGGCGCGGGTAAGAGCACCCTGGTGAACCTGGCCTGCCGGTTCTTCGAGCCCACGGAGGGCCAGATTCTCATCGACGGCGTGGACTACCGCCAGCGCAGCCAGCTGTGGCTCCACAGCAGCATCGGCTATGTGCTGCAGGACCCCCACCTGTTCTCCGGCACCGTCCGGGAGAACATCCGCTACGGGAAGCTGGACGCCACCGATGCGCAGGTGGAGGCCGCCGCCCGGGCCGTGTCCGCCGACACGGTGGTGGCCAAGCTGGAAAAGGGCTGGGACAGCGACGTGGGCGAGGGCGGCGGACGGCTCTCCACCGGCGAAAAGCAGCTGATCTCCTTCGCCCGGGCTGTGCTGGCGGATCCCCGGATCTTCGTGCTGGACGAGGCCACCTCCTCCATCGACACCCAGACCGAGCAGCTGATCCAGCAGGCCATCGACCACCTGCTGCGGGACCGGACCTCCTTTCTCATCGCCCACCGGCTGTCCACCATCCGCAAGGCGGATATGATCCTGGTGGTCCGGGACGGCCGCATCGTGGAGCAGGGCACCCACCAGGAGCTGCTGCGCCGCCATGGCTATTACCACGATCTTTACAGCAAGCAGTTCGCCGAGGAATCCGCGGCCCGCATCCTGCAATAATTACCAGAATATGGAAGCCCTGGCAGCGGCGCTGCCGGGGCTTTTTTCACCCCGTTTTCCGGGAAAGCACTTCCCATCTGTCCCCCTGTGACGGACAGACTTTCCTTAGCTCCTATCGAGCGTTTCCCGCCTGACAGGCGGATACTCCGTGAAATTTCTGACAAGCGGATTCACCCGTTTGCCAGGATTTTCACATATTTGTCCGCCTATGAAATACAGCCGTTTCCTATACCTGACATTGTTAAAACCTTGACCGTTATTTTTTCATTTTGCTTCCAGTTATTTCCAAAAAAGGTTGCCAAGCCGCCGTCTTTTCGATACAATATCCTGCGAGACAGAGAAGAAGGAACCTGCAGCATGTAATGTGGGACCAAGAATCAAGGAGGTCTTTCATGAAAGTATTAGTCATCAATGCCGGCAGCTCATCCCTGAAGTATCAGCTGCTGGACCCGGAAACCGGCCATCTGCTGGCCAAAGGCCTGTGCGAGCGCATCGGCATTGACGGAAAATTCACCTATAAGCCCCAGGTGGAGGGCAAGGCCGCCGTATCGGCGGCGGACGTCCCCATGCCCACCCATTCCGAGGCCATCCAGGCGGTGCTGTCCGCCCTGGTGGACCCGGACAACGGCGTCATCTCCTCCATGAAGGAGATCGACGCGGTGGGTCACCGGGTGGTCCACGGCGGCGAGAGCTTCGCCAGCTCCGTCCTCATCACCGACCAGGTGATGCAGGCGGTGGAGGACTGCACCCCCCTGGCGCCTCTGCATAATCCGGCCAACATCATCGGCATCGAGGCCTGCCGGGCCGTCCTGGGCCACGATGTGCCCCAGGCGGCGGTGTTCGACACCGCCTTCCACCAGACCATGCCCGAGCACGCGTATCTGTACTCCATCCCCTATGAGTACTATGAAAACGACAAGATCCGGCGCTACGGCTTCCACGGCACCTCTCACCGCTATGTGTCCCTGCGGGCGGCGGAGATCCTGGGCCGTGACCCGGCGGAGCTGAAGGTGGTGTCCTGCCACCTGGGCAACGGCTCCTCCCTGGCGGCCATCGACGGCGGCCGCTGCGTGGACACCTCCATGGGCCTGACGCCGCTGGCGGGCCTGCCCATGGGCACCCGGGCCGGTGACATGGACGTGGGCGTGGTGGAGTTCATCGCCAACAAGTACGACATGACCATCTCCGAGGCCGTGAACCTGCTGAATAAGAAGTCCGGCATGCTGGGCCTGTCCGGCGTGTCCTCCGACTTCCGGGATCTGGAGCAGGCGGCGGAGAAGGACCATCACCGGGCCACCGTGGCGCTGGAGATCTTCGAGTACCGGGTCCGCAAGATGATCGCCGAGTACGCCGCCGCCATGGGCGGCGTGGACGTGGTGGTGTTCACCGCTGGCGTAGGCGAGAACTCCGCCGAGACCCGTGCCCACATCCTCCAGGGTCTTGAGTTCATGGGCATCACCTGCGATCCGGAGAAGAACCGCTGCCGGGGCAAGGAGCAGATCATCTCCCGGGACGGCGCCCCCGTCACCGTGATGGTGGTCCCCACCAACGAGGAGCTGATGATCGCCCAGGACACCATGGAGCTGGTCCTGGATCAGGAATAAGCCCTATTTATTGACCATTTCGCAAAAAAAACCGGGACGCCGCAGCGTCCCGGTTTTTTAACTTGTCAACAAGTCCAGCCCTGCGCAGCGGGCCGCAGAAGTCTTTACCAGCTCTGGGCCGACAGGATGACCTTCTTATAGCTGCGGCGGAAATAGACGATCTCGGCGGCGCCGGTGATGGTCCAGGAGAAGATATACAGCAGATACAGGGAGGTGATGGTGCCCAGCCAGGCGAACACGGTGTATACCCAGATGACCCGGAACACGCAGGACCCCAGAATGACGATCACCGTGGGGCCTACGCTTTTGCCGATGCCCCGGGAGGCGGCGATGCTGGCGTCCATCAGCGGGGACACCACATAGGAAAAGCTCATGATCCGCAGCCGCTGCATGCCCGCGTCGATGACCTCCGTTTCGTTGGCAAACAGGCCCAGGAAGCTCCGGCCGAAAAACAGCAGCAGCAGGCCGCACACGGCCCCCACTCCGGCGGCGTAGCACATACTCACCAGATAGCTTTTGACAATGCGCTCGGTTTTGCCGGCGCCCCAGTTCCGGCTGACGAAGCTGGCGCAGCCGGTATAGAAGGCCGCCATCATGTTAAACAGCAGGGTATCGGCGTTGGCGGCGGCGGAGCTGCCGGACACCGTGACGGCGTCGAAGGAGTTCAGGCCCACCTGGACAAACAGGTTGGCCACGGCGAAAATGGCGTTCTGCAGCCCCGTGGGGATGCCGATGGCCAGGACCCGCCGGGCCTCCTGGGGATGGACCCGGAGGCGGCGCAGCTCCAGGCGGCAGGCGTCCTTCCGCCGCAGCAGGTGCAGCACGATCAGCAGGGCCGACAGGCACTGGGCAATGACGCTGGCGATGGCCACGCCTTCGGCGGCCATGTGGCAGCGGATCACAAAGAACAGGTTCAGGACCACGTTCAGCACACCGGCAACGGACAGATACAGCAGAGGCCGCCGGGTGTCGCCCACGGCGCTCATGATGCCGTTGCCGCAGTTGTACACGGCCATGGCCGGCATGCTCAGGGCGTATATCTTCAGGTAGAGGACGGCCCCGTCCATCAGCTCGTCCTTGGTGTGCAGCAGGGTCAGCATGGGCCGGGCCAGCAGAACGCAGATCAGGCACAGCACCACGCCGATGGCGGCGCACAGCACAAAGGACGTGTGAACGGTTTTTTCCACCCGCTGCCTATCCCCCATGCCCAGGCCCCGGGCCACCGCCACGTTGACGCCGCTGCCCATGCCGATCAGCAGTCCCGTGAACAGCGACACCAGCAGCGTGGTGGAGCCCACGGCTCCCAGCGCCCGGTAGTCCGCGAACTTGCCGGCAATGGCCACGTCGCTGAGGTTGAACAGCACCTCCAGCACCTGGGTCAGCATCAGGGGCAGGCTGAACAGCAGCATATTTTTCCACAGGGAGCCTTCCGTCATGTTGACGGACAGGGCGCTCTTTTTTTGCGTCGCTTCCATGAAACACACCTCTTATCCAAAATATACTGGCACGCAATTGCACAGTATAACACCACAATTTGCACAAAACAACCCCCTCAGACGCCATATTTTCCCCAGAGGAAATGGCACGTCATTGTGCACAATGTTGTGTTCCGGAGGCGGACCCCTCCACCGGCGGAAAAAACCGGGAAAACGGCGGCAGATGGATAAAATTTTCACATTCCGGGAGAAAAGTTGCGAAAAGCCCTTGCAATCCACGGGGAAATGTGGTACAGTCCACTTCGACAATTGAATAGGGGCGGCGGGGCCTGTCCGCACTGCCGCCTGACACCATTATTTCTGGCTTGCCGCCAAGGTCGCGGCAAGGAAAAAGGAGAAAGCTATGAAGAAGAAACTATTGGCTCTTTTCCTGGCGCTGGTAATGGTCGGCGCCGTACTCCCGGGATGCGGAGACGGCAGCAAGGACCCCGGCGGACAAGGAAATAACGGCAAAACGGGCGAACCGGTCAAGGGTGGCGAGATCACCGTTGGCATCGCCCAGGACCTGGACGACAGTCTTGACCCCCACCAGACGGTGGCCGCAGGAACCAGAGAGGTCTTGTTCAACATCTTCGAGGGATTGGTGAAGCCCAATTCCGACGGCGAAATGATCCCCGCTGTGGCGGAGAAATACACGCTGTCCGAGGATGGAACCACCTATACCTTCACGCTTCGTGAGGGAGTGAAGTTCCACAACGGCCAGACAGTGACCGCAGAGGATGTTGTATATTCCATCAATCGCTGCGCCGCTGTGCCGGAGGGTCAGGAGAAGCCTCTGGTAGCGGCGTTTTCTGCTGTCAAGAGTGTCGAGGCCCTGGACGAAAAGACCGTTGCCGTTACCATCGCACAGCGGGACCTGGAGTTCATCAGCTATATGACGGCCGCCATCATTCCCGCGGACTATGAAAATCAGGACACGGCTCCGGTGGGCACCGGCCCCTTCAGGTTCGTGTCCCGGACCCCCCAGCAGGACTTCGTCATGGAGCGGTTCGAGGATTACTGGGGCGCCCCGGCGTGGCTGGACAAGGTCACCTATAAAATCTGCGAAAACGCCGACGCTCTGGTGATGAACCTGAACGGCGGGTCCATCGACCTGTGCGCCCACCTGACCTCCGCCCAGGCCTCCCAGCTGAACCAGAACTTCCAGGTGCTGGAGGGCACCATGAACCTGGTGCAGGCCATCTATCTGAACAACCAGGCCAAGCCCTTTGACAATCAGCTGGTGCGCCAGGCCCTGTGCTATGCCATCGACCGGCAGGGCATCATGGACATGGTGGCCGACGGCCACGGCACCGCCGTGGGCAGCAGCATCTATCCCGCATTCACCAAGTATTTCCTGCCGGAGCTGGTGGATAAGTATCCCCACAGCGTGGAAAAGGCCAAGGAGCTGCTGGCCCAGGCCGGGTATCCCGACGGCTTCGACATGACCATCTCCGTTCCCAACAACTATCAGCCCCATATGGACACCGCCGAGGTGGTGGCCGAGCAGCTGCGGGAGGCGGGGATCAACGTGACCATCCAGCCCGTGGAATGGAGCACCTGGCTGGACACCATCTATAACGGCCGCCAGTTCCAGGCCACGGTGGTGGGCGTGGACGCCGCCAATATGACCGCCCGGGCCATGCTGGAGCGTTTTACCTCCGACTACGGCAAGAACTTCATCAACTATAATAACCCCGCCTATGACGCCCTGTTCCAGAAGGCCATCAACGCCCAGGACGAGGCCGAGCAGACGGATCTGTACAAGCAGATGGAGACCATGCTGGCGGACACCGCCGCCAACGTGTATATCCAGGACCTGTGCGACCTGGTGGCCATGCGGCAGGATCTGGGGGGACTGAAGTTCTATCCCATCTATGTGCTGGACCTGTCCACGGTTTATTTTACCCAGCGGTAACGTTATACTGAATTGAAAGAGGCGATGACCATGAAATACGCGGCCAAGAAAATCGGACTGATGCTGCTGACCATGGTCATCGTCTCTTTTCTGGCGTTTCTGGCGTTCCAGGTGATCCCCGGGGACCCGGCGGTGAAGCTGCTGGGCACCGAGGCCACCCCGGAGCGCATCGCCGCCCTGCGGGCGGAAATGGGACTGGACCGGCCGTTTTTTGAGCGGTATGTCCAGTGGGTGCTGGGGGCCCTGAAGGGGGACTTCGGCACGTCCTACAGCTATAAAATGCCGGTGTCGTCCATGCTGGCGGGGAAGCTGCCGGTGACGGGGCTTCTGACGGGGATGTCCTTTGTGCTGATCCTGGCCTTTTCCATCCCCCTGGGCATTTTCACCGCCCGCCACGCCGGAGGGCGGCTGGACCGGGCCATGACCGCCGTGAACCAGGTGCTCATGGCCATCCCGGCCTTTGTGACGGGCATCCTGCTGACCTATGTGTTCGGGCTGGTGCTGCGGTGGTTCGTGCCGGGAAACTATGTTTCCCCCGGCGACAACTTCGGCGGCAGCCTGTGGTACTTCCTGTTCCCCGCCGTGTCCATCGCCCTGCCCAGGGTGGCCATGACGGTGAAGATGCTGCGCTCGTCCATTCTGTCGGAGCTGCAGAAGGACTATGTCCGCACCTCCCACAGCCGGGGCAACAGCGACCGGGCTACCCTGTACCGCCATGTGCTGCGCAATGCCATGGGGCCGGTGGTGTCGTTTCTGGCCATGACCGTGGCGGACATTGTGGCCGGCTCCGTGGTCATCGAGCAGGTATTCTCCCTGCCGGGGCTGGGCCGGATGCTGCTGACCTCCATCGCCAACCGGGACTATCCCGTGGTGCAGGCGGTGGTGGTGATCGTGGCCTTCTGGGTGGTGCTGGTGAATCTGCTGGCGGACCTGATCAACCAGCGGCTGGACCCCCGGCTGCGGCTGACGTGACAAATCGGAAAAAGAAAGGTGGGAGCGGGCCTTGCTGCTGAACGAAAAAAAGAATCACTATCTGCGGACGGGGCTGATCCTCACCGGATTGATGGCGGCCCTGGCCCTGGTGGGCTGCGTGTGGACCCCCTATTCCCCCACGGCCATGTCCGGCAGCGAAAAATTCCTGGCCCCGTGCCTGCGGCACCTGTTCGGCACGGACAACTTCGGCCGGGACATTTTCAGCCGGGTGCTGGCCGGGGCGGGCACCACCTTCTTCATCAGCGCCGCCACCGTGTGCATCGGCGCGGCGGCGGGCACCCTGGTGGGGGCCTTTACCGGCTATTTCGGCGGCTGGCTGGACGAGGCGCTGATGCGCGTCAACGACGCGGTGACGGCGTTTCCCAGCATCCTGCTGGCGCTGGTGTTCATCTCGCTGCTGGGGTTCGGCAAGTACAACGTGATCCTGGCCCTGGGCGTCGCCTTTGTGCCCAGCTATGCCCGGGTGATCCGCAGCGAATTTGCCCGGCACCGGGAGATGAACTATGTCAAAAGCGCCCGGCTCATGGGAGCGGGGCATCTGCGCATTATGTTTCTGCATATTCTGCCCAACACCCGGCAGGTGCTCCTGCCGACGCTGGTGATCGGGTTTAACAACGCCGTGCTGGCGGAGGCCAGCATGAGCTATCTGGGCATCGGCGTGAAGCCCCCGGACGTGTCCCTGGGGTACATGCTGTCGGAGTCCCAGAGCTATATGGCCAGGGCCCCCTGGTATATGCTGACGGTGGGCGGCGTGATCGTGCTGCTGATTTTAGGCGTCAGCCTGCTGGGCGAGGGCCTGCAGCAAAAGCAATGGGGGAGGTGACGGTATGCTGGAGATCCGGGATCTGCACGTGCAGTTTCACGAGGCGGACCACGAGGCGGTGCGGGGCATCGACCTGACGGTGGGCGACGGCGAGATCGTGGGCCTGGTGGGTGAATCCGGCAGCGGCAAAACCGTCACGGCCATGATGATCTCCGGTCTGCTGCGGCCGGAGCAGGCGGCCTTCCGGGGCCAGATTCTGCTGGACGGGCGGGACCTGCTGACCAGCAGCGGCGATACCCTGCGCAGCATCCAGGGAAAGGACATCTGCGTGGTGTTCCAGGAGCCCATGAGCGCCATGGACCCCACCATGCGCATCGGGCCCCAGGTGGAGGAGTGCCTGCGGGTGCACACGGACCTGCCGCCGGGAAAGCGGCGGGAGCTGGCCCTGCAGGCCCTGCGGGACGTGGACCTGCCGGAGGCGGAGGAGGTATACCGGAAGTATCCCCACGAGCTGTCCGGCGGTATGCTGCAGCGGGCCATGATCGCGGCGGCCATCCTGCCCCGGCCGAAACTCCTGCTGGCGGACGAGCCCACCACGGCCCTGGACGTGACCATCCAGGCCCAGATCCTGGAGCTGCTGCGGCGGCTGAACCGGGAGCTGGGTATGTCCATTCTGTTTATTTCCCACAACCTGGCGGTGGTGCGGAAGCTGTGCACCCGGGTGGCGGTGATGGAGAAGGGACACATCGTGGAGACCGGCCCGGTGGACCAGATATTCTTCCACCCCCAGGCCCCCTATACCCAGCGGCTGATCGCCGCCATTCCCACAAGGAGGAAGCTATGAGCCAGGACCTTGTTCTGCAGGTCCGTGACCTGAACGTGTGGTACCGGCCCTCCGGCACCATCGGCCGCAGAAAGCGCCGGCAGGTGCTCCATGACGTGAGCTTTGACCTGCACCGGGGCGAAATCCTGGGCCTGGTGGGGGAGTCCGGCAGCGGAAAGACCACCCTGGCCCGGACCATTCTGGGCTTTGTGCCGGACTATACCGGCACGGTGACCCACTTCACCAAGCGGCCCCAGATGGTGTTCCAGGACCCGGCCAGCAGCCTGAACCCCTGCCGCACCGTGGGCTGGATCCTGGCCGAGCCTCTGCGCATTTACGGGAAGTACGGCAAGGAGGAGATCGCCCGCCGGGTGGAGCGCACCATGGAGCTGGTGGGCCTGGACCCGGAGTGCCGGGACCGGCTGCCCCATCAGCTGTCCGGCGGACAGCGGCAGCGGGTGTGCATCGGGGCGGCCCTGATCGTGCATCCCCAGTTGATCGTGGCCGACGAGGCCGTGTCGGCCCTGGACGTGACCATCCAGGCCCAGATTCTGCAGCTGATCGCCCGGCTGCGCCGGGAGCTGGGCATTTCGTATCTGTTTATCTCCCACGACCTCAACGTGGTTTACGAGATCTGCGACCGGTGCCTGGTGATGCACCAGGGGCGCATCGTGGAGCAGGGGCCGGTGGAGGAGCTATTTGACCATCCGAAGGAGGAATATACCCGCCAGCTGCTGGCAGCGGCGGAGTGAGCGCATATGACCGAGGAACGGAGACAGAAATTGCTGCATTCGGCGGAGGGCCCCGGGGCGGAGCCCTTCAGCCAGTATAATCACATGAAGGTCACCGCCGTGGACGACGGCACCGCCACGGTGGAGCTGGAGCTGCAGCCGGACAGTCTGAACTGCTGGGGCACCCCCCACGGCGGCGCGCTGTTTACCATGGCCGACGTGGCGGCGGGCATGGCCCTGCTGACCCTGCGGCAGGAGGTGACCTTCACGGTGTCCTCCAGCATCGAATACCTGTCCGCCGCCCCGGGAACCGGGAAGCTCACCGCCGTAGGCACCGTGGAGAAAACGGGCGGCCACATGGGCTTCAGCCGCACGGACATCCGGGACGAGAGCGGCAGGCTCATTGCTGCCCTGCGGACGGTGATGTATCTGACCGGGCGGCCCCTGGAGCTATGAGGGCCTTTTTCAGGCGGCACCGGGGCCTGCACATCTGGTTTCTGGCGGTGTGCGGGGTGCTGGGTCTGTATTTTGCCCTGCGGACTGTGCCGGGGCTGATGAACTGGGTCAGCCGCCAGGTGGTGATGCCTCTGGAGCGGGCGGTGGCGTCGGCGTGCTACCGGGCGTCCTTCTCCGTGGCGGAGCTGCTGTACGCCATAGCGGCGGGAGTGGTCCTGCTGTGGATGGGGGCCACCGTCCGGCGGCTGATCACGGAAAAGGGCCGCCGGGGCCGGGTGCTGTATCGCTTTGCGCTGACGGCGGTGTGCGCGGTGCTGACGGTGTACGCCGGGTTCAGCCTGCTGTGGGGCGTCAACTACTATGCGGAGTCCTTCCAGCAGCAGTCCGGCGTGTATGCCCGGGAGTCCACCCCGGAGGAGCTGGCTCAGGTGACGGAATACTTCGCCCGGCAGCTGGCGGACTGCGCCGGTCAGGTGCGGCGGGACGAAAACGGCCTCTTTGCCGAAAGCCGGGAGGACATCTTTGCCCACAGCGTGGAGGTGTTCGACGGGATATACGACGAGTTTCCGTGCCTGGTGATGGAGGACCATGTACCCAAAGGGGTGCGGTTTTCCACGGCCCTCAGCTCCATGGACTTCACGGGGTTTTACTTCCCCTTTACCGGCGAGGCCAACCTGAACATCGACAGCCCCGCCTGCTATCTGCCCAGCACTATTGCCCATGAGATGGCCCATCAGCGGGGCATCGCCTCGGAGCAGGAGTGCAATTTCATCGCCATTGCCGCCTCCACCACGGCGCAGAGCCCGGCGTATCGCTACTCCGGGTGGCTGATGGGGTTCACCTACCTCTCCAACGCCCTGTACCGGGCGGATCAGGAGGCCTGGAAGCAGGTGCGGATGCTGCTGCCGGACACGGTGGTGGCGGACCTGCGGGACAACTCCGCCTATTGGGCGGAATTTGAGGGTCCGGTAAACGACGCGGCCCAGAAGGTGTACGACTCCTTCCTGAAAAGCAGCGGCGAGTCCCGGGGGACCCAGAGCTACGGCACCGTGGTGGATATGCTGATGGCGTATTATGGATAAGTCAAAAAAGGCGCTGCCCTTTTAGTGACGGGGACCGTTCCGGTGGGACGGTCCCCGTTTTTTTGACGAAAATGCCAATTTCCTGGTGACAACCCGCCGCCTATCCCGTATAATAGACCCCACAGGCCCTCCGGGGCTGGATAGGGAAATATAGGGAAAACGGAAGGAGAAGCCACATGACAGACATTCAGATCGCCCAGCAGGCCGCGCCCCTGCCCATCGGCGATATTGCCGCCGCCTGCGGCATCGACCCCCAGTATCTGGAGCAGTACGGCCGGTATAAGGCCAAGATCGACTACCGCCTGCTGCGGGACCGGGCGGACCGGCCCGACGGCAAGCTGATCCTGGTCACCGCCATCACCCCCACCCCCGCCGGGGAGGGGAAAACCACCACCACCGTGGGCCTTACCGACGGCCTGCGGAAAATCGGCAAAAACGCCGTGGCCGCCCTGCGGGAGCCGTCCCTGGGGCCGGTGTTCGGCGTGAAGGGCGGGGCCGCCGGCGGCGGCTATGCCCAGGTGATCCCCATGGAGGACATCAACCTCCACTTCACCGGGGACTTCCACGCCATCGGGGCGGCCAACAACCTGCTGGCCGCTCTGCTGGACAACCACATCCAGCAGGGCAACGCCCTGGGCATCGACTGCAAGCAGATCGTGTGGAAGCGCTGCGTGGACATGAACGACCGCCAGCTCCGCCACGTCATCGACGGCCTGGGAGGCCGGATGCAGGGGGTACCCCGGGAGGACGGGTTCGACATCACCGTGGCCAGCGAGGTCATGGCCGTGCTGTGCCTGGCCAGCGATATCCCGGATCTGAAGGCCCGGCTGGGCCGGATGATCGTGGCCTATACCTTTGACGGGCGGCCGGTGACGGCCCACGATCTCAAGGCGGAGGGGGCCATGACGGCCCTGCTGAAGGATGCGCTGAAGCCCAACCTGGTGCAGACGCTGGAGCACTCCCCTGCCCTGATCCACGGCGGGCCCTTTGCCAACATCGCCCACGGGTGCAACAGCGTCACCGCCACCCGGATGGCCCTGAAATTGGGGGACTATGCCGTTACCGAGGCGGGCTTTGCCGCCGACCTGGGGGCGGAGAAGTTTTTCGACATCAAGTGCCGCCTGTCCGGTCTGCGGCCCTCCGCCGTGGTGATCGTGGCCACGGTGCGGGCGCTGAAATACCACGGCGGCGTGCCCAAGGCGGAGCTGAACCGGGAGAACCTGTCCGCCCTGGAAAAGGGCCTGCCCAACCTGCTGCACCATGTGAACACCATCCGCAATACCTTCCACCTGCCCTGCGTGGTGGCCGTCAACGCCTTCCCCACGGACACGGCGGAGGAGCTTCGGCTGGTGCAGGAGCGGTGCCGGGAGCTGGGAGTCAACGCCGTGCTGTCGGAGGTCTGGGCCAAGGGCGGCGAGGGAGGCCGGGACCTGGCCCGGGAGGTGGTGCGCCTGTGCGATCAGCCCCGGCTGGAGGAGTTCACCTTCGCCTATCCTGACAACGCCTCCCTGATCTATAAGCTCAACTCCATTGTGGGCCGGGTGTACGGCGGCAGTCAGGCGGTGCTGACCCCCGCCGCCCAGAAGCAGCTGAAGCGGCTGACGGAGCTGGGCTTCGGCGGCCTGCCGGTGTGCATGGCCAAGACCCAGTATTCTCTGTCCGACGACCCGGCCCTGCCGGGGGCCCCCAGGGACTTCACCGTCACCGTCCGCAGTCTGAAGGTCAGCGCCGGAGCGGGGTTCATCGTGGCCTATACCGGGGACATCATGACCATGCCGGGCCTGCCCCGGGTCCCGGCGGCGGAGAACATCGACGTGGACGAAAACGGCGTCATCACCGGGCTGTTCTGAGAGGATACATGTAGAAGAAAGCGCACCCCCGGCGGGATCCGCCGGGGGTGCGTGTTGTTTTCAATTTTTAGGCGTTTTCCGCGATATAGCGGGCCACATACACGCCGCTGGCGCTGGCGTGGGACAGGGAGTGGGTCACGCCGCTGCCGTCGCCGATGACGAACAGGCCCGGGTGGCAGGTCTGGAGGTTCTTGTCCAGCTGGACCTCCATGTTATAGAACTTCACCTCCACGCCATAGAGCAGGGTGTCATCGTTGGCGGTGCCCGGGGCGATCTTGTCCAGGGCGTAGATCATCTCGATGATGCCGTCCAGGATGCGCTTGGGCATCACCAGGCTCAGGTCGCCGGGGGTGGCGGACAGGGTGGGGGTCACGAAGCTCTCCTCGATGCGCTTGGGGGTGGACCGCTGGCCCCGGATCAGGTCGCCGAAGCGCTGGATGATGACGCCGCCGCCCAGCATGTTGGACAGCCGGGCGATGCTCTCGCCGTAGCCGTTGGAATCCTTGAAGGGCTCGGAGAAGTGCTTGGCCACCAGCAGGGCGAAGTTGGTGTTCTCGGTGTGCATGGCCGGGTCCTCATAGCTGTGGCCGTTGACGGTGACGATGCCGTTGGTGTTCTCGTTGACCACCGCCCCCTTGGGATTCATGCAGAAGGTGCGCACCCGGTCCTGGAACTTCTCGGTGCGGTAGACGATCTTGCTTTCATACAGCTCGTCGGTCAGGTGGGCGAACACCTCATAGGGCAGCTCCACCCGGACGCCGATGTCCACCCGGTTGGACCTGGTGGCGATGTCCAGCTCCCGGCACACCTGCTCCATCCACTTGCTGCCGCTGCGGCCCACGGAGATGACGCAGTAGCGGCCGTCGTAGCTGCCCTTGTCCGTCACCACCCGGTAGCCGCCGTCGGTGCGCTCCACGGACTGCACCGGCGTGTCGAAGTAGATATCCATCCTGTCCTTCAGCCGGTTATACAGGTGCTCCAGCACCACCAGGTTCTTATCCGTGCCCAGGTGGCGGACAGAGGCGTCCAGCAGGTGCAGGTCGTTCTCCAGGCACAGCTTCTTGATGGGGGTTGCGCCGGTGGAGTACAGGTGGGTGCCCTCACCGCCGTTTGCCACGTTGATTTCGTCCACATATTCCATCAGCTCCAGGGCCTGCTTTTTGCCGATATACTCGTGCAGGGTGCCGCCGAACTGGTTGGTGATGTTGTATTTGCCGTCGGAAAAGGCCCCGGCGCCGCCGAAGCCGTTCATAATGGCGCAGGTGGGGCACTTGACGCAGGACTTCACCTTCACGCCGTCAATGGGACAGTGCCGCCGGGCCAGGGCGTGGCCCGCCTCAAACAGGGCGATCTTCAGGTCCGGCCGCTTCTCCAGCAGCTCATAGGCGGAATAAATTCCGCCGGGGCCTCCGCCCACGATCAGCACATCATACTGCATAGTCATTTCCTCCTGATTCACATAGTCATACACATATAATATACCACCAGCCACCCGGTGAAACAAACAACTTTTCCTTATGTCTGCCATTTCCTTGTATCTTACCCCACGTTATGGTACAATAACCCCAAAACGTATAAGGAGGGGCCGCCTATGAGCCGCGCCGATGAAATATTTCAGCAGAACTGCCGGGACATCCTGGAAAACGGGGTGTGGGACACAGACCAGAACGTCCGCCCCCACTGGGAGGACGGTACTCCGGCCCACACGGTGAAGAAATTCGGCATCATCAACCGCTATGACCTGCGGCAGGAGTTTCCCATTCTCACCATCCGCCGCACCTATTTCAAAACCTGCATCGACGAGCTTCTGTGGATCTGGCAGAAGAAGTCCAACAACATCCACGACCTGCGGGGCCACATCTGGGACAGCTGGGCCGACGAAAACGGCTCCATCGGCAAAGCCTACGGCTATCAGCTGGGGGTGAAGCACCAATACCCGGAGGGGGCGTTTGACCAGGTGGACCGGGTGCTGTATGACCTGCGGCACAATCCCGCCTCCCGGCGGATCATGACCAATCTGTATAACTTCCAGGACCTGCACGAGATGGCCCTGTACCCCTGCGCCTATTCCGTGACCTTCAACGTGTCGGGCCGGACCCTGAACGCCATTCTGAACCAGCGCAGCCAGGATATGCTGACGGCCAACAACTGGAACGTGGTCCAGTACGCCGTGCTGGTGCATATGATGGCCCAGGCCTCCGGCCTGGAGGCCGGGGAGCTGGTCCACGTCATCGCCGACGCACACATCTATGACCGGCACGTCCCCCTGGTGCGGCAGCTGCTGGAGCGGCAGGGCCGCCCGGCCCCGGCCTTCGTCATGGACCCGGAGGTGACGGATTTCTATCGCTTCACCCGGGACAGCTTCCGGCTGGAGGGGTACGACCCCCTGCCCTTTGACGAAAAGATCCCCGTGGCCATCTGATTTTCCCCGCCCCACAGGCTTTTTTCTTGACCGAAAATGGCCTGTGGGGTATAATAGTCTTAACGCAAATTCGGAGGCGATGGGATGAAAAAAATCGTTCACAAACCGGCTGCGCCGCTGTATGCGGCGGCGGCTGCATGGGTGCTGTATGCCCTGCTGTTCCCCCTGTACCGGCCGGGGCACTTTGTCATAGCCCTGGCGGCCTCCGCCGTGGTATACGGCATCGCCCGGCTGTTCTGCAAGGACATCGTGGAGGAGGTGCCCCAGGAGCCGGAAACCACCGGCAACCAGGAGCTGGACCAGATGATCGCCCAGGGAAAGGGCGCTCTGGACGAGATGCGCCGCCTGAACGACAGCATCCAGGACGCGGCCATCAGCGCCCAGATTGAACGGCTTTCCCAGGTGTCCGACAAGATTTTTCAGCAGGTGCAGAAGAATCCCTCCCAGCTGCCCCAGATCCGCAAGTTCATGAGCTACTATCTGCCCACCACCCTGAAGCTGCTGCGGGCCTATGACGACATGAGCCGCCAGGGCGTCCAGGGGGAGAACATCACCGGCACCATGGAGCGGGTGCGGGGCATGATGAGCACCATCGTCACCGCCTTCGAGCGGCAGCTGGACAGCCTGTTCGGCGACCAGGCCCTGGATATCTCCACGGATATCACGGTGCTGGACAACATGATGGCCCGGGAGGGCCTCAGCAACGACCCCATCCACCGCACCCAGGCAAAGCCTGACGACGGCCCCCAGGACGATGGGATCCAATTGGAGCTTTAAGACACCATTACTCATAAAGGAAGGACGATTACCATGACCGATAACATGACCCCCCAGCTGACCCTGGACCCCACCGCCGCTGCCGCCGAGGCAGTGCCCACCCTGACCCTGACTCCGGAAGCCCCGGAGGCCCCCCAGGTGGAGGAGGAGAAGAAAATCGAGCCCGTGGAGATGGACGACAAGCTGCTGACCGACGCGGAAAAGAAGGCGGTGGAGGATTTCTCCCACAAGATCGACATCCGGGACACCAACATGATCCTGCAGTACGGCGCGGCGGCCCAGAAGAGCGTGGCGGGCTTCTCCGAAAACGCCCTGAACAGCGTCCGCAACAAGGACCTGGGCGAGATCGGCAAGGACCTGAGCCAGCTGGTGGTGGAGCTGAAGGGCTTCGGCGAGGAAGAGGAAAAGAAGGGCCTGGCGGGCCTGTTCAAAAAAGCCGGCAGCCGTCTGGAAACCATGAAGGCCCAGTACGGCAAGGTGGAGGCCAACGTGGACAAGATCGCCCAGAGCCTGGAGCAGCACCAGATCACCCTGCTGAAGGATGTGGCCATGTTTGACCAGATGTATGAGCTGAACCTGAAGTATTACAAGGAACTGACCATGTACATTCTGGCCGGGAAGAAGCGGCTGGCGGAGGTGCGGTCCACGGAGCTGGAGGAGCTGCGCAGGAAGGCGGAGCAGACGGGTCTTGCCGAGGACGCCCAGGCATACAACGACCTGGTGAACCTGTGCAACCGCTTTGAAAAGAAGCTCCACGACCTGGAGCTGACCCGCATGGTGTCCGTGCAGATGGGGCCCCAGACCCGCCTGCTGCAGAACAATGACACCCAGATGATTGAGAAGATCCAGTCCTCCCTGGTGAACACCATTCCCCTGTGGAAGAGCCAGATGGTGCTGGCCCTGGGCATGGAGCACAGCCGTCAGGCCACTGCCGCCCAGAACGCCGTCACCGAGATGACCAACCAGCTCCTGCGCAAGAACGCCGACACCCTGAAGATGGGTACCATCGCCACCGCCAAGGAGGCCGAGCGCTCCATCGTGGACATCGAGACCCTGCAGCACACCAACCAGCAGCTGATCTCCACCCTGGACGAGGTGATGAACATCCAGAAGGAGGGGGCCGAGAAGCGCAAGGCCGCCGAGGTGGAGCTGGGCCGCATCGAGGGCGAGCTGAAGCAGAAGCTGCTGGAGCTCCGGGGCTGATGCCCGCACACAGACTTTCCCCGAAAGGACCGGTGGCGTCACCATGAAATTCTATCAAAAACGGAGCTTTGCGCTGGTGGTGCTGATCCTGGCCATCATCGGCTCCGGCGTTTACGGCATCAGCAAAAAGCCCGCCGCCCTGCCAGAGGTGTCCTATTACAACTGGATCTGCGACGAGGCGGGCCTGCTGGACCAGGAGACCCGGCAGACCATCCAGGACTATAACACCGCCTGGAACGAGCAATATTACGCCGTGGTGGCGGTGGCCGCCGTGGACGATATCCGGGGCTGGTCCAGCGAGGACTATGCCCGGGAGCTGGGGGCCAGGTGGGGCCTGGGAGCCAACGATATGCTGCTGCTGCTGGTCAAGGGCGGCGACTGGTATGTGGCCTGCGGCGACAATCTGGCGGACCTGATGACCGACACCCAGCAGACCAAGCTGAAAACCGCCCTGGACACCCCCTACTATGCCGGGGATTATTCCCAGGCAGCGGTGGATTTCTTCCGCCAGTCCGACGTGGTGCTGGCCCAGACCCTGGGCCGCTCAAGTACCGGCGGTCAGTCCCCGGCTCCGGGCCGGACCTGGCAGGAGCCTGCCGGCGCCTCCGGCGTCAGCATCGCCGGTGTGGTGCTGCTGATCGTGTGCATATTCGTGGTATGGGCGCTGCTGGACCGTATGCGCTACAACCGCTATCGCCGGCGTCCGGCTATGATGGGCGGGCCGGTGTACTATCCCATTTTCTGGGGCCGCAGGCCCCGGGCGCCCCGGCCGCCCCGTCCCCCTCGGGGTCCCGGCGGTCCCATGGGTGGACCCATGGGCGGCGGTCCCCGTCCGCCCCGGCCCACACCGCCCCGTCCGCCCCGGTCTAA
>OLGA01000889.1_pt1 | contig 24653 bp, 15 predicted proteins | sample 1604881 | NCBI WGS metagenome assembly OLGA01 (sample SAMEA3888896, study PRJEB22519) | human gut metagenome | biome: human gut; feature: human-associated habitat; material: faeces | place: Denmark | collected 2009 | reverse complement strand
AGTAGTTCTTGAGCGGGCCGATCTCCACGAAGAATTTCTCGCTGCGGCCGCGCTCAATCTCCGCGATGCGCTTCACCGTCTCTCTGGCGCTTTCGTTGGTGTAGTAAACGCCGGTCTGATACTGGCTGCCCCGGTCGTTGCCCTGCCGGTTCTCCACCGTGGGGTCGATCACATAGAAGTAGGCCAGCAGCAGGGCGTCGAGACTCACCTGCCCGGGGTCATACTCCACCCGCACGGTCTCCCGGAAGCCGGTGTCCCCTTTGCAGACGGTCCGATAATCGGCGTCCGCCTCGCAGGTGCCGTTGGCATAGCCGCTCTGCGCATCAATGACGCCGGGGATGGACTGCATCAGGTGCTCCATGCCCCAGAAGCAGCCGCCCGCCAGATATATGACGTTTTCCGTGGTATCCATATACATGATTCCTTCACCGGACATATCAGAGGACTGTCCGGTCATTTCCTTCTCGTCCGTTTTCTTCGGCATATTTTTCTGCCCGGCAGTGCAGCCGCTCAGCAGCAGCACCGCGGTGAGCAGAAGGGGCAATGCTCTCCGATACATGGTGAAGTCCTCCTTTCTGAGGGGATAAATCCGTTTGTCAGCCCATATCGGCGGCCAGAGTCTGGTCGATGAGCTTCTGCAGCGTTTCCATCTGCGCCTTGCTGGTGATGGCGCCCACGATGGGCTCGCCCACGATGTTGCCGCTGCGGTCAACCACATAGGTGGTGGGGTAAGCGAAGATGTTTGCGGTGAACTTGCCGGCCTCGCTGTCGGAAGCGAAATACACGTTCTGATAGGTCGCGCCCTTCTTCATCAGCACATCCTTTGCATCAGAGATTGCCGCTTCGTCGCCATCCAATGTGAAGGAGTTGATGCCGATGAGAGAGCCGCCCTTTTCGGCGAGCTCCTTGCTCAGCGTTTCCAGTTCGCCCAGCTCACCCACGCACGGGCCGCAGGTGGTGAACCAGAAGTTGACAACCGTAACGGCGCTGCCGGAAAAAAGCTCGTCGCTCGTCACATCGTTCCCGTCCAGATCCTTGCCCACAAAGGAGGGGAATTTCTGCATGCTGCTGTTATCGGGGAGCATGCTGGTGTCGCCGGAGATGTTCATGCTGCCGTCCGCGGGCACGCTCATGGCGCCGTCAAGGGATTCCTGCGCCGCCTCGGGGTACTTTTTCTCGATCATGGTGAGCTTGCTTTCAATGTCGCGGATCTTTTCCGCCTCGCCGCGGATCAGCTTCAGCTCGTCCGCCGTAAACTGGTCCTTGGCGGATTCGATGGTGTCCAGCAGGAAGTCACCGTAGTTTTTGCCGTCCTCCTGCATGGTCATGCTCTTGTCGGCCGCCATGAAAACCTTTTCCCAAAGCGCGGTGTTTTCCGAGAGGATCGCGTTTTCCTGCGCCATCAGTTCCTTGTGCATGGCGACAGCTTCCTCGGCGTTTTTGGGCTCTCCGGTCATGGCGTCGCCGCTGCCTGTCTCACCCTTTGCGCCGCACGCGGCCAGAGACAGCACCATCATCACTGCCAGCAGCAGCGCAATACTTTTCTTGACGTTCATTTTGTTTCCTCCGTTTTTTGTTTTATTTGATTTATTGTACCCGGTATATTCTGCTCGCCCGTTCCGAAGCCGAAGCGGAAGCTCACGGCGTTTGTGGGACAGGCGCGGACACACATTCCGCAGCGGATGCACTCGGTATGGTTGGGCGTCTTCGTCACATCCACATCCATCTTGCAGGCTCTGGCGCATTTCCCGCAGGAGACGCATTTGTTCCCATCTACCTTCATCTGGAAAAGAGATACCTTGTTCAGCAAGGCGTAGAACGCGCCCAGCGGGCAGAGCCATTTGCAGAACGGGCGGTAAAAGAGCACGCTCAGCACGACTACCGAAATCAGCACGCAGAGCTTCCATGTGAACAGCTTTCCCAGCGCCGCCCGAATGCCGGCATTGGCAAGAGACAGCGGGATCGCCCCCTCCAGCACGCCCTGCGGGCAGAGATACTTGCAGAAGTAAGGATCGCCCATTCCCACGTCGTTCACAAGGAACGCCGGCAGCAGAACGACCATGACCAGCAAAACGGCGTATTTGAGATATGTCAGCGGCTTGAGCTTTTTTGTGGAGAGCTTTTTCGTCGGGATCTTGTGCAGCAGCTCCTGAAACCATCCGAAGGGACACAAAAAACCGCAGATCAATCTGCCGAGCAAAACGCCGAGCAGGATGAGGATTCCTGTGATATAATAAGAGAAGCTGAACTTTGACGACCCCACCACCGCCTGAAACGCCCCGACGGGGCACGCACCGGAGGCGGCCGGGCAGGAGTAGCAATTCAGCCCCGGCACGCAGACGGTTTTCCCCGCGCCCTGATACAGGCTGCCCTTGAGGAAGTTGGGCAGGTGCAGGTTGGTCAGCAGCGTTGCCCCCGCCTGTATCCAGCCCCGGAAGCGCGCCAGAAGCTGCGAGACGCTCAAATTCTTTTTACCCAATACCTACACACTCCAGACATAGTTTGATTGCTTTGCTCAGCACCGCCGCCGATTCGCCCCGCCAGACGCCGAAGCACACCATGGCAACGCCGGCAAGCAGCAGGAAAACCTGCAAGGCCGCTTTTTCTCTGTGGCTCATGAACAACTCTCCTTCCGTTTTCTGCCACTATCATAGCGCAGGGCAGTTAAATTCCCCGTTAAGAATCAAAACTTAACACAAATCTTATCCATTCCTGATATTATTAGATCAAACGAAAAAGAAACAGGAGGCTTTTGATGCACCTTTTGGTAATTGAGGATGAGCGCGCGCTGTGCGAAACCATTGTGCGCAGCCTGCGGCGACTGGCGTACAGCGTGGATTACTGCTTTGACGGAGAAAAAGCGCTGGAGCTGCTCGGCACGGAGCGGTACGATCTGGTGCTGCTGGATCTGAATCTGCCGGGGAAGGACGGCATGACGGTGCTGCGCACCCTGCGGCAGGCAGACCGGGAGACGAAGGTGCTGATCCTCTCCGCCCGCGGAGAGGTGGAGGATAAGGTCGAGGGGCTGGACGCGGGGGCCAACGACTATCTGGCAAAGCCCTTTCATCTCGCGGAGCTGGAGGCGCGCATCCGCAGTCTTACACTGCGGCAGTTTACGCAGCGGGATGTGATATTGACCTGCGGGGCGCTGACCTTTGATACGCGCTCGCGCACCGCCGCCGTCAACGGGCAGACCTTGACGCTCACCCGCAAGGAGACGGGGATTTTGGAATATCTGATGGTGCATCAGGGCCGCCCGGTCAGTCAGGAGGAGCTGATGGATCACGTCTGGGACAACAGCGTGGACAATTTCAGCAACTCCATCCGGGTGCATATCTCCGCTCTGCGCAAAAAGCTGCGCGCCGCGCTGGGCTGCGACCCCATCCGCAACCGCATCGGCGAGGGGTATCTGATGGGAGGGGAGGACGCATGAAGCGGCTTTCTTTGCAGTGGCGCATCACGCTGCTGACCGTGCTGCTCATCGGCGCGGCCTGCGTTTCCATGAAGCTGCTGCTCTGCGCCTCCGGGCTGCACTATATGGACTCCATCGGCAGCTTCATTCAGGATTACGGCAGCGCCGCCGTGGAAGGCGATCCGGCGTTTTTCGATCCGGAACTTGCCGGAATGAACGAGGATGTGACCATTGTCATACACGGCGCGAAGACGTCCTTCTGCACAACGAACTGGTATATCACGGCGGCGGTGACGGTGCTGAGCGGCGTTTTGGCGTATTTCGTCAGCGGCCGCGCGCTCAAGCCTCTGCGCAGCTTTGCCTCGCAGGTGGAGAAGGTGCAGCTGAACAATCTCGCGGATATGAAGATCGACGAGGACGTGCTGCCGGAGTTCCGGCAGTTCAGCCGCTCCTTCAACCAGATGCTGGAGCGGCTGAACAATGCCTTTGCCGCGCAGCGGCAGTTTACCGGCAACGCCGCCCACGAGCTGCGCACGCCGCTGGCGCTGATGCAGGCGCAGCTGGAGCTGTTTTCCGCAGAGCATCCCGATGTGCGGCCGGAGACTGCGGAGTTTCTCACCCTCCTGCGCGAGCAGACGGAGCGGCTGACACAGATGACCAAGACGCTGCTGGAGATGAGCAATTTGCAGCAGGTGGCGCGGAACGAGCAGCTCCAGCTCGCCCCCATGGTCGAGGAGATCTTCACGGATCTTGCGCCGCTGGCGGAGCAGCGAAGCATCACGCTGGAAGCGGAGGGCGACGCCGCTCTCACCGGCAGCGACGCGCTGATCTATCGTCTGCTCTTTAACCTGACGGAGAATGCCGTCAAATACAACCGCCCCGGCGGCTCGGTGCGGGTCGAGCTTGTGCAGGGGCAAGAAAAGTGCATCATTCGCGTTTCCGACACCGGCTGCGGCATTCCGGAGGAGTATCAGCGCAGTATCTTCCAGCCCTTCTTCCGGGTGGACAAATCCCGCAGCCGCGAGTACGGCGGCGCGGGACTGGGACTTTCTCTGGTGTGGGAGATCGCCGATCTCCACGGCGGCTCCGTTTGGGTGGAGGAAAGCTCGGACAAGGGCACGACCATCGCGGTGGAGCTGCCGGTACAGTGAAGCTGCATCTCACATAAAGCAATAAGCCGCGCAGCGGGAGCACCCTTCGGGCGCTCCCGCCTTATCTTAGCATTTTGGATGACTTTGTATTTTCCCAAAGGCCCCCGCTTCGGCGGGGGCCCTTGTCTTTTCACCTTTCGTTTCCCGCTGCGTAGGATAGACTGTACGGAGTCGCCCGGCTCCGCATACTACGGATACGGAAAAGGGAGTGTCTATGCAATCATCTGTCCTTCAGGGGATATTGCTCCCCTTCTGGGGCACGTCGCTGGGTGCGGCGTGCGTATTCTGCCTGCAAAGAGCGCCCTCCGCCGTTCTGCGCCGCGTGCTGGAGGGATTCGCCGCCGGGGTGATGACCGCCGCCTCGGTGTGGAGCCTGCTGCTGCCCGCTATCGACTGGGCGGACATGGGCCGCTGGTCCTTCCTTCCGGCGGCGGGCGGTTTCTGGCTGGGGGTGCTGTTCCTGCGGCTGCTGGAGCGACTGCTGCCGGAGGCTGTTACCGACCGTTCCACCACCATGACCCTTCTGGCGGTGACGCTGCACAACATCCCGGAGGGGATGGCGGTGGGTGCGGCCTATGCCGGATGTGTGGCGGCAGGAGCCGCCGCGCCCGCTGCGGCGTTTACGCTGGCGCTGGCCATCGCCATCCAGAATGTGCCGGAGGGCGCCATTGTGGCCCTGCCCCTGCGTACCGCCGGCGCGGGAAAGGGAAGAGCCTTTCTGGGCGGTGTGCTCTCCGGCGCGGTGGAGCCGCTGGCCGCCGGTGTTACGGTGCTGGCGGCGGCGCTCATCGTTCCGGCGCTGCCCTGGCTGCTTGGCTTTGCCGCCGGGGCTATGCTCTATGTGGTGGCCGCCGAGCTGCTGCCCACGCGCGGCGACCCCGGCCCGGGGGCGCTGGCTTTTGCCGCGGGCTTTACCGTAATGATGATCCTGGACGTGGCGCTGGGGTAGGGAGGAGGGTTGACAACGGCCAATTCCTGTAATATAATGTCGCTGACAAGTAAATAAACAGTCTGTTGATCCAATGTCGCCGGCGGCCGTACAGCCCACCACGGGCCAGGCGTCGGCATAGAAGGAAAGGGGTGGCCAAACCCCGCACGACCGGTACTGTGAGCGCAAGGATGCACCGAAGCGGCGTAAGCCGCCGGGACGAAAGTCCGCCATTGTGGGTAAGCCCATGAGAAGGTAGGCTGCAAACGAGGAGGGATGTCTGTCCCCCGCGGCGCGAGCCAGGAGAATTGCATTGTGTAGGACAAAGTTGCAGCGGGCGCGCTCTCCGTGTGCGGGAATCTTGTACCACCATGTAGATGTACCACGCTGACCTCCTGAACGGGAGGTCGGTGTTTTTTGCACCGCCTTTTTCGCGGCCGGCCCTTTTGGGCGGGCGGCGGGGGCGGCGACGTCTTTCCGTGGTGCAGGGGTCGTATCTATTGCGTTCGCTGTCCGGCTTTGCGCCGGGCAGCGTTTCATTTTCGCGGGACAGAGTGCACTCTGTCCCGTTTTTCATGCCCTGCATGAAAAATATTTCCCTTGCCAGGCTGACACGCTGCCATACACAGCGAAGCGGTGCGGAAAACTCGACTGTCAAGCTGAGGCGCCGTGCGCTTTCCATCTGACCGTGAAACTGTGCAGATGGGTCCCCTTTGTCAAGCTGAGGCGGCCATTGGCCGCGTGCTTTTCCATAAGTGGGGCGGGGATGTTGCCGCATCCCCGCCCACCCCCTCACGTCGACAAAAAATTTACATAAAGGAGAAAGAGACATGAAGAAGAGAGTCATAAGCTGGCTGCTGACCGTCGTGATGGTCGTCAGCCTGCTGCCCACCTCCGTGTTGGCCGACACGCTGGCCGCGGATCAGGAGCAGCAGACCCAGCAGGAACAGATAGCTCCGGTGGACACGGAGAACACCGTCCTTGCCGAGGATGAGGAGACGCAGGAGCAGCAGGAGCCTGCTCCGGAAACGCCTGTGTCCCGGTCTGCCCGCATCGGCGGCACGGCGCCGATGCTGGCGGAGGCAGGCGCGGTGCAGAATATCGGCACTGCGGAGAAATTTGCCGAGATGCAGCCCGGCGGCAGCTATAAGCTGACGGCGGACATCACCGTCACGGCGCCCTATGCCAACGAATTTACCGGCACCTTTGACGGCGACGGCCACACCGTGACACTGGATATCACCGCTTCCACGGCCAATGTCGGCCTGTTCAGCAAACTGGCGGGCGGCGCCGTGGTGAAGAATGTGATCACCGCAGGCAGTGTCACGACAACAGGTAAGAAATGTGTAGCAGGCATTGCTGGCTATGCTACAGATAATGTTAAGATCGAAAATTGCAAAAATACCGCGAGTATTACAGGAAATAAGAATGTGGGCGGTATTTTGGGCGAAGCTTATAATAACGAAGAAAGCATTTCTGTTGGGATCAAAAACTGTGCGAATGAAGGTGCAGTAAACGGTACTGGTTCTGCTGTAGGTGGTATTGTTGGAAAGATGGAGGGCCAGAACTCCATCATAGACTGTTATAACAGAGGGAATATCACTGGCTTTAATAACTACGCTGGCATCGTGGGACAAAGCACAGGCGCTCTTGTTGCAACGATTAAAAATTGCTATTCTGTCGGAGCAGTCACTGCTTATGGTGCATCTACCAATGCGGGATATGCGTTGATAGGTGGAGGTAAGAACTATGCTTTGACTAATTGCTACGCAATAAAACAAGACGGGTTGAATTTGGCGTATAAGGGAACGAATGCTACAACGGAAGAGTGTGACCTCAAATCCGCTGACGACATGAAGTCCGCGGAGTTTGCCGCCACCCTTGGCAGCGCATTCCAGTACAATGGGGGCGGCTATCCTACGCTGAAGGACCCGGAGCCAGTGGTGGAAAAGAACGTCGTGTCTATTTCCGTAAAGTCGGCTAAAACGACGTGCTATACCGGCGATGAACTGGAGCTCAGTGTTACAGTTACCTATGACGATAACAGTAGCGAGGTCATCACCAAGGGTTTCACGGTGGCGGGATTTGACAACACCGCGCCGGGAAAGCAGACGGTGACTGTGACCTACAAGGAAAAAACGGATTCCATTGAGATCGAGGTCATTAAGAAGCCTGAGTTTGATGACTTCTTCGCTGGTATTGTTAACAGTGTTGAGGTGACGAATGATGCCACCTATCCTTATGTGGTGGACATGACCGACAGCGACGGCCTTTGCCTGCGCTCCAGCAATCCGGTTCAAGGAAATACAAGCAGTACATCTACGATTACGCTGAAGGCAAAGGCCAATGTGACGCTTAGCTTTAAGTATTGGGGCTGCAATTATGATTCTTCTTACGCCGCTCTTACGATCGTAAAAAACAACAGCTATAATCCAGAGATGCGGTCATGGGGGAGTACTCAGTGGAAGGACTTCACCATTGATCTGAAAAAGGGCGATACGCTGAGACTGAATCTTATAAAGACGTATGTCTCAGGTGATTACTATGTCAAGCTCAAGGATTTCACAGTTTCGTCCCTGTATGAGGTGAAGTTGACAGCGGAGCCTGAAGAGGCTGATGCGGTCGTTGCACTGAAGGACAGCACAGGCGCAGAACTTAAAGGTACGAATGGTGTATACATCGTTTCTGCAGGTGAGTATACCTACACGGTGTCGGCTTATGGGTATGACACTGTTACGGAAACGATCAATGTTGCTGCAGATGTGGCAAAGACGGTGCCGCTGACCAAATCTGCGGCCTATTCCGTGGCGTTTGATATCTCGCGCCCCGCAGGGATCACGGCGAATCCGACAGTGACCGTCAGAACCAACGGTAAGGCGGTATATACCGGTGATGGTACAGGCTGCAGTCTGTCCAATGGCAACTACGCTTATACAGTTGCCTGCGATGGCTGCGATAATGCCGGCGGTCTATTCTCTGTGAATGGCGATAAGGTGAATATCACAGTGACGCTGGCAAAAAAGGCGATATTTGAGGATTTCTTTGCCAATTGCCAGGGTATCACCGTCAGCGGTGACAAGGGGAAATTTACCATAGAGGGCGCTGGCAAGGACTCCTATCTCAAGACCACAGAAACGACCACACTGGCTCTCACGGCTACAAAGAATGTGAAGCTGTCGTTCAGCTATATCGCCAATGCGGCAGGGTATGTGGAAGGCGACTGGGATTATGATGAGCCGGATGAATACTATTATTTCACCATAAAGAAGAACAGTACACAAGTCAAGCGTGCTGACAGCGAAACTTCTTGGAAAGATTTTTCAGTGGAGCTTACGCAGGGTGATGTGCTGACCATTAGTTATGATGGTTATACCAGTTACTATTACGCAGCCCTGAAGAATTTTGCAGCAGTTCCGTTCTATACCCTCACCCTTAAAACTCCCGCCGGTGCAACGGTGGTGCTGAAGGACCGTAGCGGCGCGGAGATCACCGGCAAAAACGGCGCATACACCGTTGCCGCCGGTACCTATGCCTACACCGTCAGCAAGTTCGGCTACGAGACCGAGACGGGGAGCATCACCGTTAATGCCGATGTGAACAAGACCGTCACGCTGAGCGAACTTGCCTCCTGCACCCTGACCTTTGCCGTGACCCCGGCGGAAAACGCTAAGGTGACCGTGACCCACCCCGTGGGCGGCACCATCAAGCCCGAGACCGACGGCGGCTACAAACTCTACCTCGGCGAGACGTATGCCTATACCGTCGCCAAGGCGGGCTATATCCCCGTTCACGGCAGCATCACCGCCGCCGAGGACAAGACGCTCTCCTTCACCTTAACTTACGCGGGTGAGGGCTGGGACGGCACCGCCAAGACCGCACCCACCCAAGACAAAAACGGCGTCTATCAGATCGGCACCGCCGCGGAACTGGCATGGTTTGCCGATGCGGTCAACAAGGGCGGCACGACCATCAGCGGCAAGCTCACCGCCAACATCAACCTCAACGGCAAGCCCTGGACGGCCATCGGCACCAGCAGCAATAAGTTCGCCGGCACCCTGGACGGCGATAGTCACACCGTTAGTGGTTTGGCAGGAACTGGCGGGTTAGTCTATTATTTGAGCGCCAATGGAACTGTCAAGAGTTTGTGTGTGGATTGCGCCATTGACGGTACAAGTAATGTCGGAGGTATTGCGGATAAGAGTGAAGGCCGGATTGAAAACTGCCTCGTCAGTGGTTACATCAAAGGCGGCGATGACGTGATCTTTGGTGTTGGCGGTATTGTTGGTCATGGTGTGGCAGGCAATGTCATTAGTGGCTGTGTGAGCACAGCGGATATTCTGTTCAAGTACTCCCGGTATGCGGTGCAAAATGGCGCGGGAGGTATCGTGGGTTATACTTACGGTGCCGTAGAGAACTGCTATTTTGCGGGGAACGTCCACACTAACGCAAAGAGTGTTAGCGCTGGCGGATTTGGCGGACTTGTCGGCTGTGCGCGCAGTAATGCTGTTATGAAAGACTGCTACACTGTAGGTGCTGTCACCGGTCCGGAAAGCAGCTTCGGTGCGGTGGTAGGCAAGGTGAACTCCGGCGCCACCATCACCAACTGCGCTTATCTGGACACCGTCGCACCACAGGCCGCGGCGGATGGCACCACCAGCGGTATGACTGCCCGCACCGCGGACTATATGCGCACCCCGGAATTTGCGGCGGAGATGGGGATGCACCTTGACAGCGGCAACAGCAACGGCGGCTTCCCGGTGCTGCCCTGGCAGGGCGGCACCCCCGTGGACAATGCCGACCTCAAGGCCGCTGCCGCCGCCGCCAACGCCTTGGAACTTCGCGGCATGAGCGCCGCCGACGCCGCCAAGAAAGCCAAGGCCGACTGGTACGCCGAGACTGTGCTGAGATTCTATGACCTTACGGACTATAACGATAAGGCCGACCTCTGTGAGAAATACGGCATCGAAGAGCCCGGCGAAGCGGTCACGGACCTGCACGACTACTTCCTGAACGCCCTGCAAAAGCACTTCTATAAGGAACTGGGGCTCGATGCCGAGAATGCAGACCTTCTGAAGGCCGATGCCACCGGCGTCTATCAGCTCCGCGGCCTTACCCCGGTGAGCAGCGACCCGGAGGAGGAAGAGGAGATCGCGCAGACCTATACCGGCTTCCTGACCCTGCCCGCGAGCGTCACCGTTCCCGTGGAGGGCAGTGGAGAGAAGACCGTTTCCCTCGCATGGACGGCGGATAACGCTCTGGTGAACACCGCCACCGGCGCGCTCACCGCGCCTGCGGCGGATAAGGTCACGGTGACCCTCACCGCCACTCTCCAAAGCGGCGCTGCCACGAAGACCAAGACCTTCACGCTGTGCCTCTGGTCCGAGAATGCGGAAAAGGTGCAGACTCTGGAGGATATTGCCGCCGAGTTCACGCGCAAGAATACCGCCGTGCAGCCTCTGGAGGGCGTGGGGCTCTATGATGAAACCAACATCACCCAAGCCTTCCGCCGCCTGCTGGCAGAGCAGGGCTATGCGGATGTGGCGGACAAGGCCGAGATCACCTATGTCAACGGCAGCGCCAAGGCCAACGGCTTTGACGGCACCAAGGTACAGTACATTGCCGACAACGGCAAAATCACCTACTTCACCGGCGACGGCACCGCCCGCCAGACCGTGCAGTACACGGGGTTGAAGTTCAACATCACCTATGCCGGGGTCACCAAGGAGATCACCCTCCGTGCCACCGTGGGGCGCAGCGCCGACGCGGTGCAGAAACTGCTGGAGAGCGCCGCCGAGTCCCTGAATTGGGAACTCATCCGCGGCGAGAACACCAACGGGGCCACCCAAAGCGAGGTGGCGGGCTGGACGCTCTACACCGTGAACGACCGCATCACCTCCAACCTCACGCTTCCCTCCAGCATTGCGGGGCGCTATGATGTGAAGGTGCAGTGGGGCACCCGGAACACCGAGTGGCTCTACATCACCAACGGCACCAACGGCACCGGCGTGGGCACCGTCAACCGCCCCCTGCAGCCCGCAGACGGCACGGCGCTGCCCGAGAAGGCCGGCAAGTTCCGGCTGATCGCCCGCGTGACCTATGACGCCTTCGATGACTACACGCTGGCGCACATCACCGGCGACAACGGCGTGGAGGTCTATGCCGATGTGCTCTTTGACGCCACCGTTGCGCCCTTCGACAGCAGCGTGACCAGCGAGATGCAAAACGCTCTGGCGGAGAAGTATCAGGGGCTCCTGCGTGACTTTGTGGACAAGACAAAGCCCGTGGACACGACTGCCGTCAGCGACGATATGCAGATGCCCAGACCCGCTCTTCTGGAGCAGGAGGACATCATGACCGACAGTTATAACCAGAAGGTCACGATGGTGAGCCTCACCCCGGATGTGCTGGACTTCAACGGGTATCACGCCATGGTCTACCGCCCACTGCCCGGTGAGAAGCCGGTGGAGGCGAAGTATGTGGTGACCATCACCACCCGCAGCTCCGGCCTTCTGCTGGCGCGGCAGGAGTTCAGCTTCACCATTCAGCCTTTTACCCAGCCGGAGTTGGATGGCGCTGCCGCCTTTATGACGGAGGCGCGGACCGAGAACGCCTACTGGGACGGTATCAAGAACGAGAATACGGATAAGACCAAGGTCACCTCCGACCTGTACCCCTTCGCAGAGATCTGCAAAAACGAGGACGGCACGCTGAAATACGTCCGCGGCACGGTGAATATGACCTTCGACGGCATCGAGGCCGACGATATCCCCGGCTGGCTCGATACGGAGAAGTACCGCTGCTTCCGATCCTCCCGACCCTCCGTCATCGAGAATGAGCTGCTGCGTGTACACCAGCCGGAGTACAATACGACAGTTACGCTGGACAGCGTCCTGACCTACACCAAGTACGCCCAGTATTGGGAAAAGTTCGGCATCAACGGCACCGAGGAGAGCAAGGAACGCTACAAGAACTTTGCCCAATTCTACAAGCAGCCCATCCAGATCGACCTGACGGTGCCCGGTACCACGGGGCAGAATGACCCCAACGAAAATCAGACCCTCACCGTGAAGGTCAAGGTGGACGGCTACAACAAGAACGGCCATACTTTCACGGGAATCTCCGGCTTTACCTTCACCGGCAAGGCCAACGAGGATCCAACCGCTTGGGACGCTGTGAAGGCGTGCCTTGACAGTGCCAACTACACCTATACCGGCAGCGGCGCCTACATCAAGAGCATCACCGATGCGGCGGGCCACACCCTCAAGGAGAAGGGCGACGGCAAGTCCTCCGGCTGGATGTTCGGCCTCACCTTACAGGGCGGCACCGAGACTCTGCCCAAGACCACGCTGGACAACACCTATCTCAAAGACGGCGACACCCTGCGCCTGTTCTTTACCGACACCTATATCCCGCTGGATCCGACGGATCCCGCCGTGCCCGGTGCGGAAGTGCCCGGCTTCGATGAGGCGTATGCCGGCGCCAAGGCGTATATCCAAAGCGCGGTGAGCGCCCCGGTCGTCAGCTATCTCTTCGGCGAGTGGGCGGTACTGGGACAGGCTCGCGCCAAGGTGCCTCTGTCCGAGGCATATATCGCGGCCTATTATGAGAAGGTCGTGGCCTATGTAAAGGCGAACATCGGCTCTGACGGCATCCTCCGGGCTCCCGATGATAAAAACACCCCCGTCATCACCGACAATGAGCGTATTGCCCTGGCTCTTACCGCCATCGGCAAGGACCCCGCCAACGTGGGCGGCGAAAACCTGCTGAAGGCGCTGCAGAACAAGGATATCATGCAGGTCACCGATACCAGTAACACGGATATCAACGGCCTCGTCATGGGTCTGCTGGCGCTCAACAGCCGCAATTACACCTCCGACACCTCCTGGCTGGTGCAGGCTGTTCTTGCACAGCAGAACGAAGACGGCAGCTGGAGAGCCAGCGCCGACACAAAACCCGTCGGCGACGTGGACATGACCGCCATGGCGCTCCAGGCGCTGGCACCCTACCATAAGGACGGCGGCAATGAAACCGTGAACACCGCCGTGAGGAAAGCCCTCAACTGGCTCTCCGGCAAGTATCGAAGCGGCTACGACTCCTCCGAGAGCTGCGCGCAGGTGGTCATCGCCCTTTCCGCCCTGAATTTGGATGCCAACACGGACGCGCGCTTTACCAAGACCGTGGAGGGGAAGACCCTGAGCGTGCTGGGGAACCTCCTGCAGTACCGCGTGGCGGAGAACGGCGGCTTTAAGCATCAGTTCGCAGACAAGGCCGTCAACGAGATGGCCACGGAGCAGGCGCTTTGCGCCATGGCCGCCTATGCGCGCTTTACCGAGAAGGCCAACGCCCTCTACGATATGACCGACGCCGCCTGCGCCCATCGCTTCGGCGAGTGGCAAGTGACCGTGGCCGCCACCTGCACCAAGGACGGCGTCAGCCGCCGGATCTGCTCCATTTGCGGCGCCGTGGAGGAAAAGCCTGTTCCCGCGACGGGACACAAGTTCGGCGCGTGGACGGTGACCAAGGCGGCCACCTGCACCGAAAGCGGTATCAGCACCCGTAAGTGCAGCGTTTGCGGCACGGAGGAGACGATGATCGTCCCGTCTCTGGGGCACAGTATGACTGCCACGGCGGGCAAGGCTGCTACCTGCACCGAGGCAGGCAACAGTGCCTATTGGACCTGCTCTCGCTGCCACAAGTTCTTCAGCGATGCGGTGGGCAAGACCGAGATCGCCAAGGACAGCTGGGTCATCGCGGCCCTGGGCCACGATGAGGCCACCCGTGCGGCGGTGGCGGCCACCTGCTACGCCTCCGGCCATGAGGCGGATACCTACTGCAAGCGCTGCGGCATTGTCATCACAGCTGGCGCGACCATTCCCGCCACCGGCAAGCACACCTACGTCAACGGCGTCTGCACCGTCTGCGGCGTCAAGAACCCGATGGCCAACGTCAAAGGCGATGACATCAAGGTGGACAGCAAGGACAACACAATCGTCACAGGCGGCGGCCTGACCATCAAGACCGACAAACCTGTTACGGATGAGAAGTTGGCGGAGATCAAGGCGGCTGTGAGCGACGGTGCAATCACCGTGACCGTGACGGATACGCTCCAGCTCACCAACGAGCAGAAGGCCGCCGACGGCGGCAAGAGCGCCCTGACCGAGGCGGCCAAGACGGCCGGTGACGAGGTTAAGAAGGAGCTGAACAAGCTGGCCGAGAAGCTGGACGCCCTGCGCGGCGACAAATCCCGCAAGAACGCGCAGTTGGAGAAGGTCGTAGACGTGACTGTGGCGCTGGTCAAGACGGAAGGGAACGAGATCAAGACCGTGGCGCAGCTTATCGAGCTGCCCCACAGCGTCACCGTGACCATCCCCATCACCGACGAGCTGTACGCGGCCCTTCAGGGCAAGCGCGTCTGCGTGGTGCGCAGCCACACGGATAGCAGCGGCAATGTGACCACTGCCGAGCTGTCCGCTACGCTGGGCGGCACCAAGGGCAATTATGTCCTGACCTTCCAGACGGACAAGGCCTCCGCGTTCGCTATCGTCTCCTATGAGACGGTGTCCTCCGGGTACTACTACGGCGGAAGCGGTACGGCCGACAGCGGCAAGAAGGACTCTGCCAACACGGCGGACGACAGTCAGATGGTGCTGTGGCTGGGCAGCGCGGTCCTGGCGGCGGCAGCCGTTGTGGTGCTGACCCGGAAGAAGCGCGTTTCCAAGTAACAACAGAACAGCCGACGCAGGGGCGCGAAAGCGCCTCTGCGTATGGCGCTTTTGTGAGGAATGAGAGATATGAAGAAAAACCACCGATTTTGGCTGCTGGCGTTGGCACTGTCCCTGCTGCTGACCTGCGCCGCCTGCGGAAAAAAGACCGTATCGGCCGCCCCCGGCAACATTCCCGCGGCAACGCAGGAGCAGACCACGGACACCAGGAAGAACGACACAGCTGAAACGGGCACCACCAAGGCTGACGGCAAGCAGGACGCGGCAAAGACTGAGGATAAGACCGCGGACGACAAGAAGCCTGACAAGCAGAAGCCGGCTGGTGAAGCCAAAAAGACCGAGGAGGACACCAAAAAGCAGGAGGATACCAAAAAGCAGGAGGAAGCCAAGCGCCTGGAGGAGCAGAAGCGGCTGGAAGAAGAGAAGAAACAGCAGGAACAGAAGCAGCCTTCTGCGCCGGACCCGGACCCTGCGCCTGCACCTGACCCTGCGCCGGCGGCGTCCGTATCGCTGTACATTTCCTGTGCCACGGTGCTTGATAATATGGACAAGTGCTCCGACGGCGTGAAGGGCCTTATCCCCGCCGACGGCGTGATCCTGTCCGCCACGGTGACCATCACCGAGGGTGAGTCTGTCATGTCCGTACTGAAGCGGGCCTGCGGTGACGCGGGTATCCCGGTGAGCTCCAGCGGCAACTATGTCAGGGGCATCAACGGCCTGTTCGAAAAAAATGTGGGCAGGAGCTCCGGCTGGATGTACTGCGTGGGGGGAACCTTCCCCAGCTATGGCGCGGACAGCTATACGCTCTCCGGCGGCGAGAGTATTCAGTGGCTCTACACCTGTAATATGGGTGCAGACGTGGGCAATACCTACATGGGCTGACAAAAGGGCGGCTTTTGCCGCCCTTTTTCCGCACGCAGGATTGACGTATCCCCTGGCGGCAGGGTATAATTAAAAGGTTAAGACATCATGTATGCAGGAGGTGATCCCATGGACGATACGCTGCGCACTTGCCATCCGGCGGTGAGCTTTGCCTATTTCGCCCTGGTCATCGCCTGCGCGATGCTGCTGATGCACCCGGTGTGTCTGGTTCTGTCGACGCTGGGCGGCGGGTGGTATGTTGCCCGTCTGCTGGGCGGCAAGGGCCTGCGCCGCCACCTGCTGTGGCTGCTGCCCATGGCCCTCCTGGCGGCGGCCCTGAACCCGGCCTTTGTCCACCAGGGCGTCACCATTCTGGCCTACCTGCCCTCCGGCAATCCTTTGACGCTGGAGAGCCTGCTCTACGGTCTGGCCGCCGGCGCCATGCTCAGCGCCGTGGCGCTGTGGTTCGTCTGCGTCACCGATGTCATCACCTCGGACAAGGTGGTGTACCTCTTTGGCCGCGTCATCCCGGCGCTGTCCCTGCTGCTGAGCATGATCCTCCGCTTTGTGCCCCGCTTTGTCCGGCGGCTCCGCGCCGTGGCCCAGGCGCAGCGTCATCTGGGCCGTGATACCCGGACCGGCGCCCCGGCCCGGCGCGTCAGAAGCGCCCTTCGTGTGTTCTCCATCGTCGTCACCTGGAGCCTGGAAAGCGGCCTCATCACCGCCGATAGTATGCGCTGCCGGGGCTATGGCCTGCCGGGGAGGACCTCCTTCTCCCTCTACCGCTTTGACCGGCGTGACGGTGCCGTCGCCCTCTGGCTGGCCTTCTGCGGCCTGTATCTGCTGGGCGGCGGTCTGGCCGGCGGCTTGCGCTTTCAGTATTACCCCATGCTGCTCAGCGGCCCCGTCACACCGCTGACGGTCAGCTTTTTCGCCGTTTACGGCCTGCTCTGCTTTACGCCGGTGCTGCTGGACACCCTGTCCCGGCGCCGCTATCTCGTCCGGAAAGGAGGGACGCCCCGTGCCTGAACTGCTGCGTTTGGAGCATTTTGGCTTCACCTACCCCCAGCAGCCCCGCCCCGCGCTGGCGGATGTGTCCCTCACGGTCCGTCAGGGCGAGTTCTGGGTCCTCTGCGGCGCCTCCGGCTGCGGCAAGACCACGCTTCTCCGCCAGCTGAAGCCCGCCCTGCGCCCCCACGGTGCGGCCGAGGGCTGTATCCTCTTCGACGGTCAGCCGCTGGATGACCTGCCGCCCCATCGGCAGGCCGCTGATATCGGCTTCGTCCTCCAGTCTCCGGAGGAGCAGACCGTCACCGACAAGGTCTGGCACGAGCTGGCCTTCGGACTGGAGAGCCTTGGCTGCGACACGCCCTCCATCCGTCGCCGCGTGGCGGAGATGGCCTCCTTCTTCGGCATCCAGGACTGGTTCCATAGGAAAGTGGACGAGCTCTCCGGCGGCCAGAAGCAGCTGCTGGCCCTGGCCTCGGTCATGGTGCTCCAGCCCCGGCTGCTGATACTGGACGAGCCCACCAGCCAGCTGGACCCCATTGCCGCTGCCGACTTTTTGCAGACTGTGGGCCGCCTGAACCGCGAGCTGGGCATCACCGTCCTCCTGACGGAGCACCGTCTCGAGGAGGCGTTGCCCCTGGCCACCCACGCCGCCGTGCTGGACGGCGGCCATCTCCTCTGTGCCGGTGCGCCGGAGGCGGTGTGCCGTTCCCTGCGGGGCCGCGGCCACGATATGTTCCTGGCCATGCCCGCCGCCGTCCGTATCTGGGCCGGGGTGGACAGCGACGCGCCCTGCCCCATCACCGTCCGCGAGGGCCGCGATTTCCTGTCCGGCTGGTGCGATGAACACCCCCTGTGCCCGCTGCCGCCGGAGCCGGTGTATCCCGCCGGGGATACCGCCCTTGCCGGCGCGGGTCTCTGGTTCCGCTATGAGCCGGACCAGCCGGACGTGATCCGCGGTCTGGACCTTCAGGCCCGCCGGGGTGAGCTGCTGGCCCTGCTGGGCGGTAACGGCGCGGGCAAGTCCACCACCCTGGGCCTGCTGTCCGGTGCGCTGACGCCCCAGCGGGGCACCGTGACCCATACGGGCCGCATCGGCGTTCTGCCCCAGGACCCGCAGGCTCTGTTCGTGAAAAACACGGTCCGTCAGGACCTGTACGAATCCTTTGACGGCACGGACCTCCCCAAAGACCAGCGTGACCGCCGGGTAGAACAGGTGACGGCCCTTTGCCGCCTGACCGAGCTGCTGGACCGTCATCCCTATGACCTCTCCGGCGGCGAGCAGCAGCGGGCCGCCCTGGGTAAGGTGCTGCTGCACCAGCCGGATATCCTGCTGCTGGACGAGCCTACCAAGGGCCTGGACGCCGCCTTCAAGCAGTCCTTTGCCGCTATTCTTTCCACGCTGACCGCCGCCGGCACGACAGTGGTGATGGTCAGCCACGACGTGGCCTTCTGTGCCCGGTATGCCCACCGCTGCGCCCTGTTTTTCGACGGCAGCATCGTTGCGGAGGGCACACCCCGTGACTTCTTCTCCGGCAACAGCTTCTATACCACCTCCGCTAACCGTATGGCCCGGGACTTCTGCCCCTGTGCTGTCACGCCGGAGGATGTGATCGCGGTCATCGGCGGGACCGTCCCGCCCCAGCCGGAGGCCCCCGCCGCCTGGCAGCCTCTGCCTCCGGTGGCAGAGGAGTCCACCGCCTGGAAGCCGAAAAAGCTCCCCTGGTGGCGCAGGACCATCGCCGCCGTATGCGGTGCGGGTGTGCTGGCGATCTTCTGGCTGGCGGCCAAGCACACCGACCTCACCGCCCTGGTGGGCGGCGGCACGCTGTCCCAGGCCGGCTGGCAGGCCCTGGGACTTTACGGCCTGTTCATCGCCCTGCTTTTCGGCTGCATCGCCGCCATCGGCCGACGCTCCAAGCCCCTGACGCTGCTCCAGACCCCGGTGCAGAAGCGGAAGCTCTCCCACCGCACCCGCCTGGCGGCGGTGCTGATATTGCTGTGCATCCCCGCCACGCTGTATCTGGGCTTTTTCTACCTGGGCAACACTGCCTACTACCCCATCGCCTTCGCCGTGCTGCTGGAATGCATGGTGCCCTTCTTCCTGGTGTTCGAGGGACGGAAGCCACAGGCCCGTGAGCTGGTGCTGGTGGCCTCCCTCTGCGCCCTGGGCGTGGCGGGCCGCGCCGCCTTCTTCATGCTGCCTCAGTTCAAGCCCGTCCTGGCTCTGACCATCATCTCCGGCGTGGCCCTGGGCGGCGAGACCGGCTTCCTGGTGGGCGCCATGACCATGCTGGCCAGCAACGTTCTGTTCTCTCAGGGTCCCTGGACGCCCTTCCAGATGTTCGCCATGGGCATCATCGGCTTCCTGGCGGGCGTATTGTTCCGCCGGGGCTGGCTGCGCCGCAGCCGCGCCGCCCTGTGCGTCTTCGGGGCCATCTCCGCCGTGCTCATCTACGGCGGCATCATGAACCCCGTCTCCGCCCTGCTCTATGCCCGCACGCTGGAGTGGAAGGTCATCGCCGCCTACTATGTCACCGGCTTTCCCATGGACTGCGTCCACGCCGCAGCCACAGTTTTCTTCCTGCTGGTGCTGGCGGAGCCCATGTTGGAGAAGCTGGACCGCATCAAGATCAAATATGGCTTAGTAGAATAAGCAGACGCGCCCACCCCGACGGGGTGGGCGCGTCCGCGCGGTGCAACTTCAGGTTTCCCACCTTTTTTTCGCCGCAACCGAAAGGTGATAGACATTCCGCCGCTTCTCCTGTATAATGGCGATGAGAACACAGAAGGGAGGACCGCCTATGGCTTCTATCCGCTGCAAGGCCTGCGGTAAGACCTATGATTCCCGTGAGGGCTTCTGCCCCAAGTGCGGCGCCTATAACCGCCCGCCCCGCCGGGAGTGGGTGGACGCCGACGGCGACGTCCACTACGCCGAACAGGAGAAGGTCTGCTACGAGCAGAAGGAGTGCCACGAAGAGAAGGTTTGCTATGAAAACCAGACCCGCCGCCCCCGGCCCCATATCCAGTGGCACGTACCGAAGAAGAACACCGCCTCCGGCGCCATAGGGGCCGTGATCGCCGTGTCCATTGTCATCGTGCTCATCAACACGCTGCGCGGCGTGTCCGGTGACATCTTTGACCGCAATGAGCCGATGCCCGACTACGACTGGAGCACTCCGGAGTACGTCGGTGAGGCGGTAGCGTCGGCGCGGGAGTACGCGGAGATGGGCGAATGCTTCACCTTGGAGGGCGGTGCCTTCGTGGTGGCCTATACCGAGCTGGACCACGAGAACCTGTCCCTGCTGGCCTATGTGGTGGAGGAGGGGGACTACCAGACCTTCCCCGACCTTATCTGGGTGGACGATGACGGCTTTGAAAACTGGTGCTATCCCGAGGATGTTGTCGTTTCAGACACCGACGACAATGTGTTCATATGCACGTATGACCTGTCGCCGATGGAGGAGCTTACGGAGGAGACTTACCTGCTCTTCTCCGGCATGGATAAAGAGGTCGTCGTTCCCGTTGACCTTGCACAATGGTGATACAAAAGCCTCCCCTGTGGGGGAGGCTATTTGCTCTATATAGACAGGCCCTCCGGCGAAGCCGGGGGGCCTGTTCCTCAGAACTTGTCCTTATTGAATATCCGCAGGATCTCGTCGAAGGACTTGTCCATCTCGTCCTGACCCTGCTCGCCCTTCACCTCATCCAGGGGCTGGGGCGCGCCGCTGTTCTCCGTCTGTGCGGGCTGGGTCACAGCAGCGGCATTGGCGGCCTGCTGCGCCTCGTCAAAGCCCGTGGCGATGACGGTCACGCGGATCTCATCGTCCAGCGTCTCGTCGAAGGCGGCGCCGAAGATAGTCAGCGCGTCGGGATGCACCGCCTGCTGCACCAGTGTGGCGGCCTGCTCCACCTCCTCCAGACCGATGTCCATGGAGCCGGTGACGTTGATCAGCACGCCCCGGGCACCGTTGATGGACGTTTCCAGCAGGGGGGAGGAGATGGCCATGCGCGCCGCTTCCTCGGCCTTGCCCTTGCCGGCGGCGCGGCCAACGCCCATGTGGGCAAGACCGGCGTCCTTCATGATGGCCGTCACGTCCGCAAAGTCCAGGTTGATGAACCCGGTGTCGCGGATCAGGTCGGAGATGGACTGCACCGCCTGACGCAGCACGTCGTCCGCGATTTCGAAGGCGTTGGCAAAGGTGATCTTCTGGTCGGTGGCGTATTTCAGGCGCTCGTTGGGGATGATGACAAGGGAATCCACCTTGCTGCGCAGCTCCTCGATGCCCTGCTCCGCCTGGGTCATGCGGCGGCGGCCTTCAAAGCCGAAGGGCTTCGTCACCACGCTCACGGTGAGGATACCGGCCTCCCGCGCGATCTCCGCCACCACAGGGGCTGCGCCGGTGCCGGTGCCGCCGCCCATGCCCGCGGTGATGAACACCATGTCGGTGTTCTCCAGCGCCTTGGCCATCTGGTTGCGGCTCTCCTCGGCGGCCTTGCGTCCCACGTCGGGGTTGGAGCCTGCGCCCTTGCCGCCGGTGAGCTTCTCGCCGATCTGAATTTTATAGGTAGCGCTGGAGGCATTCAGCGCCTGCTTGTCCGTATTCACGGCCACAAAATCAACGCCCTGCGCGCCGCCGCGTACCATGCGGTTGACCACATTGTTGCCGCCGCCGCCTACGCCCACGACCTTGATGCTGACAACATTTTCCGGGCCTGTCTCCAATCCAAAAGCCATGTCTGCTCCTCCTGCCATAATTTGTATGAAAATGGGGAATAATCCCCGCCAAAGTGCCATATATTGTATTGTATTACGAATCAGCGCAAGCGTCAAGTGAAAGCACTTAATTTGCGAAAAAACTTTTCGACTCCGTCATTCCGGGATGAACCGCGCCTTGCCCTCCTGCATCATGTTGATGACGCCCTTTTCGTTGGCCTCCAGCTTTTCCACCACCGCCAGCAGATAGTCCAGCTTGTAGCCGTAGTCCGCGTCCCAGGGGAAATACACGTTGAACCGCCCCAGATAGCCCAGCGTCAGCTGCGCCGGGTCGCTCATGTCGATCAGCGTCACGTCGCCGCCCATGCCGCGCTCGTCCAGCGCCTGCATCAGCGCCAGCAGCTGCGTCAGCGCCAGCTCCTGTCCCTCTGCCGCCTGTGCGGGCTGTCCCACCACCGGCTCCACCAGCGTAAGACCCTTGACCTGTATCCGCTTTTTGGCTGCGCTGGCCGCCACGTCGTCCACGATGGTTCCCGTGTCGCACAGCAGATAGGCCTTGCCGTCCTGCACGATGGCCGCCGGGTCGGTACACTCGGTGACGATGATGCGCAGACCGTCCGGCATATCCCGGCGGAACTGCACCGTCTCGATATAGGGCAGCGCGGCGCGGATGCGCTCCGCTGCCCGGTACTTGTTCATCAGGAACATGTTGTCCCCCACCTGTACCTCCGCCGCGTCGATGATCTCCTGGGCGGAGTAGCGCTGGCTGCCGCTGACGTCGATGGTGCGTATACGGAAAAACAGCGTCAGAGCCAGAGCGATGGCGGTGCAGATCAGCACAAAGGCCAGCAGCTTGTAGAGGAAGCTCAGGCTCCCTCTCCGCCGCTTGTGGTTGTACCGTTTACGCCTTGCCATCGTTCCGACTCCTCCGCTGCTTTGCTGTCAGTTTTCCTCTGTAATGTGTGCGCCCAGCGCCCGCAGGTGGGCGGGCAGCTCCTCGTAGCCCCGGTGGATATGCCCCACGCCCTGCACGGTGGTAATGCCCTCTGCGGCCAGCCCCGCCGTTACCAGCGCGGCTCCGCCCCGCAGGTCGGTGGCCACCACCTCCGCGCCGTGGAGACGCTCCACGCCGCACACCACCGCCACGCGCCCCTCCGTGCGGATATCCGCGCCCATGCGGATCAGCTCCGGCACATGGCGATAGCGGCTCTGAAAAATATTCTCCACGAACACGGTGGTGCCCCGGCTTTGCAGCAGGGCGGCCATGAAGATGGCCTGACAGTCCGTGGGAAAGCCCGGATAGGGCGTGGTCTGCACCGGCGGCACCGCCCGCAGCGGCTCTGTCCGCGTCAGGCGTATGTAGTCCGCGCCGCAGTCCACCCGGCACCCGGCCTGCCGCAGCGCCGTCGTCACCGCTGCCAGCTGCCGGTGCTCCGTGTTCCGCAGGGTGATATCGCCGCCTGCGGCCGCCGCCGCGCAGAGATAGGTGGCCGTCACGATCCGGTCGGGTATCACCCGGTGGGCGCAGCCGTGGAGCGCGCGCCCCGGCGATACGGTGATGACCGAGCCGCCTGCGCCCCGCACCTGCGCGCCCATGGCGCACAGAAACTCCTGCAGGTCGGCGATCTCCGGCTCCCGCGCCGCGTTGCAGATCACCGTGTCGCCCTCTGCGCCGCAGGCGGCCAGCATGGCGTTCTCCGTAGCGCCCACGCTGGGCGTGGCCAGCACGATCTGGCAGCCCCGCAGGTGCGCCGCCCGGCACCGCAGGGTGCCTCCGGCGTCGGAGATGTCCGCGCCCAGCGCCCGCAGCGCCGACAGGTGCAGGTCGATGGGGCGGGGCCCCAGCTCACAGCCGCCGGGATAGCTCAGCTCCGCCCAGCCGCACCGCGCCAGTATCGCCCCTAAAAAGATCACCGATGAGCGCATCCGCCGCATCAGCGACTGGGGAATGTCGCACCGCGTCAGGGTGCGGCTGTCCACCAGCAGGTCGTCGTCCTCCCAGACCACGGTGCAGCCCAGATACCGCAGGATGTCCGCCGCCGAGTCCACATCGCTCAGGTGCGGACAGCCCTCGATGCGGCACACGTCCCCGCTCAGCAGCGACGCGGCCAGAATGGGCAGCGCACTGTTCTTCGCGCCCTGTATGACCGTTTCGCCCCGCAGCGGCGTGCCGCCCTGTATGGTGATGATACCCATATATGCCCTCCCTTTCCCGTATCCAACAGCTATGCCATTGTATGTGGGAACAGGGGAGGGAGGTGACTGCCCTACTTCACCAGCGCCATGACCGTGTCATAGATGCGCTCCGTGGCGTCGGGGATACCCAGCTCCTTCATGGCTCGCGCCATGGAGGAGCGCTTTTCGCTGTCGGAGAGAATGGCGCTCACGGCGTCGTACAGCCCGCCGCCGGTGGCCTCCGGCTCCGTGATGACCACGGCGCCGCCGTGAGTCTCCAGCAGCCGTGCGTTCTTCTCCTGATGGTTGTTGGTCACATAGGGGGACGGCACCATCACCGTGGGCTTGCCCAGCGCCGTCAGCTCGCTGATGGTGGAGGCGCCGGCGCGGCACAGCACCACGTCCGCCGCCGCCATCACCACGTCCATGTCGTAGATATACTGCCGCACGTCCAGACGCGGGGAGCGGGGCAGACCCAGCTCCTGCAGCTGCTGCTCCATGACCGGCCAACTGCCCTTGCCCGCCGCGTGGATGTGGCGGAAGGGGTAGCCCTCCGCGTCCTCCCGGCGGAAGAAGTCCACCATGGCCTCGTTCATGTGGCTGGCGCCCAGACTTCCCCAAAAGGATACCACAAGGGGCGCGTCGTCGTCAAAGCCCAGCTTTTTCCGGGCCTCCTCCC
>OLGA01000883.1_pt1 | contig 24778 bp, 41 predicted proteins | sample 1604881 | NCBI WGS metagenome assembly OLGA01 (sample SAMEA3888896, study PRJEB22519) | human gut metagenome | biome: human gut; feature: human-associated habitat; material: faeces | place: Denmark | collected 2009 | reverse complement strand
GGGGCATGCCCCTTTATCCCAATTCCTTAATTCCAGTTTCATTTTACAATTGAGGTTGCAAAAAAATATTTAAAAATTGCTAAAAATTATGTTGACACCGAACGTTGTAGGGGGTATAGTATAGACATGAGTTCGGTAGTACCGGACTTCAAAAAGAAAGAGGTGAGTAGATGTTAACAATCAAACAAATTAGAGTTGGCGCTGATTTAACTTTAAAAAGCGCCAGTGAATTGTGTAAATGCTCTGTTCCAACTTTTCAAAAGTGGGAAGAAGAACCACGAAAAATGGAATTAGGAGCATTCAGTAACTTGGTGGATTACTACAACAAAAAGAATCCAACTCGTCAAATCCTTTATACAGATGTAGAATTTTAATTTTTTTGCCCTATCGTACGGCAATACCGAACGCAAAGAAAGGAGATCTCAATGGATGAATGGAACATGAGTGTCAGTGAAGCGATGGAACTCACTCATAAGAGCAGAGAATTCATTATCAATGCAATTCAACAGGGCGTTATGCCTGGCTCTGTTGTAGAAGGAGAGAATGGACGAAGAACGGTCCACATACCTAGGAAGGCATTTATATCTTATATGACCGAGTGGAATATGAGTCCAACAGATGAGGTCATAGAAGCATTGTTTAAGAAATACACAAATAAATAAAAAAAGTAGATTCGTAAGCATCTACGGCCGTGGGAGCAAGACTGTTGCATTTGTCATTTCTCCTATCATTTTCCAAAATCCATCCCACGGCTCTAGGTGCTTACGAGTAAGCGAGAAGAAAGGGGTAGACAAAATGATTTACGAAGTCACAACAAGTCAAATCAATAATTTCAAGGACTGTAGAAGAAGATATTGGTTTGAATACAGAGAACTGCTTAAACCTAAGAAAGAGAACGAGGCATTAGTGATAGGGAGCAGCTATCACGCAAAGGTAGAAGAAATCCTTACCACAGGCTCATTCACTGAAAGTCATGATTATACAGATGCAATGGCAAGAGCATTCATCAAGTATATTCTCCCTCAGTTGCCGGAGATTGTCGATGTTGAGCAGGAATTCAGATATCGACTAGCGAGAGGAATCTATCTAAAAGGAAAGATTGATGCAGTATCTGTTGATGGATTGATTGAGCATAAAACAACAGGAAACTACATTACCGACGAGTATATGTACAAGGTTGATTTCATGAACGACCAGGTAAGTAATTATCTGATTGCCAAGGAAGAAACTAGACCAGTCACTTACACAGTCATCACTAAGCCAACAATTCGTCTAAAGAAGACAGAAACATTAGATGAATACATCGAACGTTGTGAAGCATGGTATGACGAAGATACAGAAAGAAAGATCAGAGTATTCACTGTAAGTCGCACAAAGGAAGAACTAGAAGAGCAGAGAAAAAATCTAGTTGCCATGGCTAAAGAAATCAAAAGATGTGACAGAGAGAAGTTCTTCTACAGAAATGATAGAGCGTGTTCTATTCTTGGCTGTCCTTTCTCGGGCATCTGCAGCAATTATAACGGAGATGCTGAAACGTTAGTTGACTTCGAAAAGAAGTCATCAACAAACGAAGAATTAAACGAAAACGGAGGTAAAAAGAAATGGCTTTAAAAACGTACACAGCAGATAACATCGAAAAAGAAGCGTTCACCTGTCTGCTTTATGCAAAACCAGGTGATGGAAAAACTACAACAATCGGTAAGCTGCCCGGCAAGACAGTTGTCTTGGATATCGATAAGACAAGCGGTGTCTTAAAGAACAGTCCTAATGCTAAAGGAATTCTAATTATTGATATCGATGTAGACGATATTGTAAACAGCATGAACGAAGCACTTGCGTGGTTAGCGAGCAATACAGATAAATATGACAATATCGCAATCGATAACGTGAGCGAATTGCAGAGTTGCATCCTATCTTATTATGGTCAGCTTGGAAGAAATGACGGAGTTCCTTCACAGGGAGACTATCAGAAATTCCAGTTCGGTTTAGCAAGAATCATCAGAAACCTAAAAACATTACAGAAGAGAATTCTGTTAACGGCATGGCAAGAATTAGTGGATGTCACTTCACCGACAGGAGAGCAGTATACATCATTCATGCCTAGAATTCAGAAGAGCGCTAGGGATAACGTGTGTGGCTTATGTGATGTGGTTGGTCATCTAGAAATCACATCAACAGGTGAAAGAGTAATCAGACTTCTTTCAACAAAGAATGTTTATGCAAAAAATCAGCACGATGATAGAAAAGCGTGCAGACAGGAAGATTTATTCAGTACAGGAGGAAATAAATAATGGCAATTAATTGGGGATTTGAAGAGGTAGAAAACGAGTTTATTGAGTTGCCTCAAGGTATGTACAGATGTCGTATCAAGACGGCAGAAGAAACAACAACATCAACAGGGAAACCGATGATCAGTCTGATGCTTGATATCAGCGGTCACAATCAGAAACTATTCTACAACCTTGTTTTTGATGCATCTCATGCATCAATCGTAAATCAGAAGTTACAGTCTATTTACGACAGCTTTGGTATTCCTAGAGGGAATATGGAGGCAAGTCAGTGGGTCGGTAAAGTCGGTGCATTAAAGACAAGAAAAGAAAAAGACCAGTACGGAGGTGACCGCACAGGTGTTCATTATTTCTTAAGCAAGAAACAGGCAATGAACTTACCAGCATGGCAGGAACCTGGCGATGCCGATACAAAGCCAAAGTCATTAACACCACCATCAATTGACGATGTCCAATTCTAAAGGATTATGTTAAGGGATTATCAAGAAGACCTATACATGAAAACGATAGAAGCCATTAGGCAAGGCAAGAGAGGAATACTTATTCAGATGCCTTGCCGAAGTGGCAAGTCGTTTCTTATGGCTGAAATGATAAAAAATCTAAAAGGTTATGGCTTGGTACTGGTTCATAGAAAAGAACTGATGAAGCAACACAAAGCATTGCTTAATGAGTTAAGCATAACAAATGCTAGAGTTGCGAGTGTCTTTACAGAAGCCAATCATTTAGACGAACGTGAAAAACCATCGGTCATTTTCATTGATGAATGTCATCTAAGCGAGGCAAGCAGCTACAAGAAGGTATGCGAACATTACAAGGTTCTTGTGGTTGGATTCACTGCAACTCCTACACGATTGAATGGTGACAGATTATCACTGTTTGACTGTATTGTACAGGGGATAACGGCTAATGAATTAATGAACCAAGGAGCAATCAGCAATTATGACTACTATGCACCTAATATCGGTATCGACACAAGTGATATAGCGATTGTGAGGGGCGATTATCGTACAAGTGAACTACAAGACCTATTCACTAAAAACTGCGTCTATGGCGATATTTTCAAGTATTACAAGGAACTTGCTGATGGCAAGCAGGCCATCGCTTACTGCGTATCTATAGAGCATAGCAAGAAGGTTAGAGACCTGTTTATTGCGAACGGCGTGAGCACTGTTCATCTAGACAGTCACACACCATCGAGCGAGCGTGAAAAAGTCATGAACGATTTCAAACAGGGCAAATTCAAAATACTATGCAATGTGGGACTGATCAGTGAAGGAATTACAGTTCCGGACTGCGAATGCTGCTTACTGCTCAGACCGACAATGTCGCTTGCTCTGTACATTCAGCAGTCAATGAGATGCCTCACTCCAAAAGAAGGAAAGAAGGCAGTTATCATCGATTATGTAGGAAACTTTCAGAGACACGGTCTGCCAACAAGTGACAGAGAGTGGTCCTTGGGCGGTGCAAAGAAAAGAAAGATGATAAATGACGACGGGTCATTTTCTATCCGTACATGTCCCCAGTGTTTCAAGGTATTTAAGACCGCCGATAAGTGTCCTTACTGCGGATATGAATACGAAGTCAAGGGTAGAGAACTGAAACAGATGGAAGATGTCAAATTGAGAGTGGTAAAAGAGCGAGAGGTCGAAGAATTAAACAGAAAGAAAAAAGAAATGAGAATGGAAGTAGGCCGTGCTAGAAGTCGTGATGAACTTATGAGAATCGCTAGAGAACGTGGCTACTCTGTCGCATGGGTACATATCCAAATGAGGTTGAAGGGAATATGCAGCTAGAACATATTATTCAGAATAAGGTGATGGTGGAACTGTCCGAAGCTGGCTTCACACCATACAGGATGGTTGTTGGAACTTACTATACAAAGACTCTAAATCCTATAAAAGTAGGAATCGAAGGAACGCCAGATCTATTAGTTCTAAAGAATAATGGTGAGGTGTTTTGGGTAGAAATGAAAACAGATAAAAAAGGTAGCAGATTAAGAAAAGTTCAAGAGGATTACCACAAATTTCTAAAATCAATCAAGCATAGAGTATATGTCGTAAGAAACTTAGAAGACATAGAAAAGGTCATAGCGATTGAGAAAAAAGAAAAATCTGTATGCGATATATGATGCAGAAGATATGTGTGTCTGCGTCGGCAATGCTCAAGAATGTGCGTGCTATCTTGGTGTGTCTCTGCACCATTTCTACACCAAATTATATAGAAACGGAAACAAGAAATTTAGAATTTATAAGTTAGAGGAGGACACAAATGAATGATTGTGTGAACCACCCTTCTCATTATGAGACAGGGAAGTTTGAGTGCATTGAAGTAATGGAAGAAACACAAGGTGTAGAAGTAGTGAAAAACTTCTGTATCTGTAATGCATTCAAATATCTATATCGTCACGCTAACAAGAATGGATTAGAAGATATCAAAAAGGCCAGATGGTACTTAGACAAATACATAGAAATAAGCGAAAGAGGTGAGATTGATGTCGTACATAACAACGCCTGTAGATGACCTTCAAAGACAGGCTGAAAGCATCGAAAGCAAAGTTACACAATTAAATGCAATATATGAAGATTATGAAGACTTGATGGAAGATTACCGTGAATTGGAACGTTCTTCTTATAAACGCCGTGAAAGAGACTGCAACGAAATCAATGAATTAAGATACAAACTCAGATGCACAGAAGAGGTGTTATCCAATAAGGTCGAACAGCTAGAAATTTATCGAGCTGCAACCGGAATCCTTGCGGCAGTTATTGCATTTTATGTTGCATTGATAGTAGCAATTTAAGAGGGGGAATGTTAAATGATTACTTTAAAATATGCAGATATTTGGGGATTCGAGCATGCCGTTAGAGGTATGCGAAACCCTATGAACAGTTGGGATAAGAGTGATACTTTTGTTGATTATGACCTGGTTTTACTAGGAAAAAAAGATAAGGAACTAATGAAAAGATTAGTTCATGCAGGCCCTAGTCATAGAAAATTCTTAAGACAGATCTTTGTGAGTGTTGACATTACTGCACCACTTTATTGGTGGAAAGAGTTCGACACATACAAGGTCGGCACTGTAGCAAATAGTTGCAGTACTATGCATAAGATTCATGACAAGGAATTTACACTTGATGATTTCAGCGTTGAACATTTGCAAGATGATGTGCTCAATAAGCCATTCAAAGATATCATAAGTTGTTTGAATTTTTTTAGACAGCTTTATATCCAAGACCATAGTAAGGATAACTGGTGGCAGATGATTCAATTACTGCCTTCTTCTTACAACCAAAAGAGAACAGTAACTATGAATTACGAAAATCTATTGAATATCTATGAAACTCGTAGAAATCACAAGTTGGATGAATGGAAAGATTTCTGCAAATGGATTGAAAGACTACCTAATGCAGAACTCATTACAGGAGAAGAAAAGAATGTATAAAGAAATAAGTCGATTGGTGGAGTTATTAAAACTCCCACAAAGCAGAATACTTGAATTGGACAAAGTGGCACATCTTAACGGCGATGATTTAACTCTCACTATTGCATCGGAAGAATGTGCAGAGTTAATCCAAGCAATATCAAAAGTTAAAAGACATGGGTTCCATGGCGTGTATGAACGTAATCTGCATGAAGAGGTCGCTGATATATTAATCTGTATCGTTGAGTTGGTTTCTCTAGGGTACTTGGATATCGATAAAGTCATAGAATGGCAGAAATTCAAAATAAATCGAGAAGTGGAAAGAGCGCTTAAAAAGGTGGCGAGATAACGTGAGTTACAGTATTGGCATTTATGTAAAGGTTGAAGGATGCGATAAATATGCAGAAATCGCATATCCATCTCATTCTTCTCCTAGTTACAACTTAGGAAAATTATTTAGAAGCTGCATGAATTGGAATTTTAACTCTAGTGAATATTATAGATGCGACCATGCGTTAGAACACCTAAACAAAGGAATTAAAGAATTAACGCATAACCCTTATGGGTATGCTGGGTTAATACCCGGAAATAATTGGAGGGAAACGCCCAGTGCCCTCAATGCATTACTTTCAATAAGAGACTGCATTTTAGAACAGGCAGAAGACATTCCACTAGATTGTTTGTACATGAGTTGGGGGTGATTAAATGGCTATTATTAATCCATGGATTTTTTATTTAATTGATGTATTAAGCACTTTAAAACAAAACAGTCAGTTTATTGCTGGTGTCTCAATCTTGGTATTTTGCGGTACGGGGATAGTTGGTGCGATTGCTAAAAGCGAGAGTCGTTACGACAATAGTTCTGCTCGTCTTGCAACGCTGTCAGTCAAAGCACTCAAAAAAATACTGATTGTTATATGCGTCAGTGCTGGTGTATATACAGTTACTCCTTCTGAAGAAACGATGTATAAGATGCTGGTTGCTCAATACGTAACATATGAAAACGTAGATAAGGCTACAGAAAGCATTAAAGAAGGCGTTGATTATATTTTCAAGAAGTTAAACAAGGAGGACAAGAAGGATGAATAGAATATATATCAATACAAACGATGGTAATTATTACAGAATCGCAGTTAGAGCGAATAAACCTTTGAATAATATCGAAATAGCGTGGGATAGCATCCGAAATGCTGTAGCACAGGGGAAAAAATGGATTGGTTTTTCTGAGGCAGATGGTTTTGAAATTAGAGAAAAAACTATGACAACTATCGTGCCAAAAATCATATTCAATTTAGATAATATCTCTTCTATTGAATTTTTCGAGGAGGACAAGAAAGATGTATAAGAAAGGTGAATATTTTGGCTTTAGCGCCGCTTTTGTAGAAGTTGTAATCTTGAATTATCTTGAAAACCGCACTCATTTTAAGTGGATTGCAAGAGACCAGGATGGGTGCTTGTGTATTTATAAAGATAAACCTCATAAAGAAAAAACTGATGATAACATCGGCTATGTTTATTGGAATAGAAGCGACATTAAGCCGGGTGATATAGAATTCTTAGGTCCGTTCGAAAATCTTTTTCAAATTTATCAAATGGGAAGATTCAGAACCTACATTGATTAAAGATGCTTTAGATAAGGTGGAGTATTAGAAAATGATTAACGGAGAAAAGTATAGAGATAAATTGCTAAAGTTTATCGAAGAGAGAGATGCTGGAAGTTTTACATTTAGCAAAGGTGAAGAAGGCAAATTTTGGCAATGTGGTGGAAGATGTTGCTCGGAATGTGGAATGGTCAAAGAAAGAAGTAATTGCACAGTGGCGAGATTAAAATGGCTTTTATCAGAGTATAAAGAGCCTGTTAAGTTAACTGAATTAGAACATGGAATTTTAGAGTATCTTCTTGAAAAGAGACAATATAGATTCGTTGTACGTGAAAGAAACGGTATTATCTACGTGTACAAAAGCAAGCCAAAGAAAGAAGCAGATAGTTGGGAAAGTCTTTCATTGAATAATGAATTGGGTCTATTTAACAATTTATTCCAATTTGTAAAGTGGGAAGACTCAAAGCCTACATCAATCGAAGATGTACTCGGTAATTGCGAGGTGATTGAAGATGAATCTCGCAAATAGACTCGAGTTAAGAAACAAAATAATCGATACATTGAACAATCAAAAATGTCGTATTGAAGCTGACGAAAGAGACGAAAATTACAATTACGGCATTGATATCTGTATAAGTGTTGTCGAGGAAATTTTTAAAAACTGCGAAGTGGAAGAGAAGTTACAGCAGGAATATGACGAACTCTATGAAGCCCATGAAAGACTCTCTTACGACTGGGCAAAGTTAAAGAAAGAAAATAAAGAATTGCATGATTATTATGATGACATGCGCAAAAATTACAACGAACTTGTCATCAAATTCGACAATTTATACAGCGAACTTTATGAGGAGGGGTACATAGAAGATGATTAAACTTTGGAATAAAAGCGAAACACTCCAACAGAAGTGCAAGAGACTTGAAAATGATTGTGAAGTTTACAAAAGGCTTTATCAAAATCTGTCAAAAGTGAACGAACAGTTAAGAGAGATATATTATGAGCAGGTCGATAAAAACGAGAAGCAGAGATTAAGGCACGCCAAAGACTATAACAGGCTTCTAGAGAATTACAAAACTTTAAAAGCACATTATATAGAATTAAATAAGGAGTGTAAGGAACTTCAAGAGGAAAACATCTCCTTGCTTATCCACCGAAAATCGTCGGAAAGAACGAAAAACATGATACTTGATGAAGTTCAACAATTGCATGACCGAGTAATGGAACTAATTGCAGAGGAGATGAATGAAGATGAATAAAAGACCTAAGCAAGAAGAGTTTATTGAGTGGGATCGTTTTGGTGACGGACACGTTAACGATTTTCGCTATGCTAAGGCTTTAGAAAAGTACTGCGATGAATTGGAAGCAGAGCATAAGATTTTAGAAAATTGGGATATCGCCTCATTTAGGTACTATCAAGGTATGAGAGAGGCTTTATGGATGGCTATCAATGATGCTATGAACGATGTCAGCGAATGGGGAAGATATGCCGATGCACGCGATAAACGTGCTGAATACGATAGATGTATTAAGCAAAACCAATCATATGCTGCTGACGTTATGGAATTCTATGAAAACATGGGAGTTAAGAAAGCCTGGGCAAGTGAAAAGAATATCACGAAAATGCTTGAAAAAATGAAGAAGATTATAAAGGTAGGCAAGTAATATGAATAGCGCAGTTATGGATATTATAGGCATTCTGCTTATGACATGCACAATCATACTTATTGCTATTGGATTTTTTTGGAAAGAATAAATAAAGGAGAAATATTATGAACTATAGTTTAAACACAAGAGAAGTTAAGAGAGGAGATATCTTCTATATTACATATTCTAAGAATTTCAATGATTCTTATTCTTACGATACAACAGGAAGACCTGGTGTAATCGTATCAGATGACCATCTAAACAGAGGAAGTGAATATGTTGAGGTTGTCTATCTTACAACAAAAATCAAGAGGGACATGCCTACTCATGTAGATGTGTTCTGCAAAACACCTTCTACTGCTCTCTGCGAAACTATCCATACTGTTGAAAAAGACCGAATCGGTACTTATGTGAGAACTGTAAGCGACGAAGAAATAGAAGGAATTGAACGTGGATTAAGACGTTCTCTAGGTATGGGCACTCTAGATAGCGATATGAAAAAGGTAGTATCTGTTAACGAAGCAGAACCTAATAATGATATGGAATTAGCCTCAATGCAGAAGGAAATCCAACTCACTGCAGAAAGAGATATGTTCAAGAAATTATATGAAGACTTATTATCAAAAGTCGTTGGAAGATAAGGAGAGATTCAATGCTAACAGTTAATGAATTATTCGCTGGTATCGGAGCGTTCAGAAAGGCTCTGATTCGTCTTGGCATCCCACATGAAGTAGTGGGCATCAGCGAGATTGATAAATATGCGATCAAGTCATATAACGCAATCTACGGAGAGACTAGAAACTACGGTGACATTTCAAAGGTAGAAAGACTTGATTATGCAGACTTGTGGACATATGGCTTTCCTTGCCAGGATATCAGCCTGGCTGGACAGCTTAAGGGAATCGTCAAGGGTGAGACAAGAAGTGGATTATTATATGAAGTTCAGAGACTTCTTGCTCAAGCCCAGTCAGATGATGCACTCCCTAAATATCTAATTATGGAGAACGTGAAGAACCTCGTAGGGAAGAAATTCAGACCAGATTTTGAAGGATGGCTCGAATGGCTAGACGAACTTGGTTACAACAACTATTGGAAAGTGCTTAATGCAGCGGATTATGGCATCCCACAGAACAGAGAAAGAGTCTTCTGCATCAGTATTCGAAAGGATATCGATACAGGCTATACATTCCCTTCTCCTGTCGAATCAGACACAGTTCTCATGGATAAATTAGAACCTGTTGAAGATATCGATGAAAAGTATTTCCTTTCCAGTGAATGTGTCAAACGCAGATTTACGAAGAATCAGATTAATGAGGAAAAAGGCTACGGATTCAAATTCTCTCCTGTAGAGAGAGAAGAAGCAAAGATTGCAACCACAGTAACAACTGTTCCAACAAGAGACACCGCTAATCATATTACAGAAAAAGGCTTTAGAAGTGTATTGGAAGACAATGTTGATGAACGATATTATCTCTCTGATGAAATGTCATCTAAACTGATTGAAAAGCCTACAGACGGCATTGTGAGGCAAGTAGGGTATATAAAGAAATCAGAGAATGGCACCCAGCATCAGAGTAACACTGTCTATGACCCTAAGGGTGCAGCTAGAACACTTACTGCATGTGATTATAAAAGTCCTATGATGATAAAGGAATAATATGGGAATGAGAATATATGACCAGGCAGTAGAGACCGTCAGAAGGACAGATGCCAAACCTGGTGACTTAATTGTTCCGTTTAATTATCGAAGGATCACAAACGGAATATGTCCAACTCTCACAACCAGACCAGAAGGTCTGAAAACTATGATATGCGTAATAGAGGAGCGTAAGGAATGAAACGATGCAATCTGATAGCAGAATACACAAACATTAAGTATGAACAATCTCGACGCATCTATGGAATGGATGGAATGTGCCCTACCATTACAACGAGAGCATCGGGAGGACATGAGGTGAAGATAATGGATAATAGACCTATTGTCAGAATCGCCGAAGCAACCAAGAAAGGATTCGCCGAAGCAACCATTGGAGACAGCATTAATATTGCCTATCCAAACAGCAATACAAGAAGAGGAAGAGTGTGTGAGGGTAAGGCAAACACCCTCAGCACCAGTCCTCAGCAGGCAGTAATTACGGAGGATAGTAACATGGATAACATCAGAATCAGAAAATTGACACCTAGAGAGTGTTGGAGACTGATGGGGTTTGATGATGAAGACTTCAATAAGGCCCGAGCAGTCAATTCAGATACGCAGCTTTATAAGCAGGCTGGCAACTCTATCGTTGTAAATGTACTAGAAGCAATCATGGGTAATATGTTCAGAAGTGATTATATCAGTCAATGATGAATGAATATATTTACAAGAAAGTCGATTACTATTCAATGAGACAGCTAAGTGATGTAATCGATGAACTAAGAAGCAGATACAGAATAATAGGATATAGAGCGTATGCACAGGAACAGTATGCTGTTCTCACTCTATATCCTATAGAACAGGAGGGAATAGAATGATGCAGAAGAAAAGCGAACTAACGCCAGCGGATATCAAGCTGGTATGGTACAAGGACCTCTGGCTTAAGTACTTATCTATGTGTGAAGTGGATTACTACAACGATGAGAGAATGAGACTAGAGTATCTATGCAATCTTATCCTTGATGATCTGATGAGGCCGGAATATAAACAGGTTAACCTTAATGTCTTTCCTCATTCTAGAGTTAAGCCAAGCAAAACAGAGTTTGATACGATTATAGAATTTATTAAGAAAGGAGAAGCCAAATGATATTCAGAATACTATCAAAAGAAGAAAAGAGCACCACGGCACTCCTTCTGTACAGATATCTAATAGAAAAAGCGTACAAAGAAAGTGACATCGATTTATCATCAAACGCTGATAAGTATTATATAACGTTGAATTACCTCATACACAAGCATCCTATGTATGAAGAAGTAACAAACATCATAAATAATCTAGTAAATGATGGAGCAGACATGTCATTAATCTACAGGGTGAATCAAATAAATCCATTATCAACAAAAGAAAAGAAGACATTATTTGAACTGCTATATGGATATATGACAGAAGAAACAGAAGAGATGCACAGGCTAGAAGATGAAGTGCCGGATTTATATAAATCGTTAATAAACGATATGATAAATTTCGAAATGATAAGGCGCAGTTATCGCTATATCTGTACTGCGCTGGATAAGGATATAGTAAAAGGAGATGTAAAAGATGGACAATGAAGAACTGACAAAAGTAATTGACAATATGCAGAAAATCAACGAAAAACTGCTGAAGCAGAATGATAAACTGCATGAAGAACTGGAACGCTCGAACAGAGATTTCTTCGTTCTTGCTGGACTGATAACTATCACGCTGCTGCTTGTACTGTATGCTATGTGGTAATGTGGAAAGGGGGAATCTTAAATGGCAAGACTAGCAGAAGTATGGTGCACATTCAGAAATCCAATTAATTCTTCACAGTTCTATGCGCTGAAGAATCGCTTTTATCTGATAAACCTGGATAATGTTACGTGGTTCATGGAATCGGCAGACTATAATATGAGAGGAGATGCGTGGCTGATAAAGTTCTATCATAACGGAAAACAGATTCATTCGATGAAGTTCTACGATGAACGCTTAGCCAAAGACATGCTTAGATACCTTAAAGAGTTCAGACCAAAAAAGGAACACGGCACATTTAATTTTGAAGGAATAACAGTTGATATAGACGATGTAGTGATGATTTCCAACAAGTACTATAATGATGCCGATTCACTAGGTGATACGAAAAGGTACACTTTTCTGATACATACAGTCAATTCCAAATGCAAGAGAGTTACCAAAAGCAGCATACCAGGTCGAGAGACAATAAGAGAATTTCAGAAAAGATTCATTAGATGATATGAAAGGTGGTGATAAGTCATGAGTGATTACAGAGGTGATTTATATAGAAATATCATACTGAATTTCTACAAGCAGAAGCATAGACCGCCATATGTCGAGGAACTCAAGGGCTTAGGTGTCAAGGAACTGTACTTCAAGAAGAAGTACGGCTCATATCCTAACTACATCAGAAACGAATTGAGACTGCCTATTACACAGACATTCGCTAGAGACAGGATAGTAGTAGACAAGACAACAAACGAAGTCGTCTTTGAAGGCACGATTTACGAGATAAATGAATTCTTCTTCACTAATGAGCCGAACGTAACAAGACATACGCTTGACTTCTATCTTAACAAGAAGGCATTCAGAAGGTACTGGTATATCTTCGCAAAGATGAACTATCATGTATGGGTTGCAAGCGACTGCGACTTCAAGCAGTACAGACGGGCCATGTATTTCCTGTTCAGAAAGAAATGCTATCCAAACAATATGCTCTATGCGAAGAACGGAGAGGTGGCACAGCTCAAAAGGCTCGGAGAGCAGCTCGACAGGGGTGAGATACAGCTGAGCGATGTGCTGGATGTGGAGAAATACAAGGAATTTATAGGAAAGGACATTGATTACTATGAGGTTGTATGACGAAATAAAACAGAATATAAACTGCATTGAACTCGCTGCAGAGCTGGGCATCGAACTGCACAAGAACGGGGGCACATATCGTTGCCCCTCTTTTATTCATGAAGGACATAATCCCAACAGTGTCATGGTGAGCGAGGACTCCTGGTTCTCGTTCAGTGACGGTGTCGGAGGAGATGTTACAGACATGCTTGCATATGCAAAGTATGATGGCGATAAGTCTATGGCGTTCAAGGATATGTGCCATCGTTTCAATCTTGCATTCAATGATACTGAATACAAGCAGAACTATAGAGAATGGAATAACGCTATACTACAGTGGCATAACGAATTGACGGAAGAGGATATAGAGTATCTGCATCAAAGAAAGATCAAGGACAGCACCATTAATAACCTTTATATAGGAAGCCATGTATTCAAGGAGAAATCGCCTAACGGTGAGATGGTGGATGTACCACGTATCATCATCCCTATTTTCAAGAACAACAGCTGCGTCTACTACTGTGCTAGAAACAGAAGTCAGTACAATGTCGTTAAATATAAGAAGCCATACCTGGAGGAGGCATTCAAGGAGAATACACTGTACGGTCTTGATACACTGAACAGAAGTGAGACTTATACCGACAACGATACAATCGTCATTGCAGAAGGAGTATTCGACTTCTTGACATTCTACCAGGAAGGCTACAGAGTTCTCTCAAGTGCTACAAGGCTGTCTAACAAGCAGACGGAGTATCTATGCAAGATTGCCAAGAAATTCAAGCGTGTGGCTATCTGCTACGACAATGACGGAAGAGGTGTGCAGTTCACAACAGCAACTGCAAAGCAGCTGTTCGAACACAATATTCCGTTCGATATAGTCAACATCCCTAGAGAGTACGGCAAGGATGTGAGCGACTGCTATTGCGCCGGCATCTCACCTGTTACACTGCTGAATGATCATACAGTGGACGGCACGCTATGGTATCTGAAGACTACGATGTCTGATATGGATGAACTGATGGAATATGTCTATAAGGCACACAGCCCTTATATGAGCAGAGTTAAGAAGAAAGCCATATTGCAATATGCCAAGGAAGTTTTAGGCGCTGACGGCGAGGAAATGAAGGAAATACGAAGAGAACTGACAAGAGGCAAGACAAATGATGAATATGCCCATGAGTTTATTGCCAACTATGACTATAAATTAAGATGCAATCCATCACTCGGGTTCTACCGATTCAACGGCACATACTGGAGCAGATGCGATGATGCACTCATCAGACAGGGAATCATGGAGATGTTCGATGTATCATTCAATCTTGAAACAGCGATACTGAACAAGGTTAGAACGATCGTATATGATGATACGCTGCCTAACCAGGTGAACTGTCTGAACCTCAAGAACGGCACGCTTTACTTCACCGAGAATCCATTTGACGGCTATTACAGATTCACTAGAAAGCGCAATCCCGATGACTTCAACGACTATGTACTCAACTACGAGTACAGAGAGAATGCATACAGCCAGGACTGGGAGGATTTCCTAAGCAGCACCACAAGCAGTGACGAGAAACTGATTAAGCGATTTGCAGAGTATTTCGGCTCGGTATTCATGGAACACAGCATACAGGATAAGGCGTACCTCTTCTACGGAAACGGAAGCAACGGAAAGAGTGTGCTCACTAAAGTGTTAAGTGCACTGCTGGGTGATGGTAAACTATGCAGCACTCTAGAATTAAGCCGTCTAGGTGGACGATTTGACACATTACAGTTATTAGGTAAGTATGTTAACTTCTGTCATGAAGCGACAAGCGATATCAAGGAGGCAGAGCCTATATTCAAGGCGATCACATCAAACGATGTCATATCCACAGATGTGAAGGGCAAGCCTCGCATTGAATTCAAGCCTAGATGCAAGATATTCATCGACTGCAACGAACTGCCACGTGCAAACAAGTCAAACGGCGGATGGCTCAGAAGATTCGAGGGTACGAAGCACAAATTCAACAACACATTCACCACAGACGAGTCAAGAGTGGATGACATCCACGTATTCAGAGCGATACCAGGAATCGACACACTCCTCACAAGCGATGAAGTGCTGCCTGCAGTATTGTGGTGGAGCATTGGTGGTTATGTCAGACTGATTGAAAATGGCTACAGGTTCAGCGAGATAGATGAGGACAAGGATTTGGAATACGAGTTCGCTATCGAGAGCAACCATGTTATCGAGTTCCTTAATGAATTCGACTGGGTCGATAACGGCATGACTCTTACATCAATGAGAGCAAACAGAGTGTATGAGATATACAAAGAATGGTGCGATGAATGCAGATACAGAGTTGCCGGCAGAAACACCTTCTACAAGAATCTGAAGGGTGCAATTACTTATTTCGATGGAACAGAAACACCACATTGCGAATTAAAGTCCATACGAAAGCAGTGGTTTTTGGTGAAAAAGTAGGGGGGTACGTAACTTATGGTGTTTTAAAACACCACAAACACCACATGACTATTTTTCACTCTTTTTAGAATAGTCCATAAAATGATACCATAATGCCATAAATACCACGTACGAATTGGAAAATACCACATGTAAAAAACATTGATATTTACTTACTTTTTTATATATTATGTGGTGTTTTGGTATTTTATATATAAGTAAATAATATAGAGAGTATAAAAGAGGTATATATGTATTTATATATAGAGAGTATAGGAAACGGGGTCAAAAACACCAAAGCACCATATCACTCATATATACAGACCACCCATCCCCCTTGTGTGTGTGCGATTTTTTTGCCGGGGGGGATGTGTGAATGTGATACATGAGGATAGGGGGTTGAATCTGACCATCGGTCATTTATTTTGTCAATACTTTTTTTAGAAATTCGATATTTTGGAGGTAAAAAAATGGCAAAAAAGAAGTTCGATTACAATGAGATGGGCGAAAGCAAACTGCCTGTCGCACGTGCAAGAGAGATGCTCAAGTTAAAAAGAGCGACGATCAACGATTTTGATGTAATCAAGAACAGAAGTTATGAATATCTTACTTACTGCGATGAAAACAACAGAGTTCCTACCTTGAGAGGTCTATGTGTCTGTCTTGGAGTTTCACCAGACACTGTTAACAGATGGATTGCTGAGAGACCTAATCATGAAACAACGATTTTTCTCTCACAGATGCTTAATCTGATGGCTGATAATCTCGAACAGGGAGCACTTCAAGGAACTATGGACAGGAATGCTTCTGTATTCCTGTTGAAATCCAATTTCGGCTATAGAGATAACCAGGATGTGAAGGTTCATCACATGGTTTCTGAAAGCAAGTCGATTGAACAGATTGAAAAGGAAATTTCTGCTGTTGTTATAGATGCAGATTTTGAAGAGAAATAAAAAAAGGTGAGCGTTTTTGCTCACCTTTTTACATATGCACGTGAAAATTCTGCCACCATGCGTGTAAAAATTCTGACGGCGCCTTACGCCATCTAAAATTTTGCCGTATTTTTCCTGTTTTCTTGTGTATGGATTTTTCGCGGTTCTATGCTTATATTGGTATAGATTACATGCGCTCATGGTATAGATTACATATTCTTATAGCCTTAAATAGGCTATATTTCAATCCTAAGACACGTTTATATGAAAGATGATAATTATATCACGATATGATTAAACACGCTTAAAAGGGCTATTTAAAGCCCTGTAGTAATGCATACAAATTGGTGTGTATGAGCTGCATTATATAAATAGCCCACATTTCAATTCTAAGCGTTGTTTTGTATGGTTGTGATTATTTATACCACTTATATATAAAAGTCTCTTAGAATGCTTATATTGCTTATTTACTCATGATCATTAAATGTTTATGAAATGTTTAAGAACGACAAAAAAGAAGATGTCACCATCTTCTTTTTATAATTCTCTTACCATTGAAACTAAGTAAGCAGATTTCCAACCATGACATAAAGAAGAAAACTGCTTTAATAAACCACCATATCAACCACAACGGAAAGAAACACAAATAAATCAATAATCTAAGCAATTAGTCAACCCCCTCTATACGAATAGCACGGCTTGCGACTGGGTCCACCTTGACAAACATTCCCATCACGTCATAAATTTCAGTGTTGCCGCTTTCTTCTACTATATCATACATTGTACGAATATAACAGATATCTTCATGATTTGTTATTTCTTCATAGGCTTCTAATTTCTCTAAAATTTTTAGTTCCTGGTCCTCATCACCATAGTAATAATAATCATCACCATAATAATACTTACTATAATAAGCATCGTTATAATGATAATAACGTGATTGCCATGGGATATAGCCCTCATTACTGTAATAAATACCATCGCTTTCGATCCAATCGCCATATTGGTATATATTGCCGTGACTATCTAAGAACGCTAAACGTGAACCATTTATGATAGGTTCTAGCAGCTTTTCAGTTCTATCATCGTGTAAGAATTTAGGGTTCATATCATAGAGATATGATACACACTTATTCACAAATAATTGTGTATCACTGTAGATACTTTTCTTTTCCTCAAAATCACTAATAATCCCATTGTGTGCCATTCCTAAGTTGGTTATAACGTGTGTTTTTCGTAAAGCGTTTAGGTCACTGGTGACGGGAAAAGGATGGCAAGTGGCGCCATCTGTTTTCCCACTAGTGGAAATACGAAAATGTAAGATTAAAGGTATTTCATCAATATTAATTTTCTTTTTTAGTTTATCAAGACTATTTAACAATTCTTTCAATGTCATGAAACCTTTATTGATATGTACCCTATTGTTATAAGCGTACATATAACCCGCACCATCGGGGTTGGTATCAAACATTGTTTCTAGTGTCGCTTCATCAATCATTTTTTGATGAGCTGGTTTGATTGCAATAATGCACATTAGAATTCACCTCCTAACAAGTTAGAAAGTTCTTTTCTATTACATAGATAGTAATAGCCGTGTGTTTCAAAGGTTTCAAACTCCGATAAATTAATATAGTTCTGACGGTGTTTGTGTAGTTCTCCGTTATTGTTATAGAGACAATAGAAAACAATTGTATCTCCTACAATTTCACCAACACATACATAGCTTAGATTGATAAAAACGCTTTCATCTAAACTTTTTTTGATTACCTGCATTAGTTCGTTTTCTTTCTTTTCTAACTCGTCTAAATTCAATTCACTATCACAATAAATGTCACGTGAGTTACTGTATTCTCTACAATAATCACCATCTAACAATGAATCCCATGTGATAACATCTGTATTACTCATTGCAGCTAAACAGATATTATGAACTAATTCAAGGCTTGCCATAAATGTTTCATATCTTAAAGTACCACGGAAAAATCTAAACTCATAAGTAGAACTATTGTTTTCATTGAACCATGTAGAATGTCCGTATTCTTTGGTGTTTTTTGCTTTATGCATTGTTACGCTGCTTTTACCGATTTTTTCCCCAAAGTTGCTATAACTATAATCCCAATATTGACGGCGTGAAAATTGAAATAATTCATTCTTAAAGAAGAAAAGAATTGTTTTCAATCTGTCATAACCGCGATTGTCAAAAAACGACTTGTTAACGTGCACGTGTAAACCACAAGTGCCAGCGTCATGACTTTCACAATTGCCATCTAATTCACTAAAGAACCAGTCATTATAATGTTGGTTCTTGTGATATTCCAATGTGCAAGGCTGGGAAATAAACTCAAAAGCAACTGTACAATCATATTCACAATGTAATGTGTCATCCATATCACCATCTAATACGCTTGATGCTAAACTTTCACAATCACCGCGCACGTCATCAACTTCTAATTCAAACCCCATAAATAACGGGCTTTCACGTGCTAGAGAACGGGGGTAATAACCATCACGATAACAATGATAATCATAAATAACGGATTCCATATCTTCCCAACAGGTATCACAATAATAATTGCCATTTCTATAATGCATATCATAATCGCTGCTGAAATAATCGCCGCATTCATCACATTTTTGAAAGTCATAATCCCTTGATACATACGTTTCTGTATCTGTTAGATAAACAGTATAATTACTAGGTTGATAGTCTTCAGTATCTTCACAATAGATATAATCACCATTTTCTATAGTATCATAAGTTAAAAGGTCATTATCACAATAACCATAATCGCTAGTATCTTTATTGATATAGCAATCTTCAAAAGTAGAATATTCAATATAATATTCATCTTCTAATTCTTCTAATTTCTCCATAGAAATAAATGAAAATTCGTTGTGGTCATAATACTTTACTAATTCTTTCATAATGTTTTACCTTAAGAAAAACATATGATATAATCATGTTGCTATTTGTCGGGAAACATATAGCACTAATATAAAGAGATTAATTCTAATATGTCCATCTATATATAGATTGGTACGTTGTGGATTAATCTCTTTTCTTTTTCAGTACTATACATAGCAATATGTATATATACGTTTCTCTTTTCCTTTTGAGATTTTCACGTATTCAATTGCCAATGAACTATCTTTAGAGAACTAATAAAATAGTTTTCGTTCTCTGTACCTATCATATAACTAATATATTAGTTAGTCAACAATTAATTTAACTAATTAATTAGTTTTTTTAATTTGTCTTTTAATCGTTCGTTTTTCAGACATGATTTTTATAATACCCCCGCCCTCCCCATTTTTTTGATGGTTTTACCAATACTGCTCAACCCCGCTACCACCGACGGCCTAATTTTAGGCAGATACTAATAAATTAGTTATTTAATTGACAAAACTAATATATTAGTGTATAGTTGTAAACGAAAGGGGTGGATAGACATGAATATAAGCAACGCTTTAAGAATTTTAATTAGAGATGAAAAGAAGGCAACTCAAAAGGAATTTGCGGAATCGATTGATATGCCATTTACAACACTCAACACTTCGTTAAGAGTAGGAAATATCACAATAAATAAATTACTCAAGATTTTAAACGCCTTAGATTATGAGATTGTATTAAGACCAAAAAGAGGGGTTGATAAAAATGCCCGTTCTATCGTCATTGATGAAATGGTTGAAAAGAGGTAGATATTATGAACTTAAAAGAATGCTTAAGAAAGATGATTGATGACAATAACAGCTCATTTGCTAGACTTGCAGACAGACTAGGATATAAGAGCTGCTCTAGTATAGGTGAGATATCTAGAAGGAGCGACACAAAGGTCAGCATCCTAATCAACATATGCAACGAACTTGACTATGACATCATTATCAGACCACGAGGCGGCAATGACAGAGCAGAAAGAACAATTGTACTAGATGAAGTGCCCGACAGAAAAGATAACAGAGGGAAGTATCAGCGATGAAATACGGCTACGCACGAGTGAGCACAGGAAAGCAGTCTCTCGACAGACAGATAGACAGCCTGCGCTCATACAATGTAGACTATATATTCAGTGACAAGTACACGGGCACAAGAATCGACAGACCGAACTACTGCAAGTTGAAGGAAATGATAAAAAAAGGGGATGAACTATACATCCACGCACTCGACAGACTTGGAAGAAATAAGCAGCTCATAAAGGACGAGATTAGGTTTTTCCAGGAAAAGGGTGTTATAATAAGAATACTTAATATGCCTACAACCATGATTGAACTGGATGGACAGGAATGGATCATCGAGATGATAAACAACATAATCCTCGAAGTGCTTTCATCACTCGCTCAGCAGGAGCACGACATGATGGTGGAGAGAACCGTTGAAGGTCTCAAAGCTGCACGCAAGAGAGGGAAGAGCATCGGAAGACCGACTGTCTCAATCGAAGAGGTAGATAACCTGGTCAGACAGGGTGTATCGATAACAGATGCCTGCAAGCAGTGCAATGTGAGCAGAGCAACATATTATAAGCATAGAGCCTAGAGCCTTGCACCACATATGGTGTAGGCTCTTTTTTTGTGCAATGAAGGAGGAAATATGGCAATAGATAAGGAGGAAATATGGCAATAGATAAGAAGAAAGTGAAACTGTACAAGAGTACTGACAGTCTTACTGCCAAGTATGACATCGTACTGAACTGCTATGCTACAAACGATAAAGATACGCTTCTGCATCTGAATAAGGACTTAAGACACAGACTAGCTGAAGCAAACAGCAACAGAAGCAAGGATATCGAGGAGCGATACAACATGTATCAGATGTATAAGAAGACATTCCTGTTTACGGCACATTATTCATTTGAGGATTACATGCTTTATCTTGAGATAAACAGACCTGTCAATGAGCAGTTCTACCGTCCTCGAATGAAGATACTGAAAACCGTAGTAAAAGATCTGCAGGACCTCCATGACGGAAACCTGCAGGAACTGTTCATCTCGATGCCTCCACGAGTAGGCAAGACAACATTGATCATGTTCTTTCTTACATGGCTCATGGGAATCAATTCAGAGAAGACGAATCTGTACAGCAGTTTCTCCGATACGATTACGCATTCATTCTATGAAGGTATAAATGAAATCATCAATGACAATATGACCTATACATACAGTGAGATTTTCCCAGCATCTGTCATAGTGAATCAGAACTCTAGATTGAACACATTGGATTTGGAGCGAAAGAAGAGATATCCGACACTTACATGTCGTTCTATCTATGGAACACTGAATGGTTCATGTGACTGTAACGGCGTGCTTATCGGCGATGACTTGATTGGCGGTATTGAAGAAGCACTCAATCCGGAACGTATGTACAAGACATGGAAACTAGTGGATAACAACCTCATCACACGTGCGAAACAGGGAAGCAAGGTGTTGTGGATAGGTACTAGATGGTCGCTCGTGGACCCGGCTGGTCTAAGACAGGACCTTATATTGAATGATCCGAACTTCAAGTCAAGAAAGTATAAGATCGTGAATCTGCCAGCGCTCAATGAGAATGATGAATCCAATTTCGACTATGACTATGGCGTTGGATTCTCTACTGAATACTATCAGCAGAGAAGGGCGTCATTCGAGAGAAACGATGACATGGCATCCTGGTTCGCACAGTACCAGGGAGAGCCTGTAGAACGTGAGGGCGCATTGTTCAACGGCGGAGATATGAAGTTCTATAACGGAATACTGCCGAACGAGGAACCAATCAGAAGACTGACCGTGGTAGATACTGCCTGGGGCGGCGGTGACTACGTGAGCGCTCCGATAGCCTATCAGTATGCAGATGGAACGGTATATATACCAGACGTTGTGTTCAATAACGGCGATAAGAGAATAACGCAGCCGGAAGTGGCGAAGAAAATCGCTTCGTGGGGTGTACAGGACTGCGATGTCGAAAAGAATAATGGTGGTGAAGGCTACGCTGAAGATGTAGAGAAGGAACTTGAACGACTTGGCTACAAATGTGTCATAACATCACACAGTGCGCCGACAACAAAGGCAAAAGAGGTGCGTATATTTCAGAATGCGCCCGATATTAGAGAGTTCTATTTCCTTGAGCCAGGCAAACGCTCAAAGGAGTATTCAATGTTCATGAACAATCTGTTCTCATTCAAGATACTCGGCAAGAACGAGCATGACGATGCGCCCGACAGCTTGTCACAGTTGTGTGACAGACTGTACGGAGGCTATGGAACGATAAAAGAAATATTCAAAAGACCGTGCTAAAAGGCGCCGTTTCTCTCTCTGCAAAATACAATGATATTAGGGATGCCTGCATTCATTTGCCTACCCCCTATGTCACCTACAAGGCATCCCTCATATCTATTCATTACAGGGAGGAAATCAATGAAAAAGAATATATATTGTCCTCTCTGCTTGAAGAGAGGGAAAAAGAAGATACTAGGCAGAGTAAGCGACGATACAAGCGGTACGCTATATCTCTGGTGCAAGGTAGACAAGAAAGAAATAGAAATTCGTGTGGAAGGAGGCAACGCTGGTGATTAACAGAGGCAGAAAGACAATCTATTCAAGTGAATCAGAAATCACAAGAGATAATGTTCAGAGAGTAGTCACATATGCGATGCAGACACACGAATTAAACCGCAAGGATATAAAGTACCTTATCGAGTACGAAAAGGGAAGACAGGACATCCTTGATAGAGAGAAGCCTGTAAGGCCCGAAATTAACGAGAAGATAGTAGAGAATCACGCATCACAGATTGTTAATTTCAAGACGGCTTTCGTGTTTGGCTCGCCAATCAGATATGTTCAGAAGGCTGAACAGGAATTGAAGAGCGAAACTACATCAGACGAGGACGATGGGTACATCGGTGAACTAAACAGCATGTGCTTTGATGAAAGAAAGCACACAAAGGACCAGGAACTAGCAAAGACATTTCTAACATGCGGTGTTGGATATAGAGGGGTTTTTCCTCAGAAGGACAAAACTGCTTATACACCTTTCAGAATTGTTAACCTGGATCCTATGAACACATTCATCATCTACAGTCCCGACATTTTTCACGATCCGTTACTTGCAGTCACATACTGGCGTGATATGAACGATAAAGGGGTTGTAGAAGAAACGCATTATACGGCCTACACGAACGACAGGGTGTTTCAGTTCACAGATACACATGTCGGCGAGGTCGAAGAAAGCGTAAATGGTATCGGAGCAATTCCTATCGTCGAATATCGACAGGATTATGACAAGATGGGCTGCTTTGAGAGAGCCATCGGTCTATTAAACGCAATCAACACTTGCACAAGCGACAGACTGAATGGACTGGCACAGAATGTACAGTCATTCATTTGGTTTGATAACGTTGACATGAACAAGGAAGACTACGACGAACTTAGAGAGAATGGTGCATTATCCACAACAAGCAGAAACGGAACTACAGCATCTGTAAAGACTATTGAGACATCACTTAATCAGAATGAAATTCAGAGTTTGAGTGATTACTTATATGCCCAGTTACTGCAGATCTGCGCTATGCCTTCTAGGGAAGCACAGAGTGGTTCTACAACAGGGCAGTCATCTATGCTTAGTGGATGGCAGGAAGCAGAGGAAGATGCTTATCGACTTGAAGAGATGTTCGATGAAGGGGAAAAGAAATTCCTCGCTATCGTTAAAAACATTCTCGACCGAAGCAATACAGTTGTTAAGGAAGAAGTCAAACTAAGAGATATTGATATCAAGTTCTCTAGAAACAAGGTCACAAATATGCTTGTCAAGACACAGGGGCTTCTAAGTGTGAAACAAAAATCAATCTAAACGTATAAAAAAAGACAAACTTAAAAACAAGTTTGAATAATTTAGAAAAAATAGAATAATTGAATATTATGGTTTAGTTAATTTAGAAACGTCAAAACCTGATTTCTTAAGAAACTCAATT
>OLGA01000878.1_pt1 | contig 24863 bp, 18 predicted proteins | sample 1604881 | NCBI WGS metagenome assembly OLGA01 (sample SAMEA3888896, study PRJEB22519) | human gut metagenome | biome: human gut; feature: human-associated habitat; material: faeces | place: Denmark | collected 2009 | reverse complement strand
ATTTTTCAGAGTATATGGCTATTCTCTCCGGAAATACCGACTTGCTTGACAAGGCAAAGTTGGAGAAGAAAATTGCTTCTCTGGAGGGTGAGCGCAAATCATTCAACAGGGGCAAACGTGAATCGGAACTGAAACTGAAATCAAAGTCAGAAGAGTTGGATGGCAATCGGGCTATACTCAAAGGCATGACATCGGATTACGACAAGTTTATGAGTCAGGCGAAGAAGGACAAGGACGGGAATATACTCAATCTCATCACCCTTAACGGTCTCGAGTCCAATAATCTGGAAGTGATAGGCAAACAGCTTCAAAGGATGGCAAAAACGGAAAGGACAGATGGGGAATACAAGGAAATAGGTGCAATTTATGGTTTCCCCATCAAGGTTGTGAGCAAGACAAGCTTTGAAAGCGGTCTTCCATTCGTTGATAACCGCTTTGTTGTTGTGGGTCATTACAAGTATCAGTACAACAACGGACATCTCGCCAAGTCGGACCCGATAGCTGCGGCAAACAACTTTGTGAATGCCCTGCAGAAGATACAAGGGTACATTGAACAGTATGATTCAAGATGCAGGACACTGGAGAAGGAGATTCCGCAGCTGCAGGAAATTGCTTCCAAGGTCTGGAAGAGAGAAGATGAGCTGAAAAGTCTAAAGACAGATCTGGCTGCTTTGGACAGAAAAATACAGCTTGAACTTGCACCGCAGGTTGAGAAAGAGAGCAAAGAAGAAAACAAAGAAGAAACAAATAACGTAAAAGCAGATGTTACTTCTAAAGGGTTACTGATTAAAGATTCGTACCAAAAAACGAGAATATTTTGAAATCTTATAAACGTTTAGAATAATATAGTTAAATTAAAATAATATTAGTTGTTTTTTTTGTTTTTTAAGACTTAGACCTTATCTTTGCAACCGTTTTCACGCCTTGCCTTAATTGACGAATGCCGAATGAGAAAGACGGGAAGGACAAGCATATTGGAAATGGCGTTTACAAGCGCACTTGGTTACACACACTCTTGGATTCTATAATATCAAATCAGGAACAGAAATATATAAGGCAGCTATAGACCGCCCATAGGATATTAAAAAAAGAAAACTTATTATCAACTGCACCTGAATAATTCCATTGGTAGCATATAACGTGTAATAAGGTTTCAAACATTATCTTGGACGTAACAAAGTGTATTCCACTATTGGCAAGTATATGATGTTTCAGGAGTTCAGGACTGTTGGCTGAGTTACTCGTACAGCACCAACGCCGTTTCCCTTATGTATGTGTTCAGCAGTTATTTTGGTCCATATAGGTGCATTGGACATAAAGCGTAATTGCATGTATGGTTGAAATAAATCCATTATGTATTTAGCGTTTTTAATGTTTTAAAGTTATGAGAAGAGAACTTTTGCTCTTATCTTGTTGCGTGGTCATCCCAAGCATTTGTAGTGCTCAAGAGAAGTCAGACACTACAATGGTAGAAAAGAAAGCAGAACGCAATGTGATGCTCAATGCATCCGATGCCAATGCACCTCGTTACATTCAGATAGGTCTTCCAAGTGAAGATGTAAATGTGTACGAGAACGGATTACCAGTCGTTTATTCTTCTTACATCCATCCTGTATCTGCTCATTGGAGAAGTGATGGTAGCTTGGCAGAGGTCGGATTGATGAACCCACAGGAATCAGCCATCGCTACAGGAAACATTGCATATTCTGTAAACAGTTTCAGCGACTTAGGCAGTAATACGTTCAAGGGTATCTTGAATTACAAAGGCAACCATTATGGTATGCATCAGTTTGATTTGAACGTTTCAGGACCTCTGGCAAAAGGCTGGACTTATGCCTTGAATATGTATCAGAACTTTGATCCGGGAACTTTTGACTTGAAGTTTACCAACTATAATGACCGTACACAAATTTATAAGGGTGCCCTGACAAAGCATTGGGGAAACAGAGGTCAGTTGTCTTTTCTCTACAAGTTCTCAAACAGTCAGCGTATGGGTTCCATAACCCAGTTTGCACCATTTATCTATCACACTAATGGTGATGTGACAGAATTGGATGGCTTCAAATTGGGTACATCTTCATACGTTCCAGCTTCTCAGAACTTCATGTACCGTGATATGAAGACAGGTGAAGTGAAAAACACTACTATCAATGATTGGAACAAAAGCAAATCTCACGAATTTGCTGTATTATTCAAATGGGATTTAGGTAATGCATGGAACTTGGATACAAAGGCTAAATATACCTGGGTTGATGCTAACTATTCCGACTTTGGCGGCAGTTCCATCATGAATGTCAAAGATGGAAAGGTTGAGGGTAATACGAATACGTATTATGACAAGAATGGAAAGCTTTATACAGGTATGATGGATGGTCGAAGAATCTGGTTTCATACTGCAAAGGCAAAATCTTTCCTTCTCACCTCTGAGGTGATGAGAAACTATGGCCAGCATAATCTTAAAATAGGTCTCAACGAGTGGAACTTTGACTTAGACTACTGGTCTGCGTCAACACAATGGGATGCCAGTGTAAAGGAGTATCCTGAGTTTCTATCACATTCCACGGTTTCAGACCCGACTGCCAGAACAACTTATTATGGGTTCAATGAGATTTCTACAGACTATGCTAACGGTAATGAGAATAAGTTAGCAGGATATTTCACAGACGAATGGCGTCCTATTGAAAGCCTTCGTTTCTTCTATGGCGCACGCTTAGAGTGGTGTCGTATGTCTGTAGACCAGTTGCCTTATGCACGATTTGCAGACATGTATGTCGGTGCAACCAATGCAGACGGTGTAACCATTACACCACAGCACAGAACAAAGAATAAACTTAATTATGCATTTACAGTTTCGGCTACATGGTCCTTTTATAAAGGTATGGGACTTACAGCAGACTTTACTCAAATGGAACGCTCTCCTCGTATGACAGATTATTCCAACATGGGTCCACAGGACTTGCGCCTCCGCATTCCATTGCTACGTGGTGGAATATTCTATCGCAATAAGTGGATTGATGTTACATCAATGATAACCTGGATTCAGAAGACGAACAATACAGACCAGCAGGATATAACCAAACCTGGTACCAGTATTTCAAAAACAACGTCTTTGAATTACAGCATCCAGACAGTGGGATGGACAACCAATGTGGAACTTGATCCATTCAAGGGTGCACATCTTCATGCCCTCTTTACTTATCAGAAACCAACATACAAGGACTATTCTGTGACAGTAAAGTTTGATGATGGTGAGACCGCAGACTTAAACGCCACTGGTAACATTGTCAAGGAAATACCACAGATACTGATTGAACTTGACCCAAGTTATACCTTTTACAAGGATAAGATGACTGTATGGGGCAGTTTCAGATATTTTGGAAAAACGTATGCTAACCTTTCAAATGCCCTTTGGTTTAACGGTCATTGGGAAACTTTCGCAGGTGTGAAATGGAATGCTACCAACAAATTATCATTCAACCTTGGTGTAGTCAACTTCCTGAACCAAAAAGGTGCCAGCGGTACAATATCCGGCTCAGAGCTTATTGGTCCGGAAGAAGCCAAGCGATTCAATGGCTACGTAATGTCTGGACGCTATCTTCGTCCTTTCACTGTTGAATTTGGAGCAAGTATAAAACTATAAACACCTATTGATTATGAATAAATTATGCAATTTTATGGCGCTTTTTATGGCTTTGTCTGGTAATGTATATGCCCAAAAGACAGAACCATGGAATGACCCTTTGGTGAACAACATCAATCGTAACGAGCCTGTTTCTGATTTCTTCGGCTATGAGAATAAGGAACTGTCTGACAGAAATGACAAGACGCTTTCAAAGAGATTCTTGTCTATTGAAGGAAATTGGAAATTCAATTGGGTGCAGAATGCCAATGAGCGTCCTTTAGATTTCTATACTCTCAATCTTGATGATTCTAATTGGGGTAAGATGCCTATTCCTGGATGTTGGGAGTTGAATGGCTATAGCGTGCCAGTCTATACCAACATAAAATATGAGTGGGAAAATGAATGGGAATCAAATCCTCCTTATGTGAAGGATCTTGGCAACTATGTCGGATCTTACCGACGTAAGATTGTAATTCCTGAGAATTGGAATGGTGACAATATAATATTGCACATCGGCGAATTTTCCAGCAATATCAACCTATATGTAAATGGAAAGTTTGTTGGCTATGCTGAAGACAATAAGGTTGCTGCGGAATTTGACATTACTAAATATGTAGAACCAGGAAAAGAGAATCTGATAGCCATGCAGCTGATGAGATGGTGCGATGGCTCTTATTTTGAGGATCAGGACTATTGGAGACTTCGCGGTATTGCCAGAGAGAACTATATCTATGCTCAGCCGAAGTCACATATTAAGGACTTGAACGTAACCTCTTCCTTGTCCGATAATTATAAAGACGGTATCTTTGCCATTCATTTTTCTACAGAATCATGTGATGGAAAGAATGTTCTGGTAGAATTGATAGACAAGAAAACTGGCAATACGGTTTTTGAAAGAAAGCAACAGTTACAGGGTGGCAGTTCAACAGTAGAGTCAACCATTCAGAATGTAGCCAAATGGACAGCAGAAACACCGAATTTGTACACACTCAGAGCGACACTGATGGATGGAGATAAAGTATTGGAAGTCATTCGCCAAAATGTCGGTTTTAGAAAGATCGAGATCAAGGGAAAACAGCTCTTGGTAAATGGACAGCCTGTTCTTATCAAGGGTGTGAACCGTCATGAGATAGATCCTGATGGAGGATATGTTGTCAGTGTTGAGAACATGATTCGTGACATAAAGGTTGCCAAGCAATTAAACATCAATGCTATACGCACCAGCCACTATCCAAATGACCCACGCTGGTATGATTTGTGTGATGAATATGGTATTTATGTCATGTCAGAGGCAAACCTGGAAAGCCACGGAATGGGATTTGGTAAAGAGACTCTGGCTAAAAATGAGTTGTTCAACAAGACACATATTGAGCGTAACATGCACAATGTGAAGGTTCTCAAAAACCATCCTTGTATCATTATGTGGAGTCTTGGTAATGAAGCAGGTTATGGTAAGAACTTTGAGGATGCCTACGATTGGGTAAAGGCATATGATAGTTCTCGTCCAGTACAATACGAAATGGCATGTTCAACAGGCAAGCATGATGAAACCCGTCCTGTTGAGTCATACGAGTTGGCTGGTCTGAAGGCTGGCAAGACTGACATTTTCTGTCCTATGTATGCTGATTACGACAGTTGTAGAGCATATCTGGAAAAGGACTATTGTGACAAACCTCTTCTTCAGCAGGAGTATGCCCATGCCATGGGTAATTCTATGGGTGGATTCAAGCAGTATTGGGATTTGATCCGTCAGTATCCTCAGTATCAGGGTGGTTTTATCTGGGATTTTGTTGATCAGGGTCTGCGCGACAAGAGCAAGATAACTGGTAATCAGATTTATGCCTATGGCGGTGATTATGGTCGTTTCCCTATGTCTGACCAGAACTTCAACAACAATGGCTTGGTTAGTCCGGACAGAAGACCAAATCCTCATGCTTACGAAGTGAAATACTTCCATCAGAACATCTGGAGCAAACTTGAGAACAAGGTCAAGGGTACTGTCTCTGTATTCAACGAGAACTTCTTTGTTCCGTTGAATAACGTAAATCTCGTATATTCAATAGAGGTAGAGGGAAAAAGTATGGCAAACGGTTTAATCAACCTTGGCAAATACAATATTCTTCCTCAGACAAGCAAGACCATTGCAATTCCTGGATATGCAAAGATAGTTGCAGACAAGAAGTACAGAGGAAAGGAAAAGACACTGACTCTTTCGTACAAATTGAACAGTGATTCGCTTCTTCTAAGTAAGGATGAAGAAATCGCCCACCAGCAGTTTGTGATTAGCGACTATAAGTTCCCTGTATTGAATTCCTCTGAAACAGCCAAAGTCAAGGCTGTAGATCATGCCAAGTATCTCGTTCTTTCTGCCAATGGTGTGGATGTTACCATCAGTAAGGCAACAGGACTTGTTTCTTATTTGGATGTTGACAAAACACCTATGCTTGTAAGAGGATTTGATTTGACTCCAGACTTCTGGAGAGCATGCACAGACAACGATTTTGGTTCACATATGCCTACATTAAGTGCAGCATGGAATAAGCCAAGTATGGAACTGAAGAATTTTACCCGTAAGGAGAATGGTTCTGTTGTTGCCGAGCTGTATCTCAAAGAAACAGAGTCTACACTGACTCTTACCTATACATTGAATAATAATGGAGAACTGACTGTTGAACAAGATCTGAAGGTAAATCCTGATGCGGAGAACAAGCCAAATCTTCTGCGCTATGGAATGGAATTGCAGATGCCTAAGGAGTTTGATAGAGTTGAATTCTACGGAAAGGGTCCTAACGAGAATTATGCAGACCGTAACAACTCCGACAGATTGGGCATTTTTACCCAGTTGGTAAAGGATCAGTATTATCCATACGTCCGTCCACAAGAGTCTGGCAACAAGACGCAGGTAAGATATTGGAAGGTTCTGACAAAAGACAATAAAGGTCTGGAGTTTTTCTCCAATGAGCCAATGGAGTGTTCAAGCCTGAACTATCTGACTTCAGATCTTTACCGCGGACCGGTAAAGAACCAAGAACATTCTGGAGACCTTGTACCACGAGACTTTACCTCTGTACACATTAGTCAGAGACAGATGGGATTGGGATGTATCAATACATGGGGCGCATTACCTATTGAGAAATATATGCTTCCTTATCAGGACTATGCATTCAAATTCGTGATTCGTCCTGTAAGATAACTAAATAGTTCTCACTCTGAGAAATCAGAGTGAGAACGCAATCTATAACATCATTAAATATCAAACAAAAATGAAAAAGAAATTATTCATTACACTCTTGTTGGTGGTTACTACAGCACTGACAACTTGGGGACAGAGTAGCAAGAACGGAGTGAAACCTATTCTCCCGGTTCCGAGTCAAGCACAGGTTGAATGGCAGAAGATGGAGACCTATGCTTTCATCCATTTCGGATTGAATACATTCAATGATAAGGAATGGGGATATGGTGATTCTGACGTCAAGACCTTTAATCCAAAGAAATTAGACTGTGAGCAGTGGGCAAGAACTCTTGTCGCTGCTGGCATGAAAGGTGTCATCATTACAGCAAAACACCATGACGGTTTCTGTCTGTGGCCAACTCATACTACCGACTACTGTATCCGTAACTCTCCGTACAAAGACGGTAAAGGTGATCTTGTTGGAGAACTCTCAAAAGCTTGCAAGAAGTATGGTTTGAAATTCGGCGTATATCTCTCACCATGGGATAGAAATCAGACAAGCTATGGTTCCAAATATTACGTAGAGTATTATAAGCGACAGCTAAAAGAGTTGCTTAGCAACTATGGTGATATTTTCGAGGTTTGGTTTGATGGTGCCAATGGTGGTGACGGATGGTATGGCGGTGCAGCAGAGATGCGAACCATTGACCGCAAGAATTACTATGAGTTTGACAAACTGTACCAGATTGTTGATAGCTTGCAGCCTAATGCTATCATCTTTGGCGACGGTGGCCCTGGATGCCGATGGGTAGGCAATGAGAATGGATTTGCAGGTGAAACCAACTGGGCAATGATTCCTTCAAATACAGTTTATCCTGGTTACGACAAGCCAAAGCAACTGCAGTTCGGTTGGGAGAATGGTGATCAATGGACACCTGCAGAATGCGATGTATCTATTAGACCGGGATGGTTCTATCATGAAAAAGAAGACAGTAAGGTAAAAACCGTAGATCAGTTATGTGACCTTTATTACAGAAGCGTGGGACACAATGCAACATTCCTGCTCAACTTCCCTGTTGATAAAGACGGACTGATACATCCAATAGACTCTGCCAATGCAGTTAACTTCCACAAGAGAATCCTGCAGGAGATGTCTGTAAATGTCCTTAAAGGTGTTACTCCTAAAGTGGACAGCCAGCAAGGTAAGAATGTCGGTAAAAACGTTAATGACGGAAAATACGACACATTCTGGGCCTCTAAAAAGGTTAAGGGTGCAAGCATTGAGTTCCGTCTTGGTAAAGAGCGAGAAATATCTCGACTTTTGCTCCAGGAGTATATACCTTTAGGACAGCGTGTGAAAGCATTCACTGTATATTATCTTCAGGGCAAGAACTGGGTAAAGCTCAGTCAAAAGGAAGAGACAACCACAATCGGTTACAAGCGTATCCTGCGATTTGACAAGGTAAAGACCAATGGTCTTCGCATTGTATTCGATGATGCCAAGGGTACACCATGTATTAATAATGTTGCAGCTTTCTAACATTATATAAAACTATTCATTTTTGTCCGCAATTCCAAAAATTTGGTTTTGCGGGCATTTTGTTATTATACAGGAAATGGCTTTGTAAAACGCTTATTTTCTAATACTACACAAAAGGATTCTCTCTTGACTGTAAAGGCGAAAAATAGATGAAAGACACTACTTCTATTATGGCACACAAGGGAGTACTATCAAAGTAGGAGAAAGGTGAATGAAACAGAAAATTCACTACTTTCTAATAGTTTTTTAATATTTCTTCAAATAAACTGTAATACCATATTAGTATTTTTGCGCCCAAAAAGAAGACGATGGCTAACACAACTTAGGTAATGCTGGTGAAAGGCTAAAAAAGCAGACTAAGAAAAGCCTCGTTTTGTATTTTCAGTAAGAAACAATAATTTATCAAAAAAATGGGTACAGTTTATCTATGTATTGTGATCTTCCTGCTCTGTTTGGCAGTGTTCGATCTCTTTGTGGGAGTCAGCAACGATGCTGTCAACTTCCTGCAGTCTGCAATCGGGGCTAAAGTTGCAAAGTTCCGCACAGTTCTTATCATAGCCTCCTTTGGCGTGGTGCTTGGAGCCATTATGTCATCGGGAATGATGGACATCGCCCGCCATGGTCTCATAAGTCCAGACCACTTCTCTTTCGAAGAAGTAATGACGCTATTCCTTGCGGTCATGGTAACTGACGTTATTGTGCTGGACGTGTTCAACACGTTTGGTATGCCAACCTCTACCACCGTATCGCTGGTATTTGAATTATTGGGTGGAGCTTTCATCCTCGCCACACTGAAGATTATAGGTGACGACAGTCTCAACTACGGTGTACTGCTAAACAGCGACAAGGCCTTAGAGGTGATTATGGGTATTTTCTCATCGGTGATTATCGCCTTTGTATTCGGTATTATCGTGATGTGGCTTTCGCGTGTGGTTTTCACCTTCAACTACCGCAAGCACTCCCGTTATTCGATTGCCATTTTCGGTGGTATATCCTTCACAGTTCTCTCCTATTTCATATTTATGAAGGGTTTGGGAAAGAGTCCTTACCTGCCTTCAGAATGGCACGATTTCATAGACCAGAATATAGGTACGCTGCTTTGCGCCACCTTCGTGATTTCTGCCATCGTGATGGAGTTCTTGCATCTCTGCCGCATCAACATCTTCAAACTCACTGTGCTGATGGGCACCTTTGCTTTGGCAATGGCTTTTGCTGGCAATGACATGGTGAACTTCATCGGTGTGCCTTTGGCTGGCCTTTCTTCTTACAATGATTATATGGCAAATGCCAATGGTGCAGCACCTGACAGTTTTATGATGACCTCATTGATGGAGAGTGCCAAGACAACTCCTGCCTATCTGCTCGCTGCAGGTTTCGTGATGATTATCGCCATGGCCACCTCAAAAAAGGCACAGAATGTAATTAAGACATCCGTAGACCTGAGCCGTCAGGACGAGGGCGATGAGATGTTTGGCAGTTCATCAGCAGCACGCATCATTGTACGCAGCTGCCAGAGTGTCGACTCTTGGCTCAGCCGCTTCCTGCCCAAATCTTTGAAGCTGTGGATTAACAAACGTTTTGACAAGAACGATGTAGAACTGGAGGAAAGTGCAGCCTTCGACGTGGTTCGCGCAGCCGTTAACCTTGTATTAGCTTCCATGCTTATCACCATAGGTACCAATCTCAAGTTGCCTCTCTCTACCACTTACGTTACCTTTATGGTTGCCATGGGTTCTTCGCTTGCCGACAAAGCATGGAGCCGTGAGAGTGCCGTATTCCGCGTAACAGGTGTGCTTAGTGTTATCGGTGGATGGTTTGTCACAGCTGGTGTGGCTTTCATAGCCTGCGCCATAGTCTGTCTTGCCATGCATTTTGGAGGTATTCTTGTGCAGACAGTCTTCATGGCTCTCGTTATCTTCATGCTTATACGCAGCAATATACAGTATAACAAGAAGGCGAAGGAAGAGAGTAAGGAAAACACCTTCCAACTGATGATGCGCTCGTCCGACCCTGAAACCGTATGGGGCTTTCTTCGCTATCAGGTATCACACACCCAAAGCTTCATATGCCGCTTTGCTCTGGATGAGTTCAATCTCATTATGGATGGTCTTGCAGATGAGAACACCCGCGAGTTGCGCCATGCCAACAAAGAACTGAAAAAGGAACAGGACATGTTGAAGAGGTTCCGCCGCCAAGAGATGTTAGGCTTGAAACGTTCGCCCTCAGAAATTGCCATTGAACGTAACACATGGTTCCACCTTGGTGCCAACAGCAACCAGCAGTACATTTACACTCTGCGCCGTATGCTCGACCCTATCAAGGAGCATGTTGACAACAACTTCAATCCGCTTCCTTCCGAGTACATCAAGGAATTTATGCCAATACGCCAGAAGATAAACGACCTGATGAAAATGTGCTGCGAGCAAATAGAGTCAAGCAGCTATAGTAATTACAGGGAGATTCTCACCGAGGCAGATAAATGCAAGGATGAACTCTCTGTGCTCAGAAAGAAGCATATTGACCGTATGCAGAAAATGAAGGACAATACACTAATGCAGATTTCGCTTGTTTATCTGAACGTGCTGCAGGAGAGCCAGGAGTTCCTCAGTGTTATGAGGCGTCAGCTCAGAGCTGCCAAGAAGTTCATGGAGAATTAATAATCTTCTATGCTTATTTGATAACTTTAAAAGAGCATCGCGGATTAGCGATGCTCTTTTTGGTGATACACTTGACATAAACATTAGCAGATATGTTCGTATATACTGCAATATAATATCTATTTTAGCGTTTATAAAAACAGACAATATAAAACGAAACATATGAAAAGAACAATTATTGAAAAGATGATCCTCGTTATTGCCTATTCCGGTCTGATTGGTGGTGTCTTATTAGGCACACTTATCAGTAAGGGTATCTGGGAATCGGGTTCTGAGATGTGCGCACCTCGAGCGTTTTTTATGTTCGTAGGCAGTATTTTTGTTTCTGTAGGCTGCTGGGCAGTACTTTTGGAAATCATAGCTTTGTCCGATAGAATAAGAAACATTGAGAATAAAATGTCTTAGATTATGTTTTTACCGCAGATATGAATATATATATCCCATAAATACGATAAAAACAAGCTAAGATAGTATCAATAATATTAACCTCCAAAATATGAAAGTAAATGAAAAGAATTTGTATGTTTCTGCTGACAATGCTCAGCATCGTTTCTTTAACAGGTTGTGATAAGACAGAGGAACCTAACGCACCGGTTATTGACTATGACAATCTGTTCGATAGGACTTATACTATTAACAACGATGGTTGCTGTGTGCTCGAAAGTTGCGAGCCAACAAGAGCTACAGTTATTGAGGATGAGGTAAAAGGGTATGGTTGGAAAGTCATAGGCATGTATGAAGTTCAGGATGACGGCAGGCTTTCACAGAAAGATTATCGCGAAACAGTTTATGGTGGAGGATATGAAGATTACTGGTTTGAGTCAGACAGTCGGCTTGTCGGTTTCCTCCATAGTGACATCCCAGGCAAATTCTATAATAAGACAACGTGGCGCTACGATGCTACAAAGGGTTTCATCATGCGTGGCACAGAAAGCGAAAGTTTGCAAAACCGCTATATGCAAGTGCTGGCTTTGACCACTCTCCAAGGAAAGAAATTCTATATGTACACCATGCAAAATATTGGTGTCAAATCCGACGAGCACGGTAATCAGAAACCTTTTTATTGCATGGTTGTCTATCAACGCATGACCGACAATGAACTTGCCAAAATGAAGAAAGCATACGATTATGATGCAAACTTTGATTTTACCGGTGCCGTTCCTGACGACTGCAAATTCCGTGTAAGTGCAAGATACTACAACCCCGACGATTTTGAAGAAGGTACCAACGGAAGTGTCATCGTCGCTTTTGGAAATGTAGAATTCTCACTGACCGACCATCTCGGCACGGCAATGCTTCCAAACCCAGCATTGGAATATTTCGACTCCATCGTTTGGAGAGCCAACGACAGAATTGTTCCAGACAGATATGTCATACACCGCAACAATCAGAGCAAGGCGCAGACTGTCCTGACATGGACTACCCGTTTCTTCTATACGAACCCAAACCTGACCACATACTTTGAGGGTTACAAGAAAGGTCGCATCGTCTATACATACACGATGCACCACGACATCTACTTCGATAAATTCTTGTGCTTCGATTGGGGAAAGTTTTCGATGAGCAAGCCAAGAGAGTTTACTGCTACATGTTTGCTTGACAAAAGCCGGAGTTTCACCGTTTACGAACCAAGGACATACAACAATGATATGAACAAGGTGTATGCCGAACTGCGCTACAATTCCGAAGAAAAAGGCAAGGGCAACGATATTGCCATCCTGGAAAAGGAAATCAGTGAACTGACGGAACTTATGATTAACCATTATGGCAAGGGAACCGAAGTGGGTAAGCAGGTAGAGCATTACCGCACCTTATTCAAGGCTCTTCCTGAAAAAGCGCATATTATTACATACTGGGCAACTGCTGATACAAGAATTGCACTTGTTTTCAATCGCGACGATGCTGACTCCAAGAATGATTACTATTACGTTCATGCTGAACCAGTCAATTAAGTGATTAAAGATTAAAATATATAACACCCTTCATTCAAAATCCGCAGATATAGTTACATATCTGTGGATTTTGTTTTAAGGGCGGAATGGAATGTTGCATTCTTTACCTATGGAAAACATTGCCCTTATCAATCATTAGCCGATTATCCTTATGGTATTGCTATATGATACCGATATCAAAAAAGTACGCCAATATAAAAGGGTGTTGCTCTGTTGGCATAATAAAAAATCTCATAAAAACATTATTTACAGGCAAGATTCCTGCTTTTTGATGATTTAATAGGTAGAAACTAAAAAGCAAGAAATATGAGAATTACAAAGAAAACAATTTTGGCAATAGGATTGATAGCCAGTTCGCTCACGCTGAACTCATGTGATGACAATGATAACAATGAGGTGTTACAGCGTCCTACTGCCCTTGTGACGGTGTATCCTACTGCACCAGAAGGATTCTTCATGCAACTTGATGAATCAACATCGCTTGTACCTACCAATATGAAAACCTCACCGTTTGGTGATAAGAAAGTGAGGGCTTTGGTGAACTATACAATAGAAGAACGAAGCTACGGAGGCAACCAACAGAGTGTGTATGTCAATTGGATAGACAGCATCCGTACCAAACAGCCAGTAATGACGCAAGGATCAGAGGAAAAAGATGCGAAAGCATTTGGCAATGACCCTATTGAAATTGTGCGTGATTGGGTTTCTGTTGCCGAGGACGGCTATGTTACACTCCGCATACGCACATTATGGGGAGGGGCACCCAAGCATATCATCAATCTTGTAAGCGGTGTGAACAAGGATAATGTATATGAATTCGATTTGCGTCACAACGCACAAGGTGACATTCGTGGAAGGATAGGTGATGCACTCATAGCCTTCAACCTCAACTCACTATGGAAGGAACAGCCAGAAAAAGTGAAGATAAAGCTCAACTGGCTATCGTTCAGTGGCAAGAAGTCGGTAGAACTGTCGCTCAAGATGCATCCTAATTCTTCTATATCCAATACGGATGTCCAATTGATTTCACATCATATAGAATAAATAACTAAAAAAAATAATTTTTTCAGGCAAGATTTTACATTATCCCTTATTTAGGGGATGAGAGTACTCGAAAAAAGAACGTGATTAGAACCGAAGCTGGACGCAGATTCGTTCTATACACATAAGTTAAACAATAAAATTATAGAAAAATGAAATCAATTAAATTCTTCAAGTTTGCAACATTGATCGTTTGCGCTGTATTTGCTGTAGCATTTGCCTCATGCTCTGATGATGATGACAAAACACCTGCCATCAAGTTCTCTCCATCAACCGTTTCTGTTGCAGTCGGTGGAACACAGAGTGTAACGGTAGCAGGTGGAGATGGTACTTACACCGCTAAGTCAAGCGATGACAAGACCGCAACCGTAACAGTGGACAAGGCAACAATCACCGTAACAGGAGTCAAGGCAGGCAAGGCAACAGTTCTTGTTACCGATTCCAAGAAGGTAACTGGAAGCCTGAGTGTCACTGTGATTGACGGCGTTGTTGTGGACAAAGACAAGACAAGTATTGCCGTTGGTAAAGAAGATGTTATAACTATCAGTGGAGGTGCTACGCCTTATACAGCTGCAAGCAAGGATGATAAAATAGCAACTGCAACCATCAAAGATGCCAAGCTTACCATAAAGGGTGTAAAAGAAGGAAGCACTACAGTCACTGTCACAGACAAAAATCAAAAAACTGCTACGGTGGCTGTTACTGTAACAAAGTAGGATGCTCGTTGCAACGAGAGAGTGCAGGTGCCAATGGCTTAAAGACCAGACACTTGCACTTTGCTTTTTTCAGAGCTTTTGAACAATTAGACACGATGTTCGGTATAACATTCAGAAAAAAAACAGAAGAGGAACGCTGGCTGCGAAAGGCTCTCGATGGCGACAATACTGCTACCGAGTGGCTTTACCGTAGGCATGTGCGGTATCTGTCTGCACTCTGCTCACGTTATATCACGGATGACGAGGACATAAAGGATGTGCTGCAAGAGTCGTTCATCAAGATTTTCACTTCTCTGAATAGTTTTACGTATCGTGGTGAGGGTTCGCTAAAGGCATGGATGGCAAGGATTACGCTTAACGAGACAATAAAGTTTGTTCGCAGGAAGAACCGCTTAGCTCTTTCATATATAGAAGATGCTGATATGGATATAGCAGACAGCGGAAGTATTGAAACAGAGGATATACCGACCGAAACACTATATCAGTTCATACGCGAACTGCCGGAAGGATACCGTACTGTATTCAATCTCTATGTCATTGACAACAAGAATCACAAGGAGATAGCTTCTCTGCTCGGCATAAAGGAGAATACATCTGCCTCGCAACTGCACAAAGCCAAGGCAATGCTGGTACAGAAAATAAAACAATATAGAACCATCAATTCCAACTGACGTATGAAAGATAATTGGCAAAAAGACATACACAACCGCTTGGGCAATTATGAGATAAATGAGCCTGAGGGACTTTGGACAGACATCCGCAAAGATATGGCTGGTGCAAATGGTGGATATGTACGAAACAGCAAGTATTCTGTAACATTCAGATTACGTCGTATGGCAAGTGTGGCTGCAGCTGCAAGTGTAGCTTTACTTTTGGGATATTCCATCTATTCCAAATATACATACAGTGAACGGGATGCATCAGAATTAGCAAGACAACAAGTATACACGAAGACCATAAAGTCATCTGTCAAAAGCTCTTTTGCGGCTGGTGATTGCAATGATTTCATGGCAGACAACTCTTCGATGTCGCACATTACGGATATGACAAGGAAATCCGAAAACGGCAAAGAAATATCATCGTCCGTTTTTGATAGCTGGGTCTCTTCAGAAACTACTTCCGATAACAATAACGATGACTATGAAAAAAGTGATAATGAAACCAATACGACCAGTGGCAAAGAACAAGTTGCGGATCCAGAGAAAGACAATGAAAATGTAAAAAGATACAACCGTGACAACATTCACAACAAACTCGTAGCCTGCAATTCTGGCGCAATACGGTCTTTCTCTCCTTCCACATCGTCACGTTGGACAGTAAGTACAAGCGCCATGGGTGCGATGGGAACAACAAAAACCATCATGTCGATTGGTGACCCTGTAACAGCAGTCGGTCCTGACGATTCCGACTGGGAAGACGACCCTATGCTTGGAATCAACATCTTCAACCAAGGAAAGGACGTGAGGACAGAATACAAGCACCATTTTCCTGTCCGTATAGGTTTCAAGGTGGCATACGCATTCAACGCACGGTTAAGCATAGAAAGTGGATTGACATACACTCGTCTCTCATCTGATATGAAAGACGGAACAGAAGGAAACCATTACACTGGCGAGCAAAAGCTGAACTATGTCGGAATACCTGTCAACGTGAAATATAATGCCTGGTCATATAAACGATTCTATCTATATGGCTATGCAGGGGTTCTTGTAGAGAAATGCGTATCCGGAAGTATTACGCAGCAATATGTCATCAATAACACGACAAAGAAAACAGAAAAAACAGATATTGATAGTAAACCTTTGCAGATGTCTGTAAATGCCTCTGTTGGTGTACAACTTGACATACTCAACAATATCGGCATTTTTGCGGAACCTGGCATAAGCTATTATTTTGACGACAGCTCTTCGCTCCAGACCATCTACAAGGAAAAACCGCTGAATTTCAATATAACCGTCGGCATGAGATATACCTTAGGTAGATAACACCCTTAGTAGATTTGAAGGATGATAATCCATATATCGAAAAAACGTGAATAGACTTAATTGTCTGTCCACGTTTTTTTGATTCCTGTGCACTATTTCTTTTTCAGTACATACAATTTTGCAGTCTCACCTTCAGGTTCTACACCCATAGAATCTGTCATGATGATGCTGTTGGCATTCTTAACCTTATAAAAGATCTGTTCACCCGTTGAAGGACGAACAAGCATAAGGACTTTACCGTCAAGCACTTTAAAAATGCCGCTTGCTTCATCGTGACCATCTTTCTTGTCGATATAGTCCTGCTTCAACAGATAGGTGCTATCAGTATTGATAGTGAGCACTGTCTTTATACCCGGGCAATCTGCTGCCGGGAGAGTTCCCTCATACGTTCCTGCAACAGACGTCAAATCCACATTGTCCTTATTAGAAGCGGTGGTGTCAACTACATTTGCAGAATCATTGTCTGCAGCATTTGGCGTAGTCTTCTTTCCTGTGCAGGAAGCCAGAATTGCCAGAGAACTTATCGCCAAAACAATCAGTTTCGTTTTCATACTTTCCTTTTAAGTTATAATAATTAATTACCTATTGGCGGAACTATCCGCTAAGACGGTGCAAAAGTAAATAAAAAGAATGAAAATGTATAATTATACTAAGAAAAACAACGTAAAAGATACGCAAATTAGCTTATATGTACGACGTACAGATCGTTTTTAAAGTAATAAAAGTTGTTATAAAACGAGCAGAAATTCGTAATTGCGAAGCTATGAGTGTATCTTTGTCAACTAAAAACAATATAAATTGGCAATATGTAATAGTAATATCAAAAGATAATAGCAATATGGAACGCAAAAAACAGACCGGGCATATCTGCCGATGGATGGCTTTAGGCATAATGATAGCCACCATTGTTGTAGGATGTACCATTGGAATCGGCCTATTTGAATGGCGCGACAGAAGTAGTATGGAGAATAGAAATGCAGAACTGCATCTTTGGCGAAAAAGCATGTATGATTTGAACATACATGTCACCAAACTGGCCCTGCTCGGTGAAACGGCTGCCGACTGGGATTCAACAGCTGCGAACGAATACCACAGACTTAGTGCGGATGTTAGTAGCCGCCTTCAGAATATAGCCGGTCTTTGTACCAATGAAGATATACGTTCGGTTCAGGAATTGTTGAAAGAAAAAGAAAGACTTTTGCTTGCCATGAGAAATGCGATACACGAGTGCAACGATATTCATTCAAGGTTTACAACAGAAGTCCCTAAGATTGTAGAAAAGAGCAAGTCTGAAAGCAGAAGAGTCGTTTCATCAGCGCAGGAAGCGCAGAAGAAAAAGAAAAAAGGCTTTTTCAGTCGTCTGTTCGGTAAGAAGTCCGAGAAGACAGACTCCTCCAAAGTCCCGTTGAGACATAGCGAAACGGCAAGGATGCTGACTACGCTGCACAACGACTTGTTGACAAGACACCAGCAGCAGAGCCGTAAGGTAAGTGGCATACTCGACAGCCTCAGAATCAGAAATGAGGTCATCAATAAGCATTTGCAGAATGTGATAACCGTTGTTGACGAAAAAGTGAATAATGGTATTGCCAAGCGTGAGCAGCAGATTAAGGCTATTGAAAACAGAAATCCTTATTATTATATATGTATGCTCAGCTCACTTATACCAGTGTTTCTCATCATGTTCATTCTTGTAAAGAAATTTGCAGCAAGAATGCGTAAAAGCCAAGCTGACATGGAGCAGCTTATTGCGGAACTTCAAGAAGCAAACCGACAGAATCAGGAACTGCTGAGAAGCCGTAGAAAGACGCTTCTGACCATTGTTCATGAATTAAGAAGTCCATTGTCTGCTATATCAAGCGAGTCTGCACAAATGCTTCGCGAGAGAGACCATGTTTCTTGCGAAAGAATGACTGGCATATATCAGTCCTCCAAGATGATGTCTGAAATGATAGATGGTCTGTTGACATTTTATCGCTTGGACATCGGAAAGGAAACGCTTTTCAAGAAGCCTGTAAATTTGAAAAGCATTTCAGAAATGCTGCGGTTGGAGTATTCTGCACAAGCTACGCAGGCGGGTCTGACTCTTACGGTGCATGCCCATGCGGAAGGAGTAGTGATAGCTGACAAGTTGAAATTATTGAGAATCGGACGAAACCTGCTGTCGAATGCCATCAAATACTCATCGTCAGGAGATGTCATACTGATAACCGAGTATATCAATGGAATATACACCATGTCTGTACATGATAACGGTACAGGCATGAGTATAGAACAGACAGCTGAAATCTTCAAGGCATTTCACCGTCTTGGCAATGCTGCGACTAAGGACGGGTTCGGGCTTGGTCTGTCTATCGTTGACAGCATTGTGAAACTGATGAAAGGTACCGTATCCGTAGAGAGTGAAAAAGGAAAAGGCAGCATTTTTACAGTGAAGCTGCCAATGGAAAGAGCAGACTCTCCGCAGAATGTGACAGACTGCTATCAAGGTATCGACACTGCATCCAATTACAGGATCATAGCCATTGATGACAGCGAGGCACAGCTTGAAATCATACATGAGGCTTTTTCTGTTGCCGGAATGTCTTGCGATACCTGCCGGAATGTGAACGATCTGATGCTAAAAATGCGTGAGAATGAATACGACTTGTTGATTACAGACCTGAAGATGCCGGAATACGACGGATATGCAGTTTTGGAACTTTTGAGAGCCTCCAATATCAGAAATTCACGATCCATCCCCGTATTGATACTGACGGCGTCCGACAACATCACCGAAGAGGAATTCATATCGGCAGGATTCTGCGGCTGCGTCTTCAAGCCTGTATCCTTTAAGGAACTCCGTGAGAAGGTTGAAGGATATATAGAAACCGTAACAAAAGAGCATAAGATGGATTTTTCAAGGTTGATGGCATACGGAAATAAGAACAAGCTGCTCGAGACAATTGTCGGTGAGACGAAGGAAGAGCTTGTAAGCATAAAGGCGACGGCTTCCATAGAAGACAGGGTGAAAATGCAGAATATAGTACATCACCTGTACAGCTCGTGGAGCATTATCAGTGCTGACGGACCGCTGCGGGAACTCAGCAGACTCTTGAAGAATACCTCTGCTACGGATGAAGAAATAAACATGGCAGTTTATGTTGTAATTAGACAGGCAGAGACCATCATCAATGAGGCAACAACACAACTTGAAAATAACGTTTGATATGGCAAAAGATACGATATTAGTGATTGATGACAACAGAACATTCTGCAACTATCTGTGCAGCATCCTTGAATCAAAAGGCTTCCATACCAGGAATGCTTACAGCTTCAAGAATGCCGTTGAACTTGTTCGAAATGCGCATGTAGAAGATGTTGTCTTGTGTGATTTGCAGCTTGGAGACAATAAGACGGGTAATGACTTGCTCAAGTGGATGAATGACAATGACATCCGCAATCCGTTTATCATTATGACCCAGTACGACCAGGCTGTCACAGCAGTAGAGGCAATGAAACTCGGGGCGGTGAATTATATCCCGAAGGAGTTGCTGTTCGACAAACTGTATCCACAGATAGAGGAAATAATCCGTCACCGAGAGCTACGGAAAAAGAAAACAGGAAACATACAGGAAAGGAAGAGCAAGGCTTTTCAGGAGGTTTATCACCGTGTATTTCTGTGTGCTCCAATAGACATTTCCGTGCTTATTCTTGGTGCCAATGGAACCGGGAAGGAACATGTTGCACACAGCATCTGGGCAAAGAGCAACCGATCAAACAAGCCATATATCCGTGTGGACTGTGGCATATTGAGCAAGGAACTTGCCGCATCTGAATTGTTCGGATACAGAAAAGGAGCATTCACGGGTGCTGAATGTGACAAGGACGGATATTTCGGTGCGGCAAGCGGCGGTACACTCTTTCTTGACGAAGTTGGCAACTTGCCAATCGAGGTACAGCAGATGCTTCTGCGTGTCCTGACGATGAAAACATATTCTCCTGTGGGAAGTACGGAAGAAAAGACAGCCGATGTAAGAGTAATAGCCGCTACCAACGAGAATTTGGAGGATGCAATCAAGGAGAAACGTTTCCGCCAAGATCTGTATTATCGTCTTTGTGAGTTTACTATTCAATTGCCAAAACTCGAATCATGTAAGGATGACATTCTCCCATTGGCTTCTGCATTCATGGAAGAAGCCAATGAGCGGATGAACAAGCATGTTACGGCTATAACAGATGAAGCCCAGAAAGCCATGCTGACATATTCATGGCCTGGTAATGTCAGAGAATTGAAACATGTGGTTCAGCAAGCCGTACTGTTATCTGCAAATGATACAATCACAGAAGACACTTTGATGTTGAGCAAAGGATGCAGCCATCCTGCAACTAATTTGAAGGAGAAAAAAGACGGTATTGAGAAGGAGCACTATGAAAAGGTATTGGAGGTGTTCGGAGGCAATGTCACATCTACAGCAAAGTCAATGGGGATAAGCCGTTCTACGATGTACCGGAAGATGAAGAATCATGGCATAAAGCATATAAGAAAGTTAAAGTAGTGACGGATAAGTGTTTCAGAGATGATACTGTTGTTTCATTTTTGAAACACTTTTTCTGTAAGCTTCGCTGCGTAATAAGCTTCTAATCGCGATGTTATATACTGATAATCATATGGTTACTTAAATTCGTTATTATTTGAAACCATTCTCTGGCATGGATTTAGTACAAAACTAAGTGTGTACACGCATCATTTAGTGTTGAACCCTTTAATATTTAGCGATATGAAGCATCAGATATTGACAGAAACAAAGTTCTTCAAACTCTTGGATGGTATGGACAATATAGACCCAACCCAATTGCAGGTAGAATACCACATCTTTATCGGTCGTGTGATAGACCTTAGCCGCCAGGCTCATGAGCAGCACGAGGCTATGCACTCTCTCGTATTTGCCGAAACCGAATTGCAGTATCATCCACTGTTGCATTTGGGTACTGAGCATATTCCCTGCATGTATGTGAAGAAAGCCTTGTCGTTTATCCGAAAGATGGTGCAGCATGCCAAGTCGGGGATATCCAATATGCTTTCCGCCCCAGTAGCTACGAATGCCATAGGCAAGGAAAAGTCAAATGAAGTCACCCCAATCCGTTGGACTGGCAAAGCTTCCGACCTTGTTGAACTCATTTATGGTATAGACGAACTGGGCTGTGTCAACGATGGCGAGATACCTTTGAAGGAAGTAGCCGCATATTTCTACAAGATGCTTGGAGTAAATGCAAAGGAGTGCTACCACATCTATGCGGATATGAAGATGCGCAAGAACGAAAGTAGGACTTACTTCCTTGACAGAATGCAGGAAAGAGTAAACCGAAGAATGGAGCAAGATGAAGAAAGAGAGAGGATGAGAAGATGAAATTCTGTTTATGACGACTCAGAAGAACGGCTCTATTTCTCTGTAGTCAGCACTGGACAATAAAACGTCGAATGGCGAAGTCGCGGAATGTGAAACCTTCGATGCCGTCATGGCAATGGCTGGACCTTACTTTTCTTACCCCATTACATCAAGATGGATTATTGGAAGCAAGCTATTGACCGATATATCGTCTAACCAAAGCTTTCTCTCTCAGGAGACAATGTCGTTCCCAAGAATTGTGGCGTCTGTTTCGGAAGTGGAATTTCTTTCTCCTACAAAGCTAAGGAAAACTATTGCATCCGTTTCTTCCTTGATTACAATCTCCAGCCTTCTCACAGCAAAAAAACGGTGAATGGATGAATACACTTGCCGTAGGAACAACTTTCGGAGTTAATTTATAGATTTATTGGGGATAAACTGCTTATTTATGCCGACTCTGTACATATAAGCAAATTATATAGTGAAAAAGAATAAAAAGATTTGGTTTTGCCACAAATTTACTGTATTTTTGTGGCAAAACAATGAATGGATATGGCAGAGAAGAGTGCTTACAATGAAATAAAAAGGAAAGTAAAATCTTCCAAACGGGGAACGTTGTTCTTTCCAGACTTATTTGCCCATACAGCTTCATCTGACGCTGTAAGGTCTGCCTTGGTTCGTCTATGCAAAGGCAGAGACATCATACGGGTAGCCCAAGGAATCTATTGCTATCCAAAAATTGATGAAAAATGTGAAAGTGGATTTATCACGCCATCTGTGGAAGAAATAGCAGAAGGTATTGCAAATCGTGACAAGGTAAGAATAGCCCCGACTGGTGCTTATGCCATGATTCTATTAGGATTATCCTCACAGATGCCATCAGATATTGTCTTTGTTACCGATGGTTCCTCCCGCAAGGTATCATTGGGTGAGGGCAAAAGCATTATGCTCAAGCATACCTCTGAAATGCGGACATTTGCCTATCGTTCAAGACTTATGTTACTTACCGTAATGGCGCTGAGAGAAATCGGTGAAAGAAACGTAACAGAACAACAGATGAATATCATCAAATGTCATTTGAAAAAAGTTCCAGCAAACGATTTCCAGAAGGACATCTTGTTGGCTCCCATCTGGGTTCGTAAAAAAATGCAGACACAATGAATTATCAAGATATAGAAAGAATAGCAGAATTAGAGGAAGGCAGCAACTTGGAGTTCAAGGAATCGACGGGACAGTTAGACCGCTCGATGGAAACGTTGTGTGCTTTTCTCAATGGTGATGGTGGCAATATACTTTATGGTATCAAAGACAATGGCAAAATTATAGGTCAGGAGGTCTCCGACAGTACCAAACGTTCCATTGCAGAGGCAGTCAATAGAATTGAGCCTTTCGTGGAGTTGGAGATAGCGTATGTGCCTATTCCTGAAACCAATAAGTATGTGATATGCATTCATGCTGAATGTACACGATATATGCGTCCGTTCACCTACAAAGGAAGAGCGTATATGCGTATTGAAAGTACCACTACCTTCATGCCGCAAGAACGATATAACCATCTCTTAATGGAAAGAGGCGGCAAATATGGTTGGGAGGCAATTATCAACTCTGATTTGGAAATAAGCGACTTGGATGAGAATGCCATTCTCGGTGCTGTCCGTGAGGGAATACGAAACGGAAGACTTCCAGAAACAACTATTCGCGAGGAGATACCTGTAATCTTGAAAAAGTTCGGCTTGTTCCATGATGGTAAACTGAACAATGCAGCCGCCGTGTTGTTTGGCAAGGATTTGTATGGATACCCACAATGTCTTGTGCGTATGGCTCGTTTCAAAGGAACAACAAAAGAAGAGTTTATAGACAACCAACGTGCGGAAGGTAACATTTATGAATTGCTTGATGCCGCAATGGCATTTTTCTTTAAGCATCTCTCACTGTCTGGTAAGATAAACGGTCTTTATCGTGAGGAAGAGTTGAGCATTCCGTATAAGGCTTTAAGAGAGAGCTGCATCAACTCACTTTGCCATCGCTCGTATCATCAACCGGGCAGTTCTGTAAGCATCGCTATCTACGATGACCGTGTTGAAATACGAAATACGGGAACTTTTCCTGCCGACTTGCCTATAGAACGTCTTATGCAGGAACATGACTCCAAGCCACAGAATCCAATTATCGCCAACGTACTCTATAAGAGCAAGATATTGGAGAGTTGGGGACGTGGAATAGGTACAATGGTCGATGAATGCAAACGTGTAGGCTTGCCTGCTCCAGAATTCAATACTGATGGCAATTTTGTGTGGGTCGTATTTAAGTATAATAGGAGCAGTGTGGTAAACACCCAACAAGCTACCCAACAAGCTACCCAACAAGCTACCCAACAAGCTACAAAATTTGTTCAGGAGCTGATTTCTGTTGTAAATACCAATGAATATTCAGTAAAAGAAATCATGTCTCTCTTAAAATTGAAGGATAGGGTTAATTTCTTGAAAACTTACCTTACCCCTGCTTTGGAAGAAGGTCTAATTTCAATGAAATACCCTAAAAATCCAAAGCATCCGGGACAAAAATATATGCTTACAGAAAAAGGCAAGGCATTATTAAAATAGAAAGACGACAAAGGCAGTGGTGATTTGTTCCACTGCCTTTGTCGTTTCTATTTCTGTATCAAGTGCTTCAAATTCTCGTCAGCAGCGATACGATCCAGTTCATCCTTGACAATCTGTTTGACGTCCTCCTTTATCTGATTGTAGTTGTCCTGAATAGCTTGCTTCATGCAGTCGTTGCCATCGGCATCCTTGAAGTCGTTGATGAT
>OLGA01000875.1_pt1 | contig 24990 bp, 25 predicted proteins | sample 1604881 | NCBI WGS metagenome assembly OLGA01 (sample SAMEA3888896, study PRJEB22519) | human gut metagenome | biome: human gut; feature: human-associated habitat; material: faeces | place: Denmark | collected 2009 | reverse complement strand
GGTGCAGGTGTGCGCGGGAGGTGTCACGCTCGTTTTAACAGTAATGTCAAAAGAAACCGTTCCGCCCGTCATGTCATTTTCTGCGTCATCACCAATCAGGTTAATGGACTGATATGTCACCGTATAGGTTCCTGCGGGTGTATCAGCGGCAACACTATAAGTCGCAGAAATCAAATTTTTCCCCGCAGCAATTACTCCGGGATCATCAAAACTATCATCCGTCCACATAAGCTTCCCGCTCGGAACATCAACATAGTTCATTCCCTTGAAAGTCAGGATTTCAGACGTAATTTCAGTCAATTTCAGTTTGTCCGTTGCGCCTGTTTCCTTCAAAGACCATATTCCTTCGATTCCGTAAATTTCATAATCTCCGGTACCGGTCCAACTGACGGTAACAGTCCCAGGATTTGTACCGTCCAAAACAACTTCTCCACCTGTCACTTTCAGTTTAGAGAAGTCTGCGGCAAATGCACTGGTGCTGACAAGCGACAATACCATCGCCACAGTCAGCAGGAGCGAAATGCCCTTCGAGAGAATCTTCTTCATCAAAAATGCGTCTCCTTTCCGTTATTGCACTCAAGTATTTACCATGTCAGCGCTTTGTAGAATCTATGCGTAGAAGGAAGCATGCTACGCGCCAGCAGCGATTTATCCGAAGAACCAATCACTCCGTTATCGTCCAAATCAAGCGCAAAAGATTCGACAACTCCCAACTCCTTATAAAATTTATGCGTTGAGGGCAACAAGCTACGTGCAAGAACAGATTTATCAGAAGATCCCACGCTATCATTTTTGTCCACATCGCCCTTGATTACCAAAACGACCTCGGTGACGCCGTCAGGTGCGGTGAACGCGTAGCTGCTGCCGCTGGCAACTGCGGAGATAGCTACATATTTGCCATCGCTCCCCAGATAGCCGACCTTGCAGGGCTTGTCATAGGTCACTGTGACCGTCTGGCCATTGACACTATACGAGCTTGCCAGAGACTCCGAATATGCCGTGACCGTCACCCCTGTAACAGCCGCCGCTTCCACCGTCACGGCACCGCCGCTGATATCGCTTTCACAGCCGTCCGTGCCGTCCGTGCTCTCGTAAAGCTCGAACCAACCTTCACCGGCGACCTTGGCCTTGAACGTCACCGTCACGATGTCCTTCACCGGATATGTGGTTTCCTCGGTTTTAGCGACGCTTATGCCCACCACACCCCTATCGTTGGCATCAGCAACAGTGGTTATTACCGCTGTCTTTGCACCGCTGGCAAGGTTCGTATAGCCCTCGTTCTCGGTGATGCTCACGACCTCCAGAACGTCTTTATTGAACCGCATCTGCGCGATAATGCTGATGATGTTCATGCCCTTGTTGGACAGTGTGGCGGTGAACGTGTCGCCCACCTTGACGTTGCTCTTGCTCAGCGTCAGAGACAGGTTCGGCTGCGGCCGCTCGTTCTCGGGCTTCACCGTCACCGTGGCGCCCGCCACCGTGCTGGTGAACTTCTGGGTCACCTTGTCCGGCGCGTCGCCGTTGCCGGCCACCACGCCGGTCATGGACAGCGTGTACTCGCCCACGCCGTTGACCTTGCCCATGATGGTCATGACCTCGGTACGGGCGGTGATGCCTTTGTCCTCATCCGTGCCCGCAGCGCCGAAATAGCGGCTGCCGGGCGTGTACTCGAACCGACTATACATGCCGTCCACATTGGTCGTGCTCTTGATAAGCGTGTCCGTGTTCATGTAGCCGTAGCTGAACGATGAATTCTCCGCCAGCTCCGTGGCCAGCGTCAGGTTTGCCGACGGCTCCAGCGTAAACTGGAACGCCCGGATGGGCACGTTGTCCACGCTCTCCGCATAGATGTGGAACTTGACGATCTGCTCTCCCCCATTATCGTAGAGGGTCGTTTCGTCCGCCTCTATGGTAAAGGCGGCGGTTTTATCGGCCAGATTGCCGCTGCCGGGATAGGTTCCCTCTGCGGAAACGGGCACCACCAGGCTCAGCAGCATCACCAGCGACAAAACCAGTGACAGTACTTTTTTCATGCAACTCCTCCTTACTCTCCTATGTGTACTATCATAGATACTCATTTGCTGCGGCCGTCCCTGCGGAACAGCCGTCCCAGCCCGCCGGGTATGACCAGCTGGCACACAGCGCCCGCTGCCGCCAGCACGCCCAGCATGCCCGCGGCGATCAGTCCCGCGCTGGCGACGGCGACGCATTTGCGAAGCATAGTCTTTGATGACATGGATCTTTTCCTCCTAACATCCGAATGATAGCCTCAGAGCCATGGGCTCCGGCGGATTTGAATGAGATCCTCCTTCCTTCTAATGGGTATAGACGATGGTCGATGGCGATATAAAACCGGCGGCAGCCGGGTTTGCGCGTTACCAGTTCAGGGTTTCCTTCAAATACGCCGTCAGCAGCTCGTTGATGCGCAGGGCATAGGCGGCAATCTGGTCAAGCACCGGCTTGGAGACCCAGCCCATCGCCATAATATGGTACTCGTTGACCATCGGGTCGCCCAGCTCATCGTCCTTGTAGCAGTATTCCAGCACAGTCTGCTTGAGTTTCGTGCCTTCGGGCAGACCGAGGCGCTTGGATAGCGAGCCGGCGGCGATATTGCGCACAATGACTTCCAGCGGCACGATGTGAACCTTCTTCACCAGCGTCTCGCGGTCGGAAATCTCTTCAATGTAATGCGTCGGGATGCCGTTCTTCTCCAGCATCTTCATCAGGAAATTCGTCACGCGGTTGTTGATGACGCCCTTGCCCATAATCGTGCCCTTCTTGAGGCCGTTGAACGCGGTTGCGTCGTCCTTGTAGTCCACCAGCACAACGTTCGGATCATCCGTCGCAAAAACCTTCTTCGCCTTGCCTTCATAGAGCTGTTCAAGCTTCTTCATTGCTGTTTCCTCCTATTATATCACGGTTGTCTGCCGCAACAGTTGATGCTTGCAGATTTAGAATGTTCGTGTTTTGTGTTATTCAACAACCAGCGCCGCGTCCTTGGCGATGACCGCGTCATGCTGCGCCTTGCGCATCGCCAGCAGCTTTTCCGCCAAGGCTTCGTCCTCGACCGCAAGAATCTGCGCCGCGAGCAGCGCCGCATTCGCCGCACCGTCGATGGCAACCGTCGCCACAGGCATCCCGCTGGGCATCTGCACGGTGGATAGCAGCGCGTCCAGCCCGTCGAGCGTCGAGGACTTAACCGGAATACCAATCACCGGCAGCGTTGTCTGCGCCGCGAGCGCCCCCGCGAGGTGCGCCGCCTTGCCCGCCGCCGCAATCAGCACGCCGAAACCGCTTTCCCGCGCGGACGCGGCAAACGCCGCCGCCTCAGCAGGTGTCCGATGCGCCGAATAAACATGCGCCTCAAAGGGAATGCCCAGCTTTTTCAGCTGTTCAAATGCCCCTTTCAGCACCGGCAGGTCACTGTCGCTGCCCATGATGACTGCAACTTTCTTCATGAAAGTCGAAACCTCCTTCGCCGTCAGGCAAACAAAAGAGCGCCGCCTGTTCAGTCCCCTGAACGGTGCGCTCCTGCAACTGCTTGTCCCCGGAAAGAAAGAGAACCCATCATAACAGCACCCTTGCACTTCGTCATGACGTTTCCTCCCCTTCGCCGATTTCCCAGACTGCACATCCCGCGCCGTTTGGGTACACTTTATTGTACCGTATTTTTCCGCCGCTGTCAAGCGTTTTTCCGAACATTTTATGCAAAGTTTTGTTTTCCGTTTGGAATTTGTGTTTTTTTCGCACGCTGATGGCCGATTTTTCCCGCTGCCGCAAAATAAAAAGGAGGAAGTGCCCGTTTGCCGTAGCTTCCTCCTACGATAATATTCGTCTTAAAACTTAAAGGTATCTTTCAGCCCCAGCCACTGCTGATCTTTCTCGCTCAAATTCAGCGGCGTGCCGTCCGCCAGCGTGCAGCCATCCGCACTTGCGCTGCCGCGATATTCGCCCCGCACATGCCAGTCGATGCCAATTGCCGGGTCATTCCATGCCAAGCCGCCCTCATCGTTCGGGTGCCAGAAGTCACTAACCTTATAGCAGAATTCCGCTTCGTCGCTCAGCACAAGAAAACCATGCGCAAAGCCTTCCGGAATCAGGAATTGCTTCTTATTTTCCGCTGACAGCGTGACGCCGTACCATTTCCCATAAGTTTCGGAATCGGCGCGCAAATCCACTGCCACGTCGAACACCGTGCCCCGCACAACCCGCACCAGTTTGCACTGCGGATACTTTTTCTGGAAGTGCAGTCCGCGCAGAACACCCTTCGTTGACATCGACTGGTTGTCCTGCACGAAGTGAACGTCGATGCCTGCCTCCTTCATGTCGCGCTCGTTGTACGTCTCCATGAAGTAGCCGCGCGCATCTCCATGAACCGCTGGTTCAATCACGCAAAGCCCCGTAATGCCACCCACGTTCTTTTCGACTCGAATCTGTCCCATTTGGCGTTCTCCTTACTGCCCAATTTCGTGCAAATAACGGCGCAGCGCATCCTGCCACGTCGGCAGCGGCGCAAACCCAGCTTCCACCAGCTTGCTCTTGTCCAGCCGACTGTTGAACGGCCGTGCTGCCTTGCTCAGCCCGTATTCAGCGGTTGTCACGGGCACAACTTGCGTCGTATACCCCGCCTGCCGATAGATTTCCTTCGTGAAATCGTACCAGCTGATGTAACCGCCCTCGTTGGTCGCATGATAGTATCCGTACTTGTCGGTTTCGTTCATGTCAATCAGCAAGCGTGCCAAGTCCAGCGTGTACGTCGGCGTGCCGATCTGGTCGTTGACGACGCGAACGGTATCGTGCGTTTTGCCAACGTTCAGCATCGTCTTGATGAAGTTTTTCCCATTCAAGCCGAACACCCACGCAATGCGGACAATGAAGTATTTCTCCAGCGTCCGGCTGACTGCCAATTCACCTTCCAGTTTCGTTTGACCGTAGACGTTCAGCGGCTTGTAATCCTTGCAATCCGGCTTCCACGGCGCAACTCCCTGCCCGTCGAACACATAATCCGTGCTGATGTAAGTCATCTTGCAATTTAACTTTTTGCATACATTTGCGATGTTCTGCGTTCCGCCCGCGTTGATGGCGCGAACCTTTTCCTGCTTTTCCGCATTCTCCGCCAAGTCAACTGCCGTCCATGCTGCGCAGTGAATCACTGCGTCGGGATTGACTGCCGTGATGACCCTTTCCACCGCGTCAGCATCTGTGATATCCAGCGGTATATACGGCGCTTTTGACACCGGCGAATTGTCTATGATACCGCTGTAAGCCGTCTGAATGTCCGAGCCGACACCTTCATGCCCGCGTTTGAGCAACTCATTCATCACGTCATGCCCCAGCTGTCCGCCAACGCCCGTTACGAAAAACTTCACGTTCATTTCCTCCGGTTCAGCGGTTGCCGTACATCTTCGCGTAGTAATGCTGATACTCACCGCTGATGATTGTCTCCCACCATTCACGATTGTCAAGATACCACTGTATCGTCTTTTTGATACCGTCCTCGAACTTCGTTTCCGGCAGCCAGCCCAACTCATTGTGGATTTTTGTCGGATCGATGGCGTAGCGCATATCATGCCCTTTGCGGTCGCCGACATGCGTGATTAAACTTTCGGGTTTGCCCAGCTCTTTGCAGATGATTTTCACAATCTCGATATTCTGCTTCTCGTTGTGCCCGCCGACGTTGTAAACCTCGCCCACGCGGCCCTTGTGGATAATCAGGTCAATCGCCTTGCAGTGATCTTCCACATACAGCCAGTCGCGGACATTCAAGCCTTCGCCGTAGACCGGCAGCGGCTTATCCGCCAGCGCGTTGACAATCATCAGCGGAATCAGTTTTTCCGGAAAATGATACGGCCCGTAGTTGTTGGAGCAGCGGGAAATTGACACCGGCAGGCCGTAGGTGCGGTAATACGATTGAACCAGAAGGTCAGCGCCCGCCTTGGAACTGCTGTACGGCGAACTGGTGTGAATCGGCGTTTCTTCGGTAAAAAACAGGTCGGGGCGGTCAAGCGGCAAATCGCCATACACCTCGTCTGTCGAAACCTGATGGTAACGCTGGATGCCATACTCGCGGCAGGCATCCATGAGCGTCGCCGTACCAATAATATTGGTTTTCAGGAAGATTTCCGGGTTCTCAATCGAGCGGTCAACATGCGATTCCGCCGCAAAATTGACAACAATATCAGGATGTTCTTCCTCAAACAGCTTGTAGACTGCTTCCCGGTCGCAAATATCTGCCTTCACGAAACGGAAATTCGGGTTATCCATAATGGGCGCAAGCGTGGACAGATTGCCCGCATACGTCAGCTTGTCAAGGCAGATAATCCGATCGTCCGGGTACTTCTTGAGCATATGGAAAATGAAGTTGCTGCCAATAAAACCCGCGCCGCCAGTAACAATAATCGTCATTATGCTTCTCCTCTTAGTACAAACGTTCCTGATATTTCCCATCCATGACATCTTTCAGGTACTGCCCGTACTGATTCTTCTTCATCACTTCATAGACCTCCATCAGCTCCTCTTTGCTGATCCAGCCGTTGAGATACGCAATTTCTTCCAGACAGCCGATTTTACGGTGCTGATGCTGTTCTACCGTCTTCACGAAGTTCGTCGCATCCACCAGGCTTTCGTGCGTGCCCGTGTCCAGCCAAGTGAATCCTTGACCTAAAAGTTCAACGTTCAGCGAACCATCCTCCAGATAAATGCGGTTCAAATCCGTAATTTCCAGTTCACCACGGGCGGACGGCTTGAGGTTTTTGGCGAACTCAACCACGCGGTTGTCGTAAAAATACAAGCCTGTCACACAATAGTTGCTTTTCGGATGCGCCGGCTTTTCTTCAATGGAAATCGCCTTTCCGGCCTTGTCAAACTCAACAACGCCGAAGCGTTCCGGGTCATCCACATAGTAGCCGAAAACGGTGGCGCCCCTGCCGTTTTCCGCGTTCCGTACCGCCGCATGTAACCGTTTGTTTAGTCCATGTCCGCTGAAAATGTTGTCGCCAAGCACCATCGCCACGGAGTCACTGCCGATGAAATCCTCACCGATGATGAACGCCTGCGCCAGCCCGTCCGGCGACGGCTGAACCGCGTACGTCAGGTGCACGCCGAACTGCCGGCCATCCCCCAGCAGATTCTCAAAGCGCGGCGTGTCCTGCGGCGTGGAGATAATCAGGATATCGCGAATGCCCGCATTCATCAGCACGGACATCGGATAATAAATCATCGGTTTATCGTAAACCGGCAAAAGTTGCTTTGACGTTACTTTCGTCAGCGGGTAAAGGCGCGTGCCGGAGCCGCCCGCAAGGATAATCCCCTTCATATAGCGTATTGCCTCCCATATTTTGTGGCGGCAGCTATGAAACATGACGTTTGCCCGCCACTTTCTACCATCATCGCTTTAAGCATGCTTACGTTTGAATAGCTTATTTTTCAGCTGCTTGATTTCGGGAACGCGGAACAGCATGCACAGCAGAAGGTAGACAGCCACGCCAGTTGCAATTCCTGCAACAAGGCTTACAAATGCGCCATTCAAAAGCTGAGTAACGCACTTGACGCAAGCCGCCATCACTGCCGAAAACAGGGTAGCCGGGAGAATGTCTATCAATTGCTGCTTAACCGTATAGTTTAGAATTCTTTTGGCTGCGAACATATTCAGCAGATGAGAAATCACACTGCAAATCAGCAAGGAGGACGCGAAAATCAGCACGCCTTGCCGAATCGTAACAATCAGGAAAAAGACTTCCACACATTTTTTGATGATTTCCAGCTTTAGCGGTGTGCCGCTGTCGCCAATCGCCTTAATCGCTTGAATAATCGCCAGCTGTATCGCCTGAAAGAGGTATCCAATAGCGAAAATCTGCAAATACGGGACGCATTCCAGCCATTTGTCCGTCAACAGCAGTGAAACCAACGGTTCAGCGACCGCTGCCAATCCAACCATCATAGGAAACAGCAGGAGACTGGATATTCTCACCGTTTTGGAAACCATTTTCGCGACACTGCTAACAGAATCCTGTTTCTTTGAATAAACGGGAAGTAAAACCGTCTGAATCGTACCATTCACACTTTCCATAACGGCTTGCGGGAACTGCTTGCCGCGATTGAAAAATCCAAGAGCTTCTGATGAATAAATCTGGCCAATCAGCAAGCTTCTTATGTCAAGAAACAGGGCGATAATGAAATTAGATGCGAACACTTTTGCGCCAAACGGCAAAAGTCGCCGCAGGCTCTGGACTGAAAATCTTCCTTTAGGAATCCACCGAACAATACAATATGTGACAAAGCATGTCGCGGTTTGGTTCACCAACTGCTGTATCACCAGTGCCCATGCGCCAAATCCTGCGACCGCCAAGCCAATTCCGACAGCCGCCGCCAGCAAAGCGGACACAAAGCTTGAAATGGTCAGCACTTTGAAACGCAAATCTCTTGTTACATAGGCAACCTGCACCGCATTAAACGCACCCGGAAATAGAACGATTGCCATAACGCGCAGGAGGCTGCTTAGCTCCGGTGTATGATAAATATTGCCAATAAAAGGTGCAGTGAAAAAAATCACAAGATACAGCGCCGCTGCGACAATCTCAGAGAACATGAGAATCGTGAGATAATCATTGCCATCAACGTCTTTCTTCTGAATTAACGCTGTGTTAAATCCGCCCTGAACAAATGTCGTTGCTAACGCAATAAAAATTGTCACAACTGACACTGTTCCATAGTCGGACGGTGTAAGCAGTCTGGCAAGCAATAACGTAACCAGAAAGTTAGTTCCTTGTACGGATATCCTTTCAAAAAACTTCCAGCCAAATGCGGAAGTCACTTTCTTCTCCATATTCATTTCCCCTCACGACGCGCATCCCGTCTCAGCACTTAGATTTTTCTACTATAAATAGTTGTTTTTCCGTGCGCCGTCAACATGTGCTGCGGAGAGTCTCCCCCATTTCCTTTCTTCTGCCTTCCCTGCAATGGAGCGCCGCAGCAATGAGATACAGCGGAATCGCATAACCGCCCGTGGCAGAGAGCGATTCCACCTGCGCAGCGCTCAGCAGAGCAATGAAGGCAGCCATCATAATTCTGCCTTCACGCACCCTATGCGGGTTGATTGTGCCTTTGTTTGCATAGTAAACAATCAGAAGGAATAAAGCCAGCCCAATGATGCCGAAGCAAAGGGTGACATACAAGTAACGATTGTGCGGATGTGACACGCCATAGCCGAGAATAGCTTCCATCTGCGCTGCGTCCAGTCGTCCAACCCCTGTTAGTAAATTCTGCTGGATGGCTGCAAGTGCGTTATCCCAGATGCGCGTTCTGAACGTCAGCGTCACGTCCTTGTGCAGAATGTTCACCAGAAGGAACGAAAACATGTCCATCAGGCGGGCAATGACGATTGCCCAGAACGCCGCCGCTTCCGTGAGCATCACCGTCGAAATCTTGAACGGATTCCTTTTTTTCCATGTGCAGTAGAGCAGCACGAGACCGCCGATGCTAAAGCAGAACAGCCCCGTCGCCGTCCACTGCAAGATCATCGACAGAGTCGCCGCGACAGCCACGGCAATCGCAAACCGTTTTGTGAAGCGCGAACCAACGTTTGCATTCCAAAGCAGCGTGGTTGTCAACGCCAGCAGGTAAATGACGAACCACGCTGTCCGGTAACTCAGGAAGAAGTTTTGCGAATACTTCGTTGTTGCATACATCCCTGCCGGGAACAAAATCACGGTCAGGCAGTTGATGAGCACATATGCGCCCGAAACTTTTGCGACACCTTCGATGAAGGAATCGTATCCCGCGCGCAGCCCAATATAGCACACCAGTGCGATGCCCAAGTCATTCATCAGCGCGCCGAAATCCGCAATGCTGCCGCCACCAATGAGCGTGGCGGTTGGCTCCCAGAGAATTGACGCAACCACCAGCATTGTTACGCCAAATAGCCGATTAACCGGAAGTAATTGCGCGTTTTTGAACAATACGATGAGTGTAAATAGCGCCAGCATGATGCGAATCATGTTCAGCAGCGTGTCAAGTATTCCCAGCGCGGGGATACCGCTGATGCAGCCGGGCTTAATCAGGATTAAAAAACAGAACGAAATAAAATTCGGATTTCTGAAGTACCTCATTTTTCCCCTTCTGCCTTACCTTTCAGGTAAAGGGCTCTCAGTTTTTCAGCTTCCTGATGGATGTCATAGCCGTGGCTTTGAATCACCTCAAGCTTGTTCTCCCGCTGGGTGGTATCCGCCGCCAGCATCGCATCTGCCCACTGCTGCGCGGTTGCCTCTCGCGGCAGATAGGTGAACAGCGATTCATCAACGCACGCCTCCTGCGGCACAACCTCCGTTGTCGCAAAAGTTTTCAAGCCTGCGGCTTGCGCTTCAATATAGACAATGCCCAATCCCTCAAAGCGTGACGGCAGCACAAACGCATCCATCGCCTGCATCAAATCCGGCACATCGGTGCGCAGACCGAGGAACAGCACACTATCCGTCAGCCCCTTCGCCTGCACCATGCGGCGGATTTCCTCCTCCAATTCGCCCTGCCCGACGAACATCAGCACCGCGTTCGGTCTTATTTCTTTAACTTTCGCGAAAATTTCCACGGTGAACTGCGGATTTTTCTGATACTCCAGCCGCCCGACCATGCCCATCACAAACTTGTCCGTCAGCCCCATTTGCGCCCGAATTTGTCGGCGTGTTTCCGGATGATAGACGTATTTCTCCACCTCAATCGCGTTTTTCAGCACAGTATACGGATGCTTGCCATACAGATGGTCGCCTGCATCCTTGGAGCACGCCAAGCGGAGCGTCGCAAAGCGATTCAGCAGCATGCGGAACAGCCGATAGTGCGGTTTGGCCGAAGCGCCGGTCATATACGCCATGTGTGCGTGGCAAACGCGCACTTTTACGCCGCACAGCTTGGCAATCCAAAGGTACAAAAACGACCATTCTTCAAAATGAACATGCACCGCGTCGTAGTGTCCCTGTTGAATCACCCGGCGCATTTCCTTGATATTTTTCAGCAGGCTTTGCTTTTTGGGCGTGACATAAAACGTGTGAAAGCCCGCTTTTTCAAACCGTTCCTGCAAAAGATGCGGCTTGCCGATGCTTTCGCCAACAATGTCAAATGCTATTCCCGGCATCGGCTGGTTCGCGCAGTAGTTTGCAATCACGACCCCAACACCGCCGCCGTTAAACCCATAGGTAATATGCAGAATCTTCATAAGCTGCTTCACATTCCATCTTGATTTTTGTCAATTCGCCGAATTGCCCGCGCCTTCACACGACTGCAGCGCTTGTTCAAGCCACTGCCGGGAATCTGCTGCCTGTGCCGCCATCCGCGCATCCGCGGTTTGGAAACAGCCGTCGCTGATGATTTCCGTTGTGGCATCCTCGCCCGGCACAACCAGCCGATTCTGCATATTTGCCGTTTGCAGCAGCGTATGAATGCGGCTGTTCTGCCCGCGTTTGTCACCCTCCTTGAACCGCTGGAGGACGTTGAACTGCTTATGGAAGCGAATCGAAAACAGCGTGCAGTGGAACGAATCGGTTAATACATAATCTGCATTTTCCACAAGTCCGAGCCATTCGCGCGGGCCGACGGGCTCCTTGACGGTTCCCGGCTTCTTGAAGTCCGCAGCGACCATCGGCAGCATCCGAATCGTCAGATGCTTTTCCCGTGCGATTTTCTCTGCGGTTTCCAAATATCGCGCATTTTCACTGAGAAAATAACAGAACAGGTACTTTTGTTCGCTGTCAATCGGCTTCGCAAGCGTTTGCCAATGCGCCATGCTCACCAACAGCGTGGGGTCAACCGCCACCATCACCTGTTTGCCTGTCAATTCACGCACGATTTCCGCCCCGCGCTTTTCCCGCACAGAGACGTAGCGGAACGGAGCAATCGCCTTGCGGAGCTGCTTCTGGCATCTGTGCGGGATTTCCATCACGCCGAAGCTGGGCGCGTACGCGATTTTGCGGCGGCTATCCTGCACAAACTCCAGAAAATAGTAAGGATCATAGAGGTATGGATTCCAAATCTGGTCGCTTCCGCAGACGAATACGGCATCATCACCGCAAATCAGAGCAATTTCTGGCGCAGTGGAGCACGGCGGCGTAATCTGCATATGCTGCGCACGAAAATCATCAAACAGGGAGAGGTTGTTGACAGCTTCGGACGCGCCGTTCTTCTTCATCAGATATTCGTTGATTTTGTACCGTATGGTTTCTTTTAGGCTGTGATTGATGAACTTCAGCTTCCACATATCCGCCTTTGTGGGCTTATAATTCAGGACGCTGCACGCATACCCCATGTCGCTGATGGTATGTTGAAGCGCGTAGGCCTGCAGTACGCTGCCGTAATTATTGCCCCGATACCACGTTTGTGTGTATACTTTCATCATCAATTTCCTCTTCTTTTCAGGTTCGCGTATAAAACCAGCAGTTTCGCCACATAGCCGGACGCATCGAAGAGTTTTTTCGCGTTGGCGACGGATTTTTCTGCCATCCGCTGATATTCCTCGTCGCTCAAGCGCATCACACGCCCGATAGCATCCGCCAGTGCGGCTTCGTCCTTCATCGGGCTGATGAAACCCGTTTCGCCGTCAACAATATTCTCCGGCAGACCACCGGCGTTTGTCGCAACAACGGGCTTCCCCATCGCCTGCGCTTCGCACGCGGTATAACCGCTGGCTTCGTACCACTCGGACGGCACGACCACGCAGGCGCAGTTGCGCACATACTGCCAGAGGTTTTCGCCGGACTGGAAGCCGACCATCGTTACCCGCTGGTTTAGATGATGCGCTTCGATTTCCGCGCGGATGGCATCTTCCTCCGGGCCAGTGCCGACAATGATAAGCGGAACATTTTCCAGCTTTTTCATTGCCCGAACCAGCGTCAGGATACCCTTTTCCGCCGAAAGCCGCCCATAATACAGCACATAATCGCCGCGTTTGCCCTGCACGGCGTACTTTGTATCCGCCGGAAGGAAGTTTTTCATGTGCACAATGGGCGATTTTGTCAGTCCAGACGCTTCCAGCTTGTTCTTGTAACACTCGGACGGCGTGATAAACAGGTCGATTTTCCTGTACAGCCCGCTGCGCTTGTTGAAATCGCTCTCGATGGCGGCCATCAGGCACTTCGCCCGCGAATCCTTGAAGCACACACGCTTGACGCAGTTCCAGTAATTCCCGTGCAGGCACGCTTCGCAGATTTTCCCGTGGTCGAGCATGACATGATTCGGGCAGACGCAGTTGAGGTCGTGCATGGTGAAGACGACCGGGATGCCGTGCTTTTTCGCCGCATCAACGATGGAAGCGGTCAGCACGCGGTGGAAGAGGTTGATGTGGATGATATCCGGCTTTTCCTTTTCAATCAGCGCAGAGATTTTTTTCTTTGCTTCAAAGGAATACACCATGCGGAAGGCGGCTTTCAGCTTCTGCGCGGCGGTTAACTCCCCGTTAAACTCCACATTGCTGACGAAATACGCGCTTTGTTCGCAGGGCAGGTTCTTTTCATCCTGCATGGCGAAAAAGATAACCTCGTGCCCCGCCTGACGCAGCAAATCCGCCAAACCGAAAAAGTAGGTTTCCGAACCGCCGTGCATATTAAAGTATTTGTTTACAAGCAGTATCTTCATGCCGCGCCTCCTTATCTCCGGCGCAGCTTACGCACCGCGTTCCGCAGCGGCTTGTACAGCCCAACGGCAACCAGCGCTTGCGTTACGCGCAGCTTTATGCCATTTTCATGCACAATATACTGATTCAGGTTCGTCTCAATCGGCGTAGCATCCAGCTGTGAAAAGAACTGCGCCCGATGCGCATTTTCCTTGCCCGCGCGCACCAGCATCGAATTGTTGGCGCACACCCGCTCCAGCGGATATTCCTCCATGAACCACGCGCTTGCGGCTTTATCCACCCAATCTTTGCCTTTTTGAGTGTTGACAATCAGCGCGGAAATTCCCTGATTTTCGCTTTGCTGGATAAGCCGTTCCCCTGCCTTCCAGAGGTCGCCGACGACGATATCCGCGCTGCCGTTGTCGCCCTTAAACTCGCAATGATAGCAGCTTTGGCGGTACGTCAGACCTTGGAGCATCGCCAGCACATACGGATTCTGCCGATAGCTCATTTCCTGATGCCGCTTGCCCGATTTTGTCGTCAGCACAAAATACGGCATCGTCCAGCCGACCGGCGTTTTACTGCGGAAGTTCACATTGCGGATTTTCTCGCCGTACCGTGCCGCTTTCGCATCCCGGTAGCGCTGCCAGACGCCCGCCGTGGGTGTGCCCTCGCAAATCAGCGCGACCAGCAGCAGATTTTCCGGATTGCCCGTCACTGCCGCGCACGCCGCGCACTGGCAGGGCGTGCCGCAGAACATGACGGGCGTCCCCGCCTTCAGCAGGCCACGAACCGTCGCCAAGCAATTGCCGATGTCACTCTGCACATACTTGGAACTGCGCATCCGCTCAACATCTTCCAGCTTATTGGAGACGATGTGCACCGCGTCCATCTGCTCATTCCACACGCAGCCGCACACATAGCCGCCCTGCCGCAGCATTTCCTGCGCCAGCGGGAAGAACATGCCCCCGGATGCCGACGCTTTGCGCGCCTGTGTATCCAGCTGATACGCCGCATAGCAGCCTTCCTTGCCCAGCGGCGTATGATTTTTGTCCGCGTGCTGATGGATGCACACGCGGTCGCACCTGCCGCAGCCGATGCAGCGCGCCTCGTCAATTTCGGGGATGTAGCTGCCATCCGCTGCCTGCGTCATATGCACCGCGCCGCGCGGGCAGACGTTGACGCACGCGCCGCAGCCGTAGCAGTCTTTCAGCAAATCAAAATCAAGCATCGTGTTCTCCTATCGGCTGAATTGCCTTCGCTGTCTCACTTTTTCCGATTAGCAGCAATGTAGCGTTCCACCGAATCCTCAAATTTCCCGATAACCTTCGCCGGACAGCCGACAGCCACGCTGCCGCTGGGAATATCCCGCGTTACCACGCTGCCCGCCCCAATGATAACGTTGTCGCCGATGTTCACATCATACAGAATAATCGAGCGCCCACCGATGAACACATTGTTCCCGATGGTTACCCCCCCCCACCCGAATATTGCATTTCGGCATACCGTCCATGCGATTAATCATCGCCGCCATGATGTCATGGTTCAAAATTGCCACATCCGCCGCAATATTGACGTTGTTTCCCATGAAAACCAGCTGCGGTTCGCTCGGCAATTTGTGCGGTTCGTACCAGCAGTTATCCCCCATTGCCCCGAACACGCCACTTTTTTTCAGAATCTTTGCCCGCGCCACGCCATTTCCGCAAAAGATCAGCCGCATCAAAATCCACCGCCGACGCAAGGTAAAGCGCCAGAAATGTACCTTTGACTGTATGCTCATTTTCGGTTCATCCTCTGTTTCAAATTCCTCGCCAGCGGGTAAATCTTGGTGTGCACAAAAGAGATGCAGTCCACCATCAGCCTCTCCGGCATGGCGCTCGTGACGGCACTGAGCACCTTCTGCGGCACTGTGCGGTCGTCGGGCTTCATCGGCGTATCCTTCCACGGGCTTTTCGCCTTGTATGCCAGATACGTCTTGGCATACGGGTGCTTGCAGCCCGCCACCCACGGGCGGATGCTCATGCGAAAGCACGACTGGAAGTGGACAATCGCCGGATTCTCCACCGCTTCCCGGTACTGCGCGGGGTCGCCCGGCACAGGCGGCTTGCGCAGCTTGATGAGGTTCTTGTAATCAAACGCGAAAAAGACCGTCATGCAGTTATATTTGGGATGCAGGATGCCCGAACGCCCCAGCTTGCTCAGCACACCGTTCTGCACGCCCTGATCCACAAAGGTGATATCACCCTGATTCTCCCGGATGTAGCGCAGGAACATATCCTCGACGTTGTTTTTGCGCCACGCGTCCAAATCCACCAGCAGAACGCCGTTGTTGATGTAATTGTCCGTCGGCTGAAGCCCCAAATTGGTGCGGTAGGCAGCACCGCGGCAGTCATCCACGCCATAGAGCCACTTATCGCCCATGTCCATTTCCCACAGGGGCGTCAAGTCCTGCATGACCAGCGTATCGCAGTCAATGAACAGCACCTTTTTCACTGTTTCGGGCAGCATGGAGGGCAGGAACAGGCGGTAGAACGTGCTGATGTTCCAGCGGCCGACGTTGATTTCAGTGGCGGAGCGCTTCTCAATGTCCGGATGCGCCAGATACGTCAGTGTGCGGCCGAACGAGGCAATCATGCCCTCCAGCTTCTGCTTGTTCTCTGCTGAAATCTGGTTGTCTATCAGGTAGAGGTTGAGTTCCTTGACGTTTCGGTTGTGCTCCAAGAGCGACAGTATGGAAATTCCTGCAATCTCGCAGTAGCTGTCGCTGGAAGAATAGACGATATCCATCCTCGGCTCCCCTTACAGTTTCTTGTAGTCCGCAAAACTCATCAGGTGCAAGTCCTTTTCGCTGATAATGAGGTTCTCCTTGCCGCCAATCAACTCAAAAGGCCATTCAATGCCAATATCCGGGTCGTTGTACATGATGCCGGAATCGCCCTCGCCATAGAACACCTCGGCGCACTTGTAGCTGACTACCGAATCCTCAATGACCAGATAGCCGTGCCCGAAATACTGCGGCACAAGCAGCATCTCCGTGTTTTCGCCCGTGAGGTGGAAGCCACGCCACTGCCCGAACGTTGGCGAATCCGGGCGCAAATCCACAATCACGTCATACACATGGCCGGAGATGCAGCGCACCAGCTTCGCCTGCTGTTTAACCAGCTGGAAGTGCGTCGCGCGAATCACGCCGCGCTTGGAAATGGTGTAGAACACTTCCTTCAAATCGTGGTCAATGCCATTCGCGCGGAAGGTGTCAACATTGTAATCCTTAATCAAACCGCCGCGGTTGTCCGTGGCATAAAAAGGCTTGATGCGGTACGCACCCTGCAAATCCAGCGGCTGAAAATCAAACTTCTGCACCATTTTATGCTTCCTCCCGAATATAATCCGCCGTCATCTTGATGCCCTGCGCAAACGGAATCTGATTGACATAGCCCGTGTCCCGTTCAACCTTCTTCAAATCGAACTGGTCGTAGGAGACGTTCACACCCTTGAAAGGCAAATCCCCCAGCCCAATTTCAGCCGCCGGGTCAACCAAATCCCGCATTTCCAGCAGGAACTCCCGCAGCGGCTTAGGCTCACCAGAACCGATGTAGTAGCGGTTGAACGGCTTGCCCTTTTCCGCCACGGCGATGATGGCGTTGATGGCATCGGTGATATAAATGAAGTCGTACGTCTGATACCCCGCCGTGAAGGAGCAATGCTCTTTGTGGATGAGCTTGCGGATGGCGGTGTAAATCATCCGCGCGGATTTTTCACCCACGCCATAGATGTTGGTGATGATGACCGGGATGAATTCCACACCGGTCATTTTGGCGACCGTTTCGCCCATCAGGTGCGCCGCCAGCTTGCCCGTGCCGTAGATGTAGCCGCCCGCCGGGTCAATATCATCCGACTGAAGATACTCGTAGGTTTCCATCTCGTTGATGCTGGATGCATACACCACACGCTTGCAGCCCACCTCTGCGCACAGCTTGATGTAGTCGCACGTCAGCTTGACGTTCGACAGCTGCACATCATAATCCGCGCGCGCAGGCCCGGATGTGCCCGCCCACGCCAAGTGGAAGAAGCAGTGATAATCCGCCGCGGGAATCTCCTTCGCAAGGGCAGGCACGTCCTTGTTCAGCACGCTGATGCAGGTGACGCGCGGGTCATCCGCCAGCACATCATCAAAGCGGACATCCAGTGCCGTGACACGGCAGCCCTTTGCCAGCAGCGCATTCACCAGCGTTTTGCCGATAAAACCGTTTGCACCGGTAACGATTACATTCTCCATCTTATTCTCCTGCCGACAAAAATGCCGTGATTTCTTCGTCCATGCACGCGCGAACATCGCCGCCGGACAGATAGCACTTGCTCCATTCGGCAACTTTCTCAATCGCCGTGTCCAGATTCCAGTGGGGCTTCCAGCCAAACGTCGTCTTGAGCTTGGCGCAGTCCAGCTTCAGGAAGTTCGCCTCGTGCGGGCCGCCGTCATAGCGGTTGACCCACTTCATGCCCTCGCCCCACTTGCGCACGAACAAATCCACCAATGCGCCGGTCTGGAAGCAGTCCACATCATCCGGGCCAACGTTATAATAGCCAGCGTACTTGCCGTCCTCGTACTGCATGGCGGCAATCATCAGGTAGGCATACAGCGGCTCCAGCACATGCTGATACGGGCGGGTGGAGAACGGGTTGCGCACCACAATATCCTCCTGCTTCATCGCCGCGCGGATGCAGTCCGGGATGATGCGGTCGTTGGCGAAGTCGCCGCCGCCGATGACATTGCCTGCGCGCGCCGTCGAAATCGCTACGCGCCCATCAGCAAAGAAGCTGTTCTTGTAGCTGTGCGTCACCAGCTCCGAGCAGGACTTGGAATTGGAGTACGGGTCGAAGCCGTCCAGCTCCTCGTTCTCGCGGTAGCCCCACGCCCACTCCTTGTTCAGGTACACCTTGTCGGTCGTCACATTCAGGAAGGACTTGACGCAATGGCTGTTTCGCACGCACTCCAGAATATTCACCGTGCCCATGACGTTCGTTTCATAGGTGTAAGCAGGATTTTTGTAGCTGTCACGAACGATGGGCTGCGCCGCCAGATGCAGCACAATCTCCGGCTGTGCGGCGTCAAACGCGGCCTTCAGCGTCGCATAATCGCGGATATCGCCGATAACCGAGTGCGCATCCTGCGCAATATCAGCGATTTCAAACAAGGACGGCGACGTAGGGGGATTCAGTGAATACCCCGTAACAATCGCCCCGGCATTGGCGAGCACCTTGCACAGCCACGAGCCCTTGAAGCCGGTATGTCCCGTCACGAACACTTTCTTGCCCTGATAAAACGACAAATCGAACTGCTTCATTTCTCCCACACCTTCCACGGCGCATTGCCCGACGCCCACAGCTGCTCCAGCTTCTGTTTTTCCCGCAGCGTGTCCATGCACTGCCAGAAGCCTTGGTGGATGTACCCCACCAGCTGTTTCTGTGCGACAAGTTTGGTCAGCGGGCCTTTCTCAAACACGGTTTCATCGCCCTCAATCAGGTCAAACAGCTCCGGCTGGAATACCATGAAGCCGATGTTGATGAGGTCGCCGTCCATGTCCGACTTCTCGCGGAAAGCGTCAATCACGCTATTCGCACCGACTTCCACCACGCCCTTGTTCTGCCCGAAGTTGTACATCGACATGGTGCCGATTTTCCCGTGCGCCTGATGGAATGCCACCAGTTCCGCAATGTTCACGTCGCCCACCGCGTCGCCATAGGTCAGCATGAACGGCTCATTGCCGATATACTCGCGGATACGCTTGACGCGCCCCCCTGTCTGGGTATTTAAGCCAGTGTCGACAACCGTCACGCGCCACGGCTCGGCGTGCTTGTTGTGCACAATCATCTCGTTCGTGCCGTGCGTGTAATCGAACGTGATGTCGGAGGTGTGCAGGAAGTAATCCGCAAACCACTCCTTGATGACGTGCTGCTTGTAGCCCGCGCAAATCACAAATTCGTTGTAGCCATAGGCAGAATATGTCTTCATGATATGCCACAGGATGGGCATACCGCCAATCTCAATCATGGGCTTGGGCTTGAATGCGGATTCCTCGGAAATTCGTGTGCCGAAGCCGCCGGCAAGAATGACAACTTTCATCGTTTTCCTCCTCATCGCGTCGGATGTTCAATACAAGCCTTGTTTGCCGCAGTCCTCGAACCAGTCGCGGAAGGTGTCCTCCAGCCCCGCGTGGAACGCATAGCCGCTCTCCGCCAGCTTTTGGCCGCTGATGTTCGTGCTCACCATCAGCTTCTTCACGCGCGCCGGGTGAATGCCGACTTTCTTGCCGCCGATGGGGCCAAGAATCGTCGCCGCGGTCATCAGCAGGCCACCCGGAATCAGCGGGATATGGCGCTTCATCCCGGTCGCCGCCTGCATGGCGCTGCATATCTGCTCGATGGTGTACGCCGGCTCGAACGTGCAGTTGTACACATCCACACCCGGAAAATCATGGTCAATCATCCGATATTGGAAGAAACGCACCAGTTCCTTCACATAAATGCACGCCTTCACCGTATCCTTGCGCCCGGCGTAAAAGAAATAGTGCTTTTTCTGACTATTGTACAGGCGGGTCATATTGCCATGCTCACCCTTGCCATACACAATGCCCGGCCGCACAATCGTCAGTTCGCGGTTCGCTTCCTTTGCCTGCCAAATCTGGTGGATTTTCTCCGCTACCAGCTTGCTGATGCCGTATGGCGTGTTTGGCGTGGGCAGCGTGTCCTCCGTTTTCAGCTCCTCCGCCGCGCCGTAGGGCGCAATGGAGCTGGTGAAGAGGATTTTGCGGATGCCATGCTGCTCCGCAAAGGCGGTCACATTCTCCGCGCCGCGAATGTTCGTCTCGAAATAGGCGTAATCCGGATGTCCCGGCGTCCTGTGCACCGCCGCAAGGTTGAAAATCACATCATCCGGCGTGGGCGTGAAATCAAGGGCAATCGGCTTACGCACATCCACGCGGCGATAGATAACCCCCTCGTTTTTCTCCACGACGCCGGGCACAACGCCTTCTTCGCCGGGCATGACCAAATCCAAATCGTAAATGCAGTCGCCGGGCTTTACGCACGCATCCTTCAAGCGGTGAATCAGGTGTGTGCCGATGAAGCCGGAACCGCCGAAAATCAGGTAATTCATTGCTTCGCCCTCACTTCGCGCCGTCCCTGCGGAGGACAGCAACCACGGTTTTCATCAGAATCTTGCAGTCCAGCCATATCGACGCCTGGCGGATGTATGTCATCTCCATCTGCTGCCGATGCCCGCTCTGGTAGGTCGCATTGTTGCGCGCGTATGCCTGCCAATAGCCGGTCACGCCCGGCTTGACGGACAGCAGCACATCCGCCGAATCCGCATAATACTGCTGGATTTCCGATTTCAGCAGCGGCCGCGGTCCGACGAGGCTCATTTCGCCCGCAAGAACATTGAACAGCTGCGGCAACTCGTCCAAACTCGTTTTGCGCAGGAAATTGCCTACCGGCGTGATGCGCGGATCATTGTCGATTTTGAACTCCGTATGATACTGGCGCTTCTGCTCCTCGCTCAGCTGATCAATCATCTGGTCAGCATTCCGGTACATGCTCCTGAATTTCCACATTTTGAACGGCTTGCCATTCTTGCCGATACGCTCCTGCCCGTAGATGACAGCGCCGGGATCACCCAGATAGACAATGACGGAAAGAATCAGGAACAGCGGCGAAAGTACGATAACCGCCATTGCCGTCGCCGTCAGGTCGAACGCCCGCTTGACGGCACGATAGCCAAGTTTATTCGCGCCCGTGCGGGATGCTGTCGGTTCTATCGCCTGTTCTGGTAGTCCATGCTGCATATGATTACCGCTCCCTTATTCAGTCGTACTTAGTCGCGCTGGAAAATATCGCGCGTATACACCCTATCCTGCACATCATCAAGCGCCTTGTCGTAGCGGTTCGCCACGATGATGCGGCTCATTGCCTTGAATTGCGGCAAGTCGTTGACCACCCTGCTGCCGGAAAACGTTTCACCATCCGGCAGTGTCGGCTCGTAAATCACGATGGATGCGCCTTTCGCCTTCAGGCGCTGCATCACGCCCTGTATGCTGCTTTGGCGGAAGTTGTCGCTGCCGTGCTTCATCGTCAGGCGATAGATGCCAATAACGGGATGATTTTCCATCGTCAGCGCCATCACGCGGTCGGCAATAAAGTCCTTGCGCGTCTTGTTGCTCTCGACAATGGCGGAAATCATGTTCTGCGGCACATCGGCGTAGTTCGCCAGCAGCTGCTTGGTGTCCTTCGGCAGGCAGTAGCCGCCGTAGCCGAACGACGGGTTGTTGTAATGGCTGCCGATGCGCGGATCGAGACACACGCCATCCAGAATCTGCCGTGTGTTCAAGCCTTTGCTCTCCGCGTAGGTGTCCAGCTCATTGAAGTACGCCACGCGCAGCGCCAAATAGGTGTTGGCAAACAGCTTGACCGCCTCCGCCTCGCTGAAGCCCATCAGCAGCGTGTCAACGTTCGGCTTTTCCGCGCCTTCCTGCAATAGCGCAGCGAACACGCGGGCGGATGCGATCAGGCGCGAATCCTGCATGTCCGTGCCGACAATGATGCGGCTTGGGTACAGGCTGTCCTCCATTGCGTGCGATTCGCGCAGGAACTCCGGGCTGAAGAGGATGTTCCTGTTATGGAATTTCTCGCGCACCGACGCGGTGTACCCGACCGGGACGGTGGATTTGATGACCACCGCCGCATCCGGATTGCACTGCGTGACCAGCCCGATAACCTCCTCCACCGCCGCCGTCTGGAAGCGCTGGGTAACATCATCGTAATTCGTCGGGACGGCAATGACGACGAAGTCCGCATCGGCATAGGCGGCTTGGGCGTCGAGCGTTGCGCTCAGTTGCAGGGGCGTGTGCGACAACACCTGCTGCATCACGTCATCCCGCACAGGCGATTGGCGGCGATTGATCATGCTGATTTTTTCCGGCACAATATCCACCACTGTCACCTGATGATGCTGGGACAGCAGCACCGCCATCGCCATGCCGACGTAGCCTGCGCCAGCAACCGCAATCTTGTAGGCTCTCATGCTGTCCCCCCCATCGTCTCGTTTTTGAAAAAAAGTTCGTCATGCAAACATTGCGGCGAACCAGCTGCCGACAGGTACATACCCATCAAGCATTTTCCATTATACCATGCAAACCGTTATTTGGCAAGTAAATCTCGATTAATTTTGTGGAAAATGCAGTTTTATCAGCTTTTCTTCCTATTATATATTTCCGAGTGTAGCAATGTTCGTCGCCTTATGAGAATGCACCCAGTTGCGCCGCGAATTTGAAAACAGGATAATATGGAACACGAAAAAAGCGTGGTGACGTCCTTGGCACACACACGCTTTCCGATGATTTCTTTGCATTTTCCCGTCCAGCGGCATATTTATGCACGCTTTTTATTCGCCCGTGCCCGCAAAAACCGTCCATACCGTGCCGAAAATCAGCTTCCAGTCCAGCAGGAAGCTGCGATCGCGGATGTAGCGCATATCCATGTCCATCCACTCGTCAAACGTCACGTCATTGCGGTTCGGCTGAATCTGCCAAATGCAGGTCAGACCGGGACGGACATACAGGCGCTGGCGCTCGTAATCCGTATACGCCGCCACTTCGCACGGCAGCGGCGGACGCGGACCGACGATGCTCATGCTGCCAACCAGAATATCCCACAACTGGGGCAGCTCGTCGATGCCGCACTTGCGGATGAAACGCCCCACACGGGTGATGCGCGGGTCATCCTTTTGCTTGAAAATCGGGCCGTTCATCTCTGTGCTGCGCTTCAAATCCGCCAGCTTCGCCTCAGCGTCCACGCACATGGAGCGGAATTTGTGGATGCGGAACTCCTTGCCGTCAATGCCGCTGCGCACCTGCGTAAAAATCGGCGAGCCTTTCGGGTCATCAATGACAATCGCGAGCGCTACAATCAGCATCAGCGGCGAAAGCACAATCAGCGCCAGCAGGGAGAAAAACACATCCTGCACTCGCTTCAGCGCCCGATAGACCGGTTTTTCCTTGCGCACCTGTTCACGATTGAGCCAAATCTGCTCGCGCGTGGTCGTCGTCGGCTGCTGCACCGTTGCTTCCGTCATCGCCGCCATCCACCTTCCATCCACCGCTGCTGCTTTTGCGGTCGGCAAATTTTTACGTTATCTTCTGCCCGACGAATCGTACACAAAAATCACCTGAACTACCTTGCTTATTTTACCACACCTGCTTCCGTATGTCAATTGCCTTCCAGGATAATCCGTGCCGTCTGTATTTTTCCTGCTTTTTTGCTTTTTCTTCCGAAAATGCAGGAAAACTTGCTGATTTTGTCGTATAATAAGGAAGGGGTACGACCAACATCGTCGGTTTTGCGTGGAAATCCGCGCTTTTTGCCCTTCGCAATCACACAATGCAGCCACGGAAGGAGATGACGCTCATGCAGCCCAAACTACCGCAGGATGAACGCTACGAGCAGCGTCCGGACGGCACAATCCGCCGTTTCCGGCAGCAGACGCCGCCCGCGCAGAGCACCTATATTCCCCAGCCGCCGCCCGATGAGCCGCCGCGCCGCCGCAAGCGGGAAAAGCACCGCCGTCGCCGCGTCTGGCTGTACGTTTTCGCGCTGATTGGCGTGGCGTTCGTCGCCGTGGAAATCTTCCGCTATCTGATTGTGCCGCTGCTCGTTCAGCTGCACATCTGGACAGGAGGCCGGCTATGAAGCGCATCGGAAAGTGGTTGTTGGGGCTGATTACCTCCGCGCTGACGCTCGTGCTGGTGATTGTGCTGCTGCCGTACGCCGCGAAGTGGGTCGCGCGCATCATGCCGGATGAGTCCGCCGCGGCGATTCGCGCATCCGTCGTGCTGTCGCAGAAGCTGGAGCAGAGTGCGAAGCTGGAAACGCTGCACGTCACCGAAGAGGGCGCGCTGAACTACGAAGTCAAGGCGGCATTCCTCGGCACAGTGGCGAGCATCAACGCCGATTACACCTATGAGGGCAGTTTCGGCATTGATTTGCAGCAGGTGACCATGACGCGCGACGGGTTTGTGCTGACGCTGACGCTGCCCGCGCCGGAGCTGCTGCTGGACTCCCTCACCCCTGCGGACATCACGCGCGATTCGGCGCTGTACCCGTATCTGGACGACAACGACTTGCAGCGTGTTTTGGAGGATGAACGTGTTTCCTGCCGCGAACGGTATCTTTCCGGCGAGCGCGCAGCGGAACTCTGGGACGCGACCGTCGCGGCGATGGAGGCGACCGTTGCGCAGTGGATGGCGGACGCGGGCGGGTTCACTGTCCGCTATGAGCGCGCGGAATGATTTTTGGTTCTTCACGGAAAGTTGGGGGAGCAAACAAGGGCTTAGGCGAAGCACCAAAAA
>OLGA01000847.1_pt1 | contig 25485 bp, 19 predicted proteins | sample 1604881 | NCBI WGS metagenome assembly OLGA01 (sample SAMEA3888896, study PRJEB22519) | human gut metagenome | biome: human gut; feature: human-associated habitat; material: faeces | place: Denmark | collected 2009 | reverse complement strand
TTGCCGTAACGCTGCTTGATGATCTCCTTGCCCAGACGCTCGATAGCGGTCTTGAAGTCGAGGAATACGGCCAGACCGGTCTCGTTCACGCCGAAGCCTGCGTCGCAGCGCTCCTTGGCTGCACGCGACGCCACGTCGCGCGGCACGAGGTTGCCGAAGGCCGGATAGCGGCGCTCCAGATAGTAGTCGCGATCCTCCTCGGCGATGTCCGACGGCTGCTTGGCGCCGCTGCGGATCGCCTTCACGTCCTCGATCTTCTTCGGTACCCAGATGCGGCCGTCGTTACGCAGCGATTCGGACATCAGCGTCAGCTTCGACTGCTGCGTGCCGTGTACGGGGATGCAGGTGGGGTGAATCTGCGTGAAGCAGGGGTTGGCGAAGCCGGCGCCCTTGCGGTAGCACTGGAAGGCGGCCGAGCCGTTCGACGCCATGGCGTTGGTCGAGAGGAAGAAGACGTTGCCGTAACCTCCCGACGCCAGTACGACGGCGTGTGCTCCGAAACGTTCCAGTTTGCCTGTCACGAGGTTGCGGGCAATGATGCCGCGCGCCTCGCCGTCCTCGATGACGATGTCGAGCATCTCGTGGCGCGGATAACTCTTCACCGAACCTGCCGCGATCTCCTTGTTCAGTGCGGCGTAGGCACCCAAAAGGAGCTGCTGACCCGTCTGGCCGCGGGCATAGAAGGTACGCGATACCTGCGCGCCGCCGAACGAACGGTTGGCGAGCAGCCCGCCGTAGTCGCGTGCGAACGGCACGCCCTGTGCGACGCACTGGTCGATGATGTTGTTGGAAACTTCCGCCAGACGATAGACATTCGCTTCACGAGCACGGTAGTCGCCGCCCTTGATGGTGTCGTAAAAGAGCCTGAAGACGGAGTCGTTGTCGTTCTGATAGTTCTTCGCAGCGTTGATACCGCCCTGCGCGGCGATGGAGTGCGCCCTGCGCGGCGAGTCGGAGATGCAGAATATCTTGACATTGTAGCCGAGTTCGCCCAGCGAGGCAGCAGCCGACGCGCCGCCGAGGCCGGTACCTACGACGATGATATCGAGTTTACGCTTGTTGGCCGGGCTGACCACCTTGATGTCGGCCTTATGCTTGCTCCATTTCTCGGTAATGGGGCCCTGCGGCACATGGGATTCTATCTTTGTCATATCTTGCTTTTTTATTATTCAGCGGTTAGTTAAAACTACATCAGGCTCTGTACATACAGGATAATGACTATCAGCATGAAACAGCCGACGATAAGCGTCGAAAGGATATAGGCGATGCACTTCAGCCTTTTGATCCACACCTTGCTGTTCCATCCCACGGTCTGCATCATGCTCCACATACCGTGCGTGAGGTGGAACCAGAGCGCCACGAGCCATACGATATAGGCGATGACATACCCTACGTGCGAGAAGACGAACCTCACCATCTCGGCACCCTCCTTCGGACCGAAGCCGAGGCTGTTCACATGCCTGCCGATTATCTCGGTCCACTGCATGTTGTACCAGAAGTTGAAGAGATGGAGCAGCAGTCCGCCCAATACGACGAGTCCGAGAACGAACATGTTCTTGGAGGACCACTCCACGCCGTTCTCGCGTTTGGTCTCGGCATAGCGAACCTTTCCGCGTGCCCGAAGGTTACCCACGGTGAGGACGATGGCGTACACGAAGTGGAACACCACGCCCGCCGCCAGGATGACGGTCCCCACGAGCGCATACCAGTTGGCCCCGAGGAAATTCACGATGGCGTTGTAAGCGTCGTCGGAGAAGACCAGCGCCCCGTTCATAATCATGTGGAAGGTCAGGAACAGTATCAAAAACGCTCCCGTAATACTCATAATCAGCTTCTTGCCGATAGATGAAGTAAAGATGTTGGCCATAGAACGAATATGTTATTTTGTGTTTGTATTGACCCGGAAAGTCCGGCGGCAGGCCGCCTATACCTACAAATGGTTACCGCTCGCAAAGGTATCCCATTGTTTTTTAAATAACAAACAAATCGGCAATTTTCATCGCCGGACTGGCACGGGTATCCCCTGCGGAAAACCGGCGCACCGCATCCGGATATCCGCCGCGAAACCGGCCGACAAAACCGCGGGGGATGCCCCGACCGGACATCCCCCGTGCAATATACTCTCGATACGGTATTGCGGCATCGTCTTTCAGCACTTCCCGTAACGACAGTACGGCGAAGGGCCGAGCGGAACGGAGAGGCCGACAGTGATGTTGAACACCTTCTGCCCGACCGGTATGAACTGCGGATTGACCTTGAACATGAGGAAATCCGTCCCGGCGAAGAAGTTTATCCACCCCGTATGGAAATTGAAGGCGAAACCGAACGAGTTGAAGAAATTGTCGCCGATATTCTTGTAGTTGCCGACCGACCAGCTCAGCGAAGCCGTGAACCACTCGATGGGGCGTACCGTCGCCGACAGCGCCACTTCGGTACGGGCATAATATTCGTTCTTCCGGTGGGTGAACAACGCACCTGCACCCAGCAGGTTGTTGCCGAAAATGTCGTATTCGGCACCCAGCACGAAGCCCGGATACATTTTGGTCCGTGCCCTGCCGGACGCCTCCTTGAACTTGGCGAACTCATCGAAGTTGAAATCCCCGCCCTCTCCGACGGTCTCCCACTGATTCGTCTCCGGATTGAAATCGTAGCGCATTCCCACGAAGTCGTACGAAGCCTCCGAACGTCCCACGAACGTATGTTTTTCACTCCAGTTCATGAAGCCGAGGTTCAGGATGGCCGCCGAGAATTTGAACCGTTCCATCCACACGTATTCGGCACCTATGTCGAACGTCAGGCCGAAACCCGCCAGGCCGCGGATATTCGAAACGAACGACTCTGCATCCAGCCTGTCCATGTCGACGTATCCTTCCGCATCGGTCGGTACATCCAGTCCGTTCAGGCTCAGGGCGAGGTTCCCGCCCGCATCCACGGCCCACTTCTCCCCGTTCAGGGTAACGTTGAGCCGGTCGTAGTTCATGTTGGCCCGGGCGAGCCCTCCCTTGAAGTTCACCCGTCCGCCGACCGTAAGCTCGTCATTGATACGACGCGAGTATCCCGCCGAAATGTTCATCACCGCATCGGCACCGGCCATCAGGCCACCCATGTCGTAGGCATTGGCCTTGGAGCCGAGCTTGACGAACTCCACGAAACTTTTGGGAAGATAAAATCCCCCTGTCACATCGAGTCCTGCCTCGATGGTCCAGAAATCGCGGCCCGTATAGAAACCGGCACCGAGAAGCGTCATGTGCAGGTCGAAACCGACCTTGTTCATCGTCTTCAGATTCGGTTCTATGTCATGCCACGTCACCCGGTCGTCCAACAGCGACACCAACTGCCCGTTGTCCCCTACCGGATAGAATATCGTTTTGAACGTAAGTGCATTGGAATTAAAATTTACGGATGTCGTACCCAACACGGGGATGTAAACGTACCCTCTGTCGGGACGCAGGGCGGGATTGAGGTAACCGCGCATCGTGGAACCCTCCATGAAATAGGAGGTCCGGTATTGCTGGGCCGAAGCCCCGGAAGCCGCCAACAGCATCAGGACGGATACAAAACATAGTCTCTTCATGGCAGGATTGGGTTTTTAAAGCGGCAACTTGATACCGCCCGTTTTCTCAAGCCGGACTCCGACTTCGATATAGTTGTCGAGCAGGAATTTGACCTTCTCCAAATCGGGACGCAGCAGGGTGACGTTCATCCCCTCGATATCCGATATGCGGCCAATCACATCCGTGATATCCAGCCGCTCCTGCGCACCGAACTCTTCGCCCTCCCCGGCCTTCGCTATGGAAATCGTGTCGAAAGCGGTCACGACCGCGCCGGACGCATCGGTAAACTCGATTTTCAAATCCATCGCCATGGGAAGCGTACTGGCAATATCCAGCAGCAGTTCCACTTTGTCGTCGCCCTCGGGCAGGAACGTATCCGTCATCCCTTCCGGTATCAGCGGAATGTCGAGCGGCAGATTCACCAGAAAGAGCTCTTCGCCGATATACATCTCCACGAAACCTATGTCCTCGAACGACAGGCCGTTCTCCTCCAGTATCCTCTCCACTTCGTCCATACCGCCCAAAATACCCTCGAAAGTGAGGTGGGCGGTCACCGGCGGCGTCGTTATCACATCGCCCACACTGATACTCCCGCCGCCGTCGATATTGTCGAGGCTGTACTCCCTGTCCACGCACCCGTACGACAGGAGAGATACGGCGAATACCGCGGCCGGCAGCACATAATTCGTGTAAAATTTTCTCATACTGAACTTTTTAAATTACCGGAAACCAAATGAAACCGCTTATTCCAATGCTACAAAGATACGGATTTTCAAACATATATAATCATACCGGCAAATATTCGGATTCTTCCGGCCCGCCACTTCCCCTGCCGCGATACCCCCGGCGACGGCCGGCTCCGGCAACAAATAACGGGCAGCGATACAGGAAAAAGGATTTTCTTCGTACCTTTGGCAGTATTAGGAGCATGCGGCTGTGCCGCGACGATTTGTAAACCAACCATACAAGAGATGTTCAACCAATTTCTTACGGTAGTCTGGCACTTCAATCCCACATTCATCAGAATAGGGTCGCTCGACATCCGCTGGTACGGCGTGATGTGGGCCATCGCCATCGGGCTCGGAGCCTTCTTTTTCGTACAGTTCTGCAAGAGAGAGGGGCTTCCCGCAAAGCTCGCCGACTCGATATTCATTTACGGGGCACTGGCCACCATCATCGGCGCCCGCCTGGGCCACTGCCTGTTTTACGAACCGGGGTACTATCTGGCCAATCCGCTCAAGCTGCTGGCCTTCCGCGACGGCGGCATGGCGAGCCACGGAGCGGCCATAGGACTCCTCATCGGTCTGTGGCTCTTTTCGCGGAAGAACAGGATGCCCTACCTGTGGTCGCTGGATCGGGTGATGATTCCCGTGGCCGTAGGCGGTGCTTTCGTCCGGATGGGTAACCTTTTCAACCACGAAATATACGGCCACCCGACCGACAGGCCGTGGGGATTCCGGTTCATCGAGAACGTAAACGCCTGGATGAACGGCGCCGAACCGGTGTACGGGCCGCCCAGCCATCCGACGCAGATATACGAAGCCCTCGCCTACCTCGTGTTGTTCGCCCTGCTCTGTTACCTCTATTACCGCAAGGATGCGGGCAGGCGCTACCCGGGCCTGCTGTTCGGCGTGGGACTGATAGGCATCTTCCTGTCACGCTTCCTCATCGAATACGTCAAGAACGACCAGGTGGATTTCGAGGCCACCATGTTCCTTAACATGGGCCAGTGGCTCAGCGTGCCGTTCATCATCGCCGGCATCGTGATGATAGTTTACGCCCTGCATCACAAACAGACGCCTCCCCCGCTCGCAGAAGTACAGGCGCTCGCCGCAAAACGCGACGCGCAGACGACAGCACGCAATGCCAAAAACAACGGCAAACGCAAGAAATAAGGGGGCCGCAGTGGCGGCCTCTTCCGCCGCCACTGCGGGAGTTTCCGGACGGAATTGCCTCCTCTCCGGGGAAAAGGACCGTCCGATGCAGCATTTCCGACCTTAAAACCATACCGCTATGAACGCCATCGAAAAAACGATATTCGACACGCTCGCGGCCGGCCGGGGTATCAACCTGCCGGGAATAGGAGCGCTTTACGTCGAGCAGAGACCGGCGGAGTTCATCTCCGGAAAATCGCTCCGACCGCCATACAACCGGATAGCGTTCTCGCCGGCGGAGAATCCGGCATATCCTTCCGCAGGCACGCTGGAGGGGTATGAGGAGTGGGCACTCCATTCGCAGCAGGAGGGAGATGTCCGGGAGATAAACGGCGTAGGCGTACTGCGCGGAGGCGTATTCTATCCCGCCGTCGAACTGTACGAACTGCTCAATCCGCAGGGGACAGAACCGGTACCGGTGAAGCCCCGTTACGGGACGGGCAGAAAGCTGCTCATCGGCATCGGCGTGATAGCCGTTGCAGCCCTCGTCATGGCGGTTGTCGTTCAAATCAGCCGCTTCGCCGACCGCAAAGCCGATACCGGCGAAACTCCCGCCGCAATACGCATCGCCCGTGAAGAGGCCGCCGGCGCCTCATCCCGCGGAGAGAGCACGATAGCGCCCGCCGTAGCGGAAGAGGTGAAAGAGGAAACCGTCGCCGACAACCGGACGGTCGGGACAACAACCGGAAAGAACGCCGAAACGGAGAACCGCTCCGCAGGCACTGTGGCCACCGCAACGGACATGGAGAACGGTACGGCGAACGATGCGATTGCGGACGAGATACAGCGCAGCCTGGAAGAATACGCCTCTCCGAACGTCGCTTCAGGGCCGGAATTCCACCTTGTAGCCGGCGTATTCTCCGACCCGGCGAATGCCGACCGGCTGATAGCAGCCGACCCGTTGGGTATCGGAAGCGCCAACTACCGGAAAGTCGGTTTTAGCGGCGGCAAGACGCTCGTCAGCGTCTTCTCCTCGACCGACCGCGCCGCTGTCGAGGCCCGCAAGCGGGCACTCGCAGGGGTGAACAACGAACTCTGGATATACGAAAAGCCCTGACCCTAGGCAATCTCCGCACAGAAACGAGCGAGGTACGGCAATCTCCGCACCTCGCTTTTTTTATCTTCGTCCCTACCATCTTCCACAACGGAATCAGACGGAACCCGTCCCTCCGCCGTGTTTTTCAGTATAAAATATTTGTCATTAACTGGATTAATATTAACTTTACGATACATGTTTTGATAAAATATAAACCATTCACTACTCATGCTTATGAAACGTATGCTCTTATTGGCCGTAGTGGCAGGCATCGCTGCCGGGACGGCAGGATGCAAACAGCAGCAGGATGCACCGAAACTCGACCGGCAGGCCGTCCGGCTCTATGTGGGCGACCAGGTACGAATCACGGCCGACAGGCCCGTCGCGTGGAGCGCCGCGGACGACTTCTATGCCGCGGTGGACGCCGACGGTACCGTCACCGCCCGGCACGTCGGCACCACGACCGTCACCGCAACAGCCGACTCCGGCAGCGCCGTCTGCACCGTGGAAGTACAACCCCGTTACGATACGTTCGAAGAACCGTTGTACAACTATTTGTCGTTACACCCGCTGTCCGTACTCAAAGAGGCGGAAACACGGGAGATATTGGAACAGAACGACAAAGAAATCGTTTATAAGGGAGTGGCGCCGCTTGAGAAGATAAGCTATTCGATAGTATGGCAAGACGAAATGCCGTTTGTTCTGAACGCAGTTGCTTATATAAGCTCTGTTGCATATCTGGATGAATGCATTGCTTTTATGGACGAACGGTATGAACGGCGTGACGAAGGCGAGCAAGGGGAAGATGCTATTTGGGCATTCTATTACAACAATGCCGGTTACCTATTGGCCTATATTGCTTATACCCATACTACGGCTCCTTATTTGTGGATTGTCTATCCTGCTATCGCAGAGAACGTACCAACTTTTAACAAATAAATCATGAAAACTTTATTTTTCCCTTTATGTGCACTTATACTAAGTGCGGTCGCGTGCACAGGAGAACAGGTGATAAACTCCGAAACGAAAACGGCGCAGCAGCTGCAACAGGAGGCAGACATTTACCTCATCGGACAAATGGGATACGATACATCAGCGGTTTCCGTTACCGAACGGGGTTATGTCGTGGAAGGAGATATCCTGCTGCGTCATGAATACCTCGCAGAACTGAAAACGATTGAACCGACCCGGCAGACGCAGGATGTAAGCCGTAACGTAGTCAGCGCCGAGAAACGGACTATCAATATAGTGACATCCGGGGTACTGGACTACTATGACGCGATTCAGGAGGCTATCGATTACTGGAACCAAAAGGCCCAATGCGCCATTACTTTCGCTACTTCCGGAGCAGGAGAAATCGTCATATCGGCAGAATACAATTCCGATAACGACGATACTTCGCTCATGTTCGTCACTCCTCCGGACTTTTCCGGCAATCCGGGGAGTGTCATCATCAATATGAGCTGTACCTACAGGCCCGGCACAGGCACTACCCAGGCCCGCGATATGATACTGCATGCGATAGGACATGCCATCGGGTTCGGACATACGGCATGTGCGGCAGACTCAAATCCTGAAGGTTTTCCTATTCCCGGTCTTAATTCAATCGATGAAAAGTCCATCATGACGAAAGAAACCAATCCGCTGCGCTGGAGCGGCTTCAGCGAAAACGACATCAAGGCGTTCAAAGCCGTGTATCCCCTCGACGAGCCGGAACCGGAGCCGGAGCCGGAACCGGAAGTCGATTTCAGCGACCGGTCCATGGAATGGATAGCGGATGACGGCTTCGCCATCGCCATGGGCGGACCGTATGCCTACGGTTCGGTGAATATCGACGTTCGCGTACGGCTGACAGGCAGCGAATGGGCGGACGGTCAGGTCAGGGGGATGCGGATATACGACCTGTACACCGGCGAGGAGGTCATGCGCGGAAAGGCCGGCAGCTGTCGGCTGCAGCCAGGCGAGTACACGCTCCATTACGGGGCGGCCGTCCGGCGCGAAGACGGCACCTTCGAGTGCCGCTACGGCACCGCGGATTTCGAGGTGACTCTCCCCGGATTCGAACTCACCATGCCCATCCTCTCCCATCCCGAAGACATCGACCTCTCGCGCACAATCGTGGTGCGCTGCTCCTTCGAGACCGACGATGCCGCATGGAGAAACTTCTCCTGCTCCGTCGAACTCGTCAATCTGCGGACCGGGGAGGAGATAACGCACCAATCCTACACGCCGAACGAACGTTGGGCCTTCAGGCTGACCGAACGGGGCGCCTATCGTGCGGTGGCCACCGTATCGAACGGTTCCGAGACCCTCGTTATCCGCAAAGATTTCGTCCTTCCCGAACTGACGAATCCCAAAGACATCTACCATACGCTGAACTGGCGGGCGATAGACTTCGACAAAGTCATCCAATACTACATCGACTTCTATTCGGACGAAGCCTGCACGGAGAAGCTTTCGCTGCAGCACTCCGCCGCCTGCCACTACATCGTATGGAGGCGTCACCACGACGCAGAAGGCAATCCGACGAAGAACGACAAGGTGATGGAGGATACGGTCATGCTTCCGGCGGGAGTTACGACCTACAACCTGCCCTACACATTCGAGGCGAAGGATTACCTCACGCTCCACGGATACCGGTACGACTATGAAATCGTCGGTATCGAATACCGGTAGCGATTTGAAGGGACGGCGTCCGTCTTTCTGCCGGCAGTCTGTCCGATACTTTTATATGCCGGCCGTTTTCGCGTTTCGGCTCCCCCGGCAGAAATACGGGGGAGCCGGTTCATGCGGACAGACACCGGAGGACCGGGCGGCGGAATGAGCACAGGAAGCGACATTCCGTGTTTTTTTCGTACCTTTGTATGGACGGCGGGATTGCCTTCCTGCCACATGACCGCTCTCCGTATGGACAATTTCATCGTTTCAGCCCGAAAATACAGACCTGCCACTTTCGAATCGGTGGTCGGACAGTCGCACATCACCTCCACGCTGCGGAATGCCATCGCACGCGGACAGCTCGCCCATGCCTACCTGTTCTGCGGCCCGCGGGGCGTGGGCAAGACCACCTGCGCCCGCATCTTCGCCAAAACCATCAACTGCCTCAACCCGCAGGGGAGCGAGGCCTGCGGCGAATGCGAATCTTGCCGCGCTTTCGACGAGGGACGCAGTTTCAACATCCATGAGCTGGATGCCGCCTCGAACAATTCGGTGGACGACATCCGCACGCTGACCGAACAAGTACGTATCCCCCCTCAGATAGGACGGTACAGCGTCTATATCATCGACGAGGTGCACATGCTGTCTCAGGCGGCGTTCAACGCCTTCCTCAAGACACTCGAAGAACCACCGGCACACGCCGTCTTCATCCTCGCCACGACCGAAAAGCACAAGATAATCCCCACCATCCTCTCCCGCTGCCAGATATACGATTTCAACCGCATCCGCGTGGAGGATGGCGTGGCCTACCTGAAATACATCGCCGAAAAGGAGGGTATCACCTACGACGACGAATCGTTGAACCTGATTGCGGCGAAAGCGGACGGCGGTATGCGCGACGCGCTCAGCATGTTCGACAAGGCGGTGGCCTTCTGCGGCACATCGCTCGACTTCCGCGAAGTGGCCCGCACGCTGAACGTCCTCGACTACGACACCTACTTCAACCTCACCGACCTTGCCGCGGCAGGCGACTACCGGTCAGCACTGCTGCTGCTGGACGACGTGCTGCGCAAAGGTTTCTCGGCCCAGACCTTCACGGGCGGCCTGGCAGCGCACCTGCGCGACCTGCTGATGTGCAAGGACGCGGCGACCGCTCCCCTGCTCGAAGCCACGGGGACGCTGCTGGAACGCTACAAGGCCCAGAGCGCCCGGCTGGAAATCGGATTCCTGTTTGATGCGGTAGCCCTGATAAACGGTGTGGATGCCACCCTTCGCAGCGCGACGAACACCCGGCTGCACGTAGAGCTCGGACTGATGAAGCTCTGCGGCATGGGGCAAAAAAAAAACAGCTTAGAGCCTGACGGACCGCAGCTTCCTCCGCTCACAGGAGGAACCGCACCGCGCTCGGTACAAACACCCGGCAGCGCCGGACAGTCTCCTGTCGGGGCGGCTGCAAGGCAATATCCTTCCTCCGTCCCGCCGCACGAAGGAACGGCTGCAACACAGCCGGTATTCGAACCCGCACGACCGGCACCGCAGCATACCGCCTCTCCGGCAGAGCGAGCGGCAACGCAGACACCCCCTATTCCGCAGCCGACGAAAGAGACGGAACGTCCCCTTGCGCCACCGGCCGGAGGCAACGATGCTCCCCATAGTCATACGCCCGCTGCGCAGACGACTCCGGAACCGGCTGCCGCTCAAGGCGCAAAACCGGCTGGCAGGTCGGTTTCGGGCGTATCCATCCACAGTATCCTGAAAGGAGGAACTTCCAAAGAGAAAGCCGCGGCCGGAGAACCGGCCGCAACGGCGGCGAGACAGGCAGTCGATCCCGACAGCCAGCAGAAAATCACGGCGGCCAAAGAGACTTTCATCGCAGAGCTCGGCCGCCGCAGGCCCCGTTTCGCCACGGCATTCGCCAACATGGAGGTCACGGGCAACACCATTCGCGCCACCGTCTCCACCGATTTGCTGCGCGACGACATCATTCAGCACCAAAAGGAGCTGATTTCCCTGCTGCGCGACATCTCGGGGCTCGACGGAACGGTCGTATTCGACATCGAAGTAAAAGAGGACCGGAGCGCGGTCCGCCCCGTCAAGCCGGAAGACAAGCTCGCCCACCTGCGCAGCAAGAACGCCGCGCTCGACGAACTTCGGCGGGAACTCGAACTGGAACTCGAATAATCCCGTCCACAGGGCAGGTCGTTCTGCCGTTCTGTCTCCGGAATCGCCCGCAACCGCAATTCCACGGAGCAGCGGCATGTACGACCGAGCGGAAGATACCGGCCGGAGCAGGAAGAACGATTCGATTCCGTGTGGTATCGCAAAGCGCCGCGCGCATCGACCGTGATATGGAAGAAAGAGACAGTCACCGCCTCCGTCCATGCCTTGTCCGCAACAGTTCCGAATTTCACCAACAAACCGAAACCATCATGAAGATTCTGACTTTAATCATCAAGAAGCAATGGTTCGACGCCATTCTGTCGGGCGAGAAAACCGTGGAGACACGCGAAGTGCGTCCCACCAACACGAAGTATATTTCCTACCGCGACAACAACACAGGCAGGATGTACAAAAAGGATACGGATGTACCCGAATCGGCATGGGACAGCGACAAGGGCGTCGATACGGTTGTCAACAGTTACGATGCTATCCGGTTCTGGGTCGGTTATGCACCGAACCGTCCCGGTGCACTCGTCGAGGTAAAAGGGGCGGAATTAGTAGAAATACGCGACGAAGAGACGAAAGAGCCGATAGTTTACGAATACGAAGGCAATCTATACACGGCCCTCGAGATTGATTATTTCCTGGGCAAGATAATCGAAAAAGTAAATTGCTGAATACTCAAGGTCCCGTTATACTTCGGGTTCGACCGTATATCGCATTGGCCGCATGACCGGCGTCAATCCTGCAACGTTACCGCACGTAAGGGTGACAGGTTGCGCAGGCGGAGGAAGCTCCCGCTTTTCCCCGATACTTGTTCTTCCTATAACACGCTTTACCGAACGGTCGGCCGCTTTCACAGAACGGAATCCATATTGCCATGCGGCACAGACTGATATGTCGGTGTATCCTGCAATCTTTGGCCCGGTCTTCCTGGCTATGCGCCGTCCGACCGGCTGTCGGTTGAGTACGCATGAATATAAGATTCGATTCCGGGAATCGCCTCCCATTTGTGAAAGCATTTGAAAGGCAGGGCCGCCGAAAGATACTTTCGGCGGCCCTGCCTTTCAAATACAACGGTTGTCTCGTGCACCGCTTATCTCCGGACGGTTGACGAAGAGACGGAGGTTCAGAAGTAAGACTGTGTACCGCCCGTTACGGCCGACAGCAAAGCGTTGGCTAACGGAGCACTCGCCCCGAAACGGAACAGCGACGGGGTAAGCCACTCGCGGCCGAGCATATTTTCCACGATGGTATAATAGAGCACGGCATCGTCCACGGTACGGATACCGCCCGCCAGCTTGATGCCGACGTTGATTCCGGTCTGCAAATAGTAATCCTTGATGGCATTGCAGATGACCATGGCCGACTTCGGCGTGGCACCGTAAGCCGATTTGCCGGTCGAAGTCTTCACGAAATCGGCACCGGAAAGGATTGCCAGCATGGAGGCGCGATAGACATCCTCCGGAGTTTCGAGCATGCCCGACTCGATGATGACCTTGAACGTCACTTCCTGTCCGGCTTCCCGACAGAGCAGTTCGAGGTCGTTGGCCAGCCGGTCGAACTCGCCCTCCACCATTTCTCCCGCATTCATCACCACATCGATTTCGTCGGCGCCGTTCTCGACAGCCATCGCCACTTCGAGCATCTTCACTTCGAGGTAGGTCTGCGCCGCGGGGAAACCGCCCGCTACGCTCGTCACGCCGATGTTCGTCCCCTCCACGCCGAGACCCGCAATGTCCACAAAGGAGGGATAGACGCAGACGGTCGCCACATTGGGCATCCCGGGAAAACGTACCGGTACGTCCACCGCCTTCTTGACAAATTCCGCTACGCTCCGCACCGAATCGCTCCCGGAGAGCGTGGTCAGGTCGAGCGCACTGAAACAGAACCTGTAAACCTCCTCGTTGCGGTTCCTGTCCATCTCGGCCCTGGCCTTTGCCACCACCGACTCCACCAGGCTGTCCGAAGCCACCGGAGCGTATTTCTGAAGTAATACCGAATAATCCATAACGATAAGGTTTAAAGGTTCGACAACATATCCCCTCTCCCGGAGATCCTCCGCGGCAAACCCCGCGGTATCCGTAGCCGACCGGCGGACTCTCCGGCACTCCATGCCGTCCTATTCCGATGGCCGTACCTAATATAACGTTTTTTCCGCAAACGGACAAATCCGCCGCCTATTTTTCGCCGCCGTATCCCAACAGGGCACGCGCCTGCGCCACGGCCGCTTCCGTCACCTCGCTGCCGCTCAACATCTTGGCAATCTCGCCGACACGCGCCTCACGGTCGAGCAGGCGGATACGGGTAACATTTCCCGAAGGCGACGCCTCCTTGTAAACGAGAAAATGCGTCTCCCCCTTCGACGCCACCTGCGGCAGGTGCGTGATATTGACTACCTGCATGGAGTCGCCCAGTTCGGCGATTATTCTCCCCATCGCATCGGCTATCTTTCCCGATACGCCGGTGTCTATCTCGTCGAACAGTATCGTCGGAAGTTTGGTACTCCGGGCCACGATGGATTTCAGGGCCAGCATGACGCGTGACGTCTCCCCGCCGGAGGCAATGCGTTCGAGACTCTGGAGTCCTTCGCCGCCGTTGGCATTGAACAGAAACCGGACACTGTCCGCGCCCGAAGGGGAGAGTGCACCCGAAGGGGTTATCTCCGTCACGAACCGCGCCGAAGGCATTCCTAAACGGGCAAGTACCCGGCCGACGGCTTCGTCGAACAGGGCCGATGCCTCGGTACGGCTCGCCGTCACGGCAGCCGCAAGTCCTTCGGCGGTCACCCTGAGCGCTCCGGTCTCGGCCTCCAGTTCCGCTATCTCCGCATCGGAATCGGTGATGGCCTCAAGCCTGGTGGCCAGGTCGTTCCCGAGTGCCAGCAGCTCATCCGACGAAGCGGCGCCGTAACGCCTCATCAGGTCGGAAACAGCCCCTATCCGATTGTCCACAGCCTCCAGCCGCGCAGGATTATCTTCTATGCGTCCGGCCAGTGAAGCGACTTCTCCGCTTACATCTTTCAGTTCCACGTAGGCGGAATGTATGCGGGCAGCCAAGTCGGAGGTTCCCTCCAACACCCCGCCGATGCGCTGCAGTGCGGCCTCTGCGGTCTTCAGGGCTGCAAGCACCCCCGTCTCGTCGTTCTCCATCAGGCCGCCCGCCTCGGAGAGTGCAGCGAGTATCCCCTCGGCATTGGACAGCTCCCGCTGCTCAGCCTCCAGCTCCTGCAGCTCTCCTTCATGCAGCCCCAACGCAGCTATCTGCTGCCACTGGAACCGCATATACTCCTCGTCGCGGCGGTTCCGCCCGACCTCTTCGCGCAGACGCGCCAACTCCTGCTCCCGTTCACGCAGGGCACGGTACGCCCTGCCGTATTCGGCCCGCAAGCCGCGGTTATCGGCCAGGCTGTCCAGCACACGGATGCGGAACTCCCCGTCGGCCACCAGTACCCCCTGGTTTTGGGAATGGATATCTATCAGGTGCGCCGCAAGCTCCCGAAGCGTGGCAAGCTGTACGGGCAGGTCATTCACGTAAGCCCTGCTCTTGCCGGCGGGCGTGACGATGCGGCGGATAACGGTATGCCGTTCGTAATCGAGCTCGTTCTCGTCGAAAAACGTTTCGAGCCCGTATCCGCCCATATCGAACAGCCCCTCAATCACGCAGTTCCTCCCGGAATCCTTCAGCACGGCCGTATCGGCCCTATTCCCCATTATCAGTCCGAGGGCCCCCAGCAGAATCGACTTGCCGGCACCCGTTTCGCCCGTGATGATATTCAGCGACGGGGAAAGTTCCAGCTCAAGCTGCTGTATAAGTGCGTAATTCTCTATCGACAACCTTTCGAGCATCTCCGGAATAGCGATGTTTTTGCGTTCGCTAAGTTACATATTTTGTCCGGGAAAAGGTACGCGACCCGATACGGTCGGAAAAATTTTCCGTCCGACACGGTACGACTCGCCGCATCCACCTTCCCGCACGAACGGAACGAAACGGGGGCGCAGCCCCTTCGGAACCCGCCCCCGTATTTCCAGCCGGCATATGCCCGGCTACCACTCTATCGTCATTTCGTCGAGCAGGTGGCCCGCTCCGGCGAACTTGTCTATCACGAACAGCACGTAACGCACGTCCACGTTGATGCAGCGCTGGAGTTCCGGTTCGAAGAGCACATCGCCGCTCATGGCATCCCAGTTTCCGTCGAAGGCGAGGCCGATGAGCTGGCCACGGTCGTTGAGCACGGGACTGCCGGAGTTACCGCCGGTAATGTCATTCGTGGAGATGAAGCAGGTATTCACATGCCCCTTCGCACCGTTCCGTATCTCCTTACGGGTAAGCCCGGAAAGGTCGGCATAGGGACCGTAGTCCTGCTCGATGTAGAGCTCCTTGAGCTTCTCGGGGACGGTAAATTCGGTCGGATTGAGCTCATCCTCTTTCTCCATGACGCCCGTCAGCGTGGTGAAGTAGTCGTAATCCACGGCATCCGCGGGAGAGTACGACTTCACGTTGCCGTAGGTGAGACGGATGGTGAAGTTGGCGTCGGGATAATGCTTGCCGTCGGCATCCATCTCAAGCAGTCCCTTGATATAGAGTTTGTGCCCTTCGGCGAACTGCATCGCCGGCTCCCGAAGCTGTTCCACGAGGCCGTTATGTTTGGCGACGGTCGTATTGAACACCGTCAGGGCCGGGTCGTCCGCCGGGAGCTCCCCGCCGCCGGCCAGGTAACTTTCGAGCTTCTCCCTGTTCGCGTAAATCGAGTTGTCGTACAGCCAGTCCACATAAGCCTGCACGTCGCCGCCGAAACGACCCTCCACCTCGGTCGTGATGAATTCGGGCATGTTGTCGGGCGACACCATCTCCATCGTGAGCTCTATCATGCGCTTGGCCACTTTCCTGTCGGTCGGCTCGTTGTAGTCCTTATAAACCGCGGCAATGGTCTCCTCAGCCGCGAGCGGCTCGGCCGAAAGCAGGTCGGGAAGCGCACGGCTGAGCACGGCGGCTATCGACGCCACCTCGACACTGCTCACGATGGCTTCGCGGAGCACCTGCCTGTCACTCTCCAGCGGTACGGAGACCTCTTTCGATGCGGCTATAAGCGGCAGAGCACGCAGGTATTCGCTCCTTGCCGGGTCGGCCTGCGCCCACCGCGTGAAAGCCGCCTCCTGCTCCTGTCGACGGTCGCGGATGCCGAGCTTGCGCACGGCCTTGCTCTTGCCGATGGAATTTTTCCAATAGTTGGAAGAGTTGGCATACTTGTCCGAATATTGGATGCGTACCCGGTCGCTCGCCTCCATATCCTCTTTCAGTATCTTCTGGCGTTCGCCGCGGATGAGGATGCGGTTCGGGTTGGCCACGTCGAGCATCTCGTCGATTTCGTACGTGGTCATGTAGCGCGTCGTCGTTCCCGGGAAACCCATTATCATGGTGAAGTCGCCGTCTTTGTAGCCCTTGGCCGAAACGGTCAGGTGCACGGGAGCCCGGTAAGGCACGTTCTCAGGCGAATAGTCGGCCGGCGTCGTCCCGTCCGCAGCAGCATAGACACGGAATACGGAGAAGTCGCCCGTGTGACGCGGCCACATCCAGTTGTCGGTATCGCCCCCGAACTTGCCTATCGAACTGGGCGGAGCACCGACGAAACGGATGTCGGTGTACTCGTCCATGACGAAAAGGAAATACTGGTTCCCACCGAAAAAGCTCTCCACGAGTATCTTCTTGCCGGGATACTCCGCCCGGTAGGCTTCGGTCAGCTCGCCGCGCCGTTCATTCACCTTTGCGGTATACTCCTCGAAAGGCAGCCCCTCCAGCCCTTCGGTCATGCGGTCGGTCACCTCCTCAATCTTGCGGATGAAGTGTACCGAGAGGCCGGGAACGGGTATCTCCTCGGAGCGGTCCATTGCCCAGAAACCGTTGGCCAGATAGTCGTTCTCGGTCGTGCTGAGCTGCTGGATACTGCTGTAACCGCAATGGTGGTTGGTGAAGATAAGCCCGTCGGGCGATACGATTTCGCCCGTACAACCGGGCCCGAAGATGATGATGGCATCCTTGAGCGACGGCCCGTCGGGATTGTAGATATCGGTAGCCTTCAGTTTCAGTCCGGCTGCCTTCATATCGGCGTAATTCGTTTTCTGGAGGTAGGGCAGCAGCCACATCCCCTCATCCGCAAAGGCAGTCAGCCCCAGCGCCAGCGCACCGAGCGCCGAAAGGAAGAGTTTTTTCATTTACGTCTTGATTTTTATGTTTGTCGTATAAGTATTCCTGTTCCGCACCCGCATCGCACGCCGGCGGGACGCGGATACAAATATAGCGGTTTGGAACGAGTTTCACAATCCTGCCGGGGCCAAACCGGGGATTGCACCCGAAACCCCGAAAAGCCGCCTGACGGCACGATACGCATGCCGCCCTGCCATAAGCTCACTCCGCAACCGAAGCTGTCGACAGCGAGGAGACTTTCCCCGGCATATCCGACTTTTCCACAATTATCCATTATATAATATTTGTTATTAACTAAATTAATATTAACTTTACGATAGGTGTTTTGATAAAATATAAACCATTCACTACTCATGCTTATGAAACGTATGCTTTTATTCGCCGTACTGGCAGGCATCGCTGCCGGAACGGCAGGGTGCAAACAGCAGGATGCACCGAAACTCGACCGGCAGGCCGTCCGGCTCTATGTGGGCGACCAGGTACGAATCACGGCCGACAGGCCCGTCGCGTGGAGCGCCGCGGACGACTTCTATGCCGCGGTGGACGCCGACGGTACCGTCACCGCCCGGCACGTCGGCACCACGACCGTCACCGCAACAGCCGACTCCGGCAGCGCCGCATGCACCGTGGAAGTACAACCCCGGTACGATACGTTCGAAGAACCGCTGTACGAACTGTTCGGACAACCGCTGTCCGTACTCAAAAAGGCGGAAACACGGGAAATATTGGAAGAAAACGATACCTCTATTTTCTATAAGGGAGAACGGCCCTACATAGCGAAAGTTCAGTACAGATTCGACAAGGGCGAAGACCCTGTCGTTTTCTATGCCCATATTTTCATCGAAAAATCGTACAAAGAAGAGATGAGAAACTTTTTCTTCGAGCGCTATGAATACGATGAGGAAACTAATGTTTTTCATACTTATCATAATTACCAGTCACCCCCTTTCGTATCGATAGGATTCTACGAAATGCAGCCGGAATACATCATTGCATCCTATAACAACACCTATATACCGGGCTTGCATACGCAATTCTGAAACCATGTAACTTAAAAAACCATGAAACGTCTTCTTTTTTCCATCGTAATCGGTGTCTTGTCTATCGGAACTGCCTGTGTACGGCAGGGAAATCCCGATACCACCAAAAGTCCGGAGCAGTTACAATACGAAAGGGCCGTCTATCTCATCAAAGAAATGGGGTACGATATATCCGATATACGTTCCGCCGCGAACGGATACATTGTCGAAGGCGACATATTACTGACCCAGAGACACCTCGACGAATTCGAGTCGCGAGTTCAAACCCGGCAGAATTTTAATCAATATTGGCTGACTGTCAGCAAAGACAATCAAAAGATACAAATCAATTCTGCTTTTCCGTATGTAGACTTTTCGTTAGACTGCCTCGACGCCATTCAGTACTGGAATGAAAAATCCCAATGCAGCATCGTCTTGTCAGGAGCTGGAGGGAACAGTATCATCGACATCATCACCGAACCTTTCAAAACGGTGGATGGCTACGAAGATTTCAATACGCTCATGCTCGTTACTCCTCCCACAAGCGACGGTTATCCGGGAAGTATAAAAATCAATTCGCAGAGCTCTTATCTGCCTAAACCTTCTACGGAGCAAGCCAAATATATGATATTGCATGCTGTCGGTCATGCCATAGGCTTTACCCATACATTAAGAGACCCAAATGACGGAGGCGACCAAAGCCCTGAGGAATATGGAGTACTAATTGAAGGTACTGATTATTATGATGCGAAATCAATTATGGTCAAGGAATCGCATTCGGGCTGGAGCGGCTTCAGCGAAAACGACATCAAGGCGTTCAAAGCCGTGTATCCCCTCGACGAGCCGGAGCCGGAACCGGAGCCGGAACCGGAACCGGAACCGGAACCGGATATAGACCCCTCAATCCCCTGGATATACTCGCAAGATGATTTCGATATCGAACTCTCCGTGCGGGATTTTTCGGAAGACACGCCGTATGTATTCCAAAACTACGTAAAACAGACCGGCGATTTCTGGTATTACCACGAGAATAAACAGAAATACATCCGAATAACGGACGCGAACGGCAGGGTCGTAGCACTCGGCAAAGCGAACGAAAGCTATTCCATTCCCTACGGTGAATACACGCTGCAATACGGCGTCTTGGTTGAGTCGGTATTATGCGGGGAGGCAAAAGTAAAGTTCTGGCAGACGCAGCCCCGGATATGGACCAATGCGAGGGAGAACGAAACCATCGACCTTGCCCGGGAATACGTCGTCAAATGCGAATTCGATACCAACTCCCCCGACTGGCAGGAATACACGAAAAGCGTGAAGATGGTCGATACGGGAACCACAGAAGAAGTCCCCCTCAGATTCTCCGAAACCGCCGACAGATGGTATTTCAGATTTCCCGACAGGGGTACTTACAAAATCATTCTGACCGTTACCAACCGGCTCGGCGAGACGAAAACGGCGGAAAAGACGCTGCAGATAACATCCATCGACAGGACGCCGGTCTTTTACAAGATGTACGAAGAGTACGTCGGAATAGAATACGGATACCTGAAGAACAACGAAGCCGTATCACGCTTCTCGCTCAGATTCTATTCCGACGCCGCATGTACGCGCAGGATAGCTTCCACCGAAAACACCATCGAATGCAGCTACATCCTGTGGGACGACTACTACGACATCGACTCGGAACCGGTCTCCTCTACCATACAGGAGCAGGGTACGTTCCTGATACCGGTCGGTTCCTCGACCTGCGAACTGCCCCACGACATCTTCAACGGTACGCCCTATACTTTGGACCAACATATATTCCGATACGAAATAACCGGATTCTATTACAAATAAATTCGGTCTCGACCCGGCCGGATACCCTTATATATCCGAATCAATACGAGGATGGATGCGGCATAAAACCACCGCATCCGTCTCGGCAAACTTCGCTCCTTGATATAGCACGACCGACATTCCGACCGGAGAAACGCAACCAAACGCACGTTTCCGGCAGGATAGACAGACTGTGCCTGTCGTCCGCCGCAGTTCTATCGTTATCAATGAAGATGTTCGGCCGCCATCGCGTCGTCGTAGGTCTTGTGAACCGTACCGTACGGGTGCTCTACCGGAGCATAAATCGAATAAAGCTTCAGCGGTTTATCGCCGATATTTACCAGATTATGCCATTTGCCGGCCGGTACGAATACCGCATGGTCCGCTTTCGCCGTCCGTACATAATCAAGGTCTTCCTTGCTGTCGCCCATCATCACTTTGGCCTCACCCTCTTCGATACGCAGGAACTGGTCGATATCGGGATGCAATTCGAGCCCCACCTCGCCGCCGACCGGAATGGTCATGAGCGTCACCTGAAGATTGGTTCCCGTCCACAATGCCGTTCGGAAATTTTCGTTTCCAAGCGTATAGGCTTCGATATCGAGTACCGCAGGCTCTGCGCCATAGTCTTTCAGCTCAATCATGGATTTCGTTTCGACAGCAGTCGAAACGGCCGTTTTATCCCTCTCTGCCTGGGATGCCCGTCCGCCGCAGGATGTACATGCCGCAACAGCGACGGCGAACAATCCTGCCTGAAAAAAATACCTAATCATAACAGTTCTGGCAATTAATGTGAAACTTACGTGTGTTCACAATATAAGCATAAAAAACAGATTCAGCAATCTTTTGCGAACAAAAACAGCAATCCATCAGCAGACATGGCATTAGCATCCCCAGTACTGATTGCCACATCCGGCAGTTCCGAAAACATCATCCCTTCCGACCGACTCTCCAAATCGGTTATCAGACATATCCGCTGCCGCCAGACAGCATGCTCGCAAACGTCAGACACCGGTGTACGGATATCCGCCGGAGACCGGGTTCGGCGCCCGCACAATCCCGAAGCAAACAGCAGTCCCGTTCGGAACGTAAAATACGCATTCTGTCCATCTACCGACAAAATTACCGTTAACAATATCATTGCATATATTATTGCAAAAGACGTATATTTGTCGCGCCGACCGGACATCCGCCCGACACAGACCTGCTGCGCATCCGCATCGTCCCGCCGACACAGCGCTTACGACATTACCAAAACTCAATCGAATATGAAAAAATTGGAAAGAATGTCTTACGAATCTCCCGTAATGCAGATTATCTCCGTTGCGGTCGAACAGGGAATTGCTATCAGCAGTCCGGACAATGTACAGGGCTCCCACGAAGATGTGAACATCGGTACCGAATACTAACCTCATCCATCCGACAGTCATGAGAAAGATATTGACAGTTGCGACGGGCATCCTTCTGCTCGCCGCCTCATGTTCCAAAGAGGCAGACAACGAAACGAAACTTCCCGCTCCGGACGAAAACCAAATCAGGGCGACCATCGAACCGGTCTTCAGCGACGCCACCACCCGTTCGGAATTCGACAGCAACATGAAAATCATCTGGTCGCTGGGCGACCAGATAGGGGTGATGACTCCCGAAAAACCCGACGCCAACATGACCTATGTCATCCGGGAACAGGAGCACTGTTCCGCAGGGATATTCACGCTGGACGCCGACATCAAACTGGAAAGCGACACTTTTTACGCCTACTATCCGCGTACCGCGAACGACTGCTGCATGACGGACGAAGCGGAACTATCTTTGGTACTTCCGGCCGTACAGACCTATAAAAAGAACTCCTTCGCCACCAACGCCAACATTGCCGTAGCCGTCTCGACCGACGGACGCGAATACGCTTTCCGGAACGCCTGCAGTTACCTCGACGTCAAGCTTCAGGGCGACGGCATCGTGCTGGACAAAATCGTCATCACGGCCGGCAAAGATACCAGCCTGCCGAACCAGAAACTCTATCTCGCCGGCAGCGGCAAAGTCTGCTTCAACGACTACGACAGCGAACCGGTCTTCGAACTGGACGGCAGCTCCGACAACAACCGGAGCATCACGCTGAACTGCGACAACGTCGCGCTCGAGGCAGACGCACCGACCGACTTCTATTTCGTCATGCCGGCCGGTACCTACTCGGGAATTGCGGTGGATGTCTATACGGCCGACGGACAGAAAATCTCATACGTCAAAGGGCTTCTCGGCGAAGGGCTCGTCTTCGAACGCAATACGGTCAATTCGTTCAAGGTCGAAACCATAACGACGGCACCGACCGACGAGGTGGAAGAGGTGGACAATGTCTATACGGTCAGCACTCCCCAGCAATGGAACTGGCTGGCGGCACAGGTAGATACCGGCAACACCTTCGAAGGCAAGACCATCGCCCTCGCCCAAAACCTCGACTTCACCGGTATCGAATTCATATCCATGGGGATGGAGGCCGATTACATGACCGACACCTCGCTCCCCCTCCATCCGTTCCAAGGCACCATCGAAGGTAACGGAAGGACTATTTCCAACGTGAACCTCTCTTCTGACGGGCGTGCCTGCGGAATCATCGGTTACGGCAGGGAGTGTACCGTCCGCAACCTGACCCTCTCCGACATCACCGTCACCGGTGCCGGGAAATGGAAAGGCGCGCTGGTCGGCTATCTGTGGAACGGTACCGTCGAGAACGTACACGTCATAAATGCGCTCATACACCCCTACGAGGAGACGCTCCCTCAGGAACCCTACCGCTACTCATACCGTATCGGCGGCATGATAGGATTCTGGAGCGGCGACAAGGATGCGGCCATCAGCAACGTATCCATCCGGAACGCCGAAGTACACGGCAGTTACGCCATCGCCGGACTCATAGGAGGCATCCAAGGCACAGGCCGAAAAACGATAGATAATGCCGCAACCGACGGCATCACTGTCACCAATCACGGTATCCCGTACATGTCTGGAAGCGACTGTTACTTCGACAGCGCAGCGCTTCTGGGCGATTGCACCAACAAACGGGGCGAATTGGTCTTGACGAATATCACCATCGGTTCCTGGGCCCTATACGACCAATCGGACGAATCGGTGACAAAAACGCTGACCGACCAGACATGGTGCCACCTTCCCTATGTCGGAGAAATGGACGGGAATTCGCCCATTACGCTGGACAGTGCGTCACTCTCTCCCATCCCGGTCACGGCGACCGAAGGCTGACCTCCTCTTCACAACCGAAATTCCCCGACAGGACGGCGTCCTGTCGGGGAATTTCGTATCTTTAGCCGTCGATAAAACGCACGCTTATGACATCCATCTGCACGGTGCTTGCAGTAGCGGATATCGCCGCCGCAAGGAAATTCTACGAAGAGTTGTTCGGCTTGGAAGTATGGCAGGATTACGGCATCAACGTATCCTTTACGTGCGGTCTGGCACTGCAGCAAGCGTTCGGCTGGCTGGTCGGCCTGCCGGAGGAGCGGATTGCGAAGCGGCCGAACAATATGGAGATATGTTTTGAGGAATCCGACTTCGACGGTTTTCTGAAGAGACTGGAAAGATTTCCCGGCATCGACCGGCTGGGCACGGTCACCGAACAGGGCTGGGGACAGCGCGTCGTCCGCTTCTACGACCCGGACGGACATATCATCGAAGTCGGCGAAGAGATGAAAACGGTCATCGAACGTTTCCTCGCCACGGGCATGACACTGGAAGAAGTCTCCGTCAGAACGGATGTTTCCGTCGGAGACTTGACGAAACTGCTGAACGGCTGAACCCCCACATTAAGTAACAGTACAAACCGGAGGTCTGAAGCCCCCCGACCGGCACCCCCGTTTCCGCAGACTGTCGGCGTTTCCGTTTCGGATATCGGCGACCGGCGACACAAGGGCAGAGCTATCCGGAGAAAGGAAAAACAGGGAGCGGCGGAAACCGCTTTCCTCTCCCGGATACTATCTTTGCAGCAAGCATCCGGAACGAATGGACAAACGCAGGAACGAACCGACAGACAGGGAACGGCGCCGCAACCGCCTGGCAGGTGCGGCACTTTTCCTGTTGCTCGCCGTGGCAGGCAAGCTGTATTACGACTACTGCCTGCATAACCCCCTACCCGGCAGCCCCCCTCCTACAATAGCCCACGAGGCACACCCGCAGGACTCCGCAGGGGATACCCGGTACCTTCGCGCCGACGTCCGCGACATGTCGAACCGAGAGGCCCGCAACGAAAGAGATACCACTCCGGAGCCTGCAACGGAAACGGCCGCAGCCGGAACCCGGAGCATGACCGGCCCGCTGGAACTGCCCTCGTTCGACAGCGGCGACATCGTCATCCGGAACGCAGAGGGCAGATATACGCTGCGGTACGATACGGCGTACCGGCAGGCTTCGTGGGTGGCCTACGTCCTGACGGGCGAGGATGCGGCCCCCGGCCAAGCCAAACGCCGCGACCGGTTCGTACCCGACCCCACCGTAGTAAAAGCCGGATATCCCACCGCCACCACCGCCTCTTACAAGGGGAGCGGATACGACCGCGGGCATCTCTGCCCTTCGGCCGACCGTTCCCGTTCGCAGGAAGAGAACGACTGCACCTTCTACCTCTCCAACATCGCTCCACAGACACCCGCTCTGAACCGCGGCCCGTGGAAAGAGCTCGAAGAACAGGCGAGACGGTGGGCCGTGCGGTGCGACACGCTCTACATCGTTGCCGGAGGCGTCCTGACGTCCGGTCTCGATACCCTGCCCTCGGGCATAGGCATACCGGAATACTTCTACAAGGCGATACTGGCACGAGAGGGAAACGACTTCGAGGCCATCGGATTCCTGCTGCCGAACGCAACGCACTTCGAGGGAGAATATGTGGATTATGCCGTCCCGATAGAGCGTCTGCAGGCTTTCACCTCCCTCGATTTCTACCCCAATCTGCCGGACAGTACGGAGCAAAGGGTGGAAAGGGAGTATTCGTACCGTTTCTGGTTCGGACAATGAGATAAGCGGCCGGCGCCACACCGCAAGCGAAAAGAAGAACGGAGGCCGCGTGATCTGCGTCGGTACAACAAGCTGCCGGACACTGGAAT
>OLGA01000842.1_pt1 | contig 25558 bp, 20 predicted proteins | sample 1604881 | NCBI WGS metagenome assembly OLGA01 (sample SAMEA3888896, study PRJEB22519) | human gut metagenome | biome: human gut; feature: human-associated habitat; material: faeces | place: Denmark | collected 2009 | reverse complement strand
TGTGGCGGATGTGGAACGGCTCATCGGCGTTCTGCAGCGGCTGGTGGCCGCAGGCAACAGCGTACTGGTGATCGAGCACAATCTGGACGTGATCAAAACGGCGGATTATCTGATCGATCTGGGCCCCGAGGGCGGCGACGGCGGCGGAAAGATCGTCGCTACCGGCACCCCGGAGGAGGTCGCCCACTGCAAAAAGAGCTACACCGGCCAATATCTGGCTCCCATTTTGAAAAGAGACCGGGAACGGATGGAAAAACAGAAAAAATAAACCGTTTTTCCATTCGAACGATCCATTCCGAAATAACGGGCAGGATTGAAATCGGCGTTTCCGCACAGACTTTTGAGGAAAAAGCGAAAAGAAAACGGCCCGATTTCCGTCACTTGGGGACTTGTGAAAATCCGGCGGGATGTTGTATAATGAGTCATAACCTCTCCGGCAAAAAACGGGGAAACGGACAGAAAGGGTGCAAATCCGATGAAAAAGATTCTTTCGCTGATTCTGTGCATTACCATGGTGGCGACGCTGGCGGTACTGGGCGCTTCCGCCGAAAGTGAAAAGACCGATGCTTTGAAAGTCGGCATCTGCGTGGCGGGCAGCCTGGGCGATCAGGGCTTCTACGACAGCGCCAATGACGGCCTACAGAAGCTGGCGGCGGATTACGGTGTGGTCGGCAGCGTGGTGGAGTGCAAGAACGACGCCAGCGCCTACGAACCCGCACTGGTGGAGGCTGCGGAGCAGAACGACGTCGTTGTGGCCGTGGGCTGGGAGTTCTGGGACGGTCTGGACGTGGTGGCTCCCGAAATGCCCGACACCAAGTTCATCTTTGTGGACAACGGCATGACCGGCCATGACAATCTGCTGGCCATCACCTACAAGGAAAATCAGGGCAGCTTCCTGGCGGGCTACATTGCCATGAAGCTCTCCAAAACCGGCAAGGTGGGCGTGATCGGCGGCGAGGACAGCGATACCATCAACAACTTTATCGTGGGCTACAAGCAGGGCGCGCTGTACGCCAATCCTGACGGCGAAGTGCTGGATCCCATCTACACCAACGATTACGAAGACCCCGCCAAGGGCAAGGAAAGCGCGTTGGCCCTGAACAGCAAGGGCGCGGACGTGATCTTCCAGGTGGCCGACAAGACCGGTCTGGGCGTGTTTGAAGCCGCTCAGGAGAAGGGCTTCTACGCCATCGGCGTGGACAGCGACCAGAAGTACATCGACCCCGAGGTCATCATCTGCTCCATGAAGAAGGAAGTCGGCAGCTCCATCTATGACGCCGTCAAGTCCTATCTCGCGGGCGACAGCCGCTTCGGCACCACCTGGACCGCCGACATGGCGACCGGCTACGTCGGCATCGGCTACGGCGACAGCGGCATGACGCAGCAGGTCCCCGACGAGGTCAAGGCCGCTGTCGAGGAGCTGGCCGCGAAGATCGCCTCCGGCGAGATCGTCGTGGAGACGACGCGCGCGTAATTTCATGCGCTTCCCTTGCGGCGCGGCAAAAGCCGCGCCGCTTCCTCTATTCCAAAGAAAGTGAGGTAACGAGCCTTGCAGGAAAATGCAGTCGAATTCCGCCATATCTCCATGGAGTTCCCCGGCGTGCTCGCCAACGATGACGTATCGCTCGACATCCGAAAGGGCGAGGTCTTTGCCCTCGTCGGCGAGAACGGCGCGGGCAAGACCACGCTGATGAACATTCTCTACGGCATCCACGAGCCGACGAACGGCGAGGTGTATATCCGCGGGAGGAAGGTCGAGCGCTTCTCGCCCAAAACCGCCATCTCTATGGGCGTCGGCATGGTGCACCAGCACTTCATGCTCGTGCCCAGCTTCACCGTGGCACAGAACATCGTTATGAGCCGCGAGCCGCGCAGGCTCGGCGTGCTCTTTGACAACAAGGCCGCCGAGGCCGCCGCACAGAAGCTGGTGGAGGAGTACGGCCTCGTGGTCGATCCCGCCGCCGTGGTGCGCGAGATCGGCGTGGGCCTTCAGCAGCGCGTGGAAATTCTCAAAACGCTCTACCGCGGCGCGGACATTCTCATTCTGGACGAGCCGACCGCCGTCCTCACCCCGCAGGAGACGGACGAGCTGTTCGCCGTCATCCGCCGCGTGGTGCGCGAGCTGGGCATGACGGTCATCATCATCACGCACAAGCTCTACGAGGTCATGGCGATCAGCGACCGCGTGGGCGTGATGCGCAAGGGAAGGCTCATCGGCGTGGAGAACACCTGCGACGTGGACGAAAAAAAGCTCGCCTCGATGATGGTCGGCCGCCCGGTGCTCTACGACCGGCTGGAAAAGACCGGCGAAGCGGGCGCGGAGCAGATTGCCGTCCATGACCTCACGGTCTGCGACGACCGCGGGCTGGTCGCCGTGGACGGTCTGAGCCTGTCCGTCCGCGCGGGCGAGGTGCTCGGCATCGCCGCCATCGAGGGCAACGGCCAGAGCGAGCTTCTGGAGGCCATCACCGGTATGCGCCGCGTCGAGCGCGGCACGGTGGAGGTCTGCGGGCAGAACGTCACCGGAAAAACGGCGGGCGAGATCCGCAAGGTCGGTCTCTCCCACATTCCCGAGGACCGTCTCGCCACCGGCGTGAGCCGGAGCGCGAGCGTGACGGACAATCTTCTCATGGGCAAGCAGCGCGACAAGGCCTTCAGCGGCTTCGCGTTTCATCAGCGGCGCAGCTCCATCGAGCGCTACGCAGAGGAGGTCTATGAGAGGTTCGACATCCGCGGCGCGGGCATCGACACCGCTGTCGGCTCCATGTCCGGCGGCAATATGCAGAAGGTCGTCGTCGCGCGTGAATTTTCGTTTGATTCCCCCGTGCTCATCATCGCCCAGCCCACGCGCGGCGTGGACGTGGGCGCCATCGAATTCATCCACACCCGTATCATCGAAAAGCGCAACGCCGGCTGTGCCATTCTCCTCTGCTCGGCCGACCTCGACGAGGTGTTCCGCCTGTCCGACCGCATCGTCACGATGTACGAGGGGCGCATCACCGGCGAGTTCCGCACAAGTGACATCACCAAGGAGGAGATCGGCTGGTACATGACCGGCCACCGTGAGGGAAAGGAGGCGGCAAAGACATGAAAAAGCTTGCAGGCGCGGTGAATTACCGCTATCTGCTCTCGTTGCTGCTCTCGATCCTCTTCGCCTTTCTCATCGGCGCGGGCATCCTCGCCGTCTCCGGCTTCCATCCGCTCGAGGCCTACGGCGCGATGCTCTCCGGCGCGTTCGACAGCGCGCGCCACATCGGCGACTTTCTGGAGTACGCGATGGTGCTGTGCGTGTGCGGCCTTGCCTGCGTGCTCGGCGCGCGCGTCGGCATCTTCAACGTCGGCGGTGAGGGCCAGCTGCTCCTCGGCGCGATCTTTGCCGCGCAGGTCGGCGTGTGGATGGACGGACAGCCCCGCTTCCTTGTCATCGTCTGCGCGGCGCTCGCCGCGATGGCGGTCGGCGGCCTGTACGCCTTCCTCCCCGGCGTTCTGAAGGTGAAGGTCAAGGTCAATGAGGTCATCACCACCATCATGCTCAACACCATCGCCGCCTACCTCTGCCAGTACCTTGCCAAAGGCCCGTGGAAGAACGCCAATAAGAACATGGTCGCCGCGACCGAACAGCTCGGCGCGCAATACTGGTTCGGCAATGTCATTCCCCGCTCCAACCTCACCAGCGCCGTGTTTGCCGCGGCGGTGATGGCCTTCCTTGTGTGGTATGTGATGGAGCGCACCTCCGTCGGCTACGAAATGCGCATCACCGGCGAGAATCCGCGCTTCGCCTTCTTCTCCGGTCTGCGCACCGATCAGATCGTGCTGCTCTCCATGGTCGTCTCCGGCGCGATGTGCGGTCTGGTCGGTATGTTCCGCGTCTACGGCGTGGAGCATCTTTACCGCGACAGCGTGAGCAAGGACTACTACTTCGAGGCCCTGATGGTCGCCATGATCGCGCAGTATAAGCCTGTGACCGTCATCCTCCTCTCGCTCTTCTTCGCCGTGCTGAAGATCGGCGCGCAGGGCATGGAGCTTATCGGCATTCCCTCGCAGATCTACCTCATCATTCAGACCGTTATCATCTTCTGCATGGCTGCCGAGAGCGGCATCACCCGCTCGCTCACCGCGGCGCACGAGCGCCGCAGAGCTAAGCGCGCCGCCGAAGAACGCTTAAAGGAGGAACTGAAACATGGATGACCTTTCCGCGATCCTCGCCAGCATTTTCTCCTCTGGCACCTTTAACGAGATGCTCCGCCGCGCCACGCCCGTGGCGCTCGCCGCCATCGGCGGCTCGCTCACCGAGCACGCCGGCATCATGAACATCGGCATGGATGGCATGATCCTCATGGGCGCGTTCTTCGGCGTGTTCGGCAGCTATCTCTTTACCTCCGCCTGGGGCGGCGTGGGACTGGTGCTTCTTATGGGGCTGCTCGTCGGCCTGTTCTTCGCGCTCTTCGTCGTGAAGTTCCGCTCAGACGAGTTCATCATCGGCTGCGCGCTCAATACCTTCGCGCTCGGCCTGACGACCTATCTCTCCCGCTCCGTGTTCGGCACCTCCGGCGCGAAGGGCTTCCCCTCCCTGCCGACGGTGGACCTTCCGCTGCTGGATAAAATTCCCTTCCTCGGCGCGGTGCTCAACGGCCACTCGCTGTTTGTGTATCTCACCTGGCTCTTCGTCCTCGTGCTGTGGGTGTTCATCTACAAAACCCCCTACGGCTTCTGGCTGCGCGCGAGCGGCGAAAAGCCCGAGACGCTGCGCACCGCCGGCATCGAGCCGGAAAAAATGAAGTGGCTCGCGAGCATCCTCTGCGGCGTGCTGTGCGCGCTCGCGGGCGCTCACCTGTCGCTCGGCTATCTCAACGGCACCTTTGCCGAGAATATGTCCAACTCCCGCGGCTACATCGCCTTTGCCTGCGTGATCTTCGGCGCAGCAAACCCCGCCAAGGCCTACCTCGCAGCGCTGATGTTCGGCTTCTTCGACGCCATCGGCCTGAGATTGCAGGACTACGTCAGCTCCGACCTCACCGGTATCATCCCCTATGCCATCACCATCATTATGATGGTCTACGTTGTGGTGAACGCGCAGCGTCGCCGCCGCCACGCGGCGCAGCAGCAGCTGAGCCGCCGCGCACGGAGCTGAACGCACATCGGAGGCAGCTATGCAGCAAGGCATTTTTGAAAAAAGCATCACCGTCACGCCCGACTACTGCGACGCCGCGGCGCAGCTCTCGCCCCTCGCGGCCTTCACCATCTTTCAGGGCATCGCCGCCCAGCACGCCGAGCTCATCGGTGTCGGCGGCGCGGCGATGGCGAAGCGCGGCGAATTCTGGCTGACCGTCCACACGCGCGTGGACTTCCTGCATCGCGCAGGTCTCATGGATGAGCTCACCGCCGCAACATGGCCGGAGCCGTGCGACGGCAAGGCCGTGCGCTGCTACCGCAGCTACAGCCTGCACCGCGGCGACACGCTGCTCGCCCTCGGGCGCACGCAGTGGGCGGTCCTCGGCCCGGAAAAGAAGCTGATGCCGTTCGCGAAGACCGGCTTTCCCGCCGATTTCCCGTTCTCCGACCGCACCGGCATCACCGATCACCCCACCCGCTTCGCGGACGACCTGACGCAGGCGGAGCTCGCGCGCGGCTATACGGTCCGCTCAACGGACATCGACTTCGGCCGTCACATGAACAACGTTGCCTATGTCCGCGTGCTGCTCGACTGCTTCTCCGCCGCCGAGCTGGCCTCGGGCCGCATCGCGTCGATGGAGGTCCACTACGCTGCTCCCTGTCTGGAGGGCGAGGAGCTGGGCGTCTACTGCCGCCGTGAGGAGAACGGCTGCCGCCTCGCCATCAAAAAGGCGGACGGCAAGGCCGCCGTGCTCGCCGCGGTGAAGCTCCGCTGAAGCAGCAAACGATCACAATACAAGCGCCGCGGTCGGATGACCGCGGCGCTTGCCGTTTTCTTATTCTTCCTTGCCGTAGAGCCAGGTGCAGCCCTCGTTCACGCTGTCGACCGCTTTGCGGTAGGCGCCGAGCACGCCGGGCGCAGGATGCGCGGGACGCTTGATGTGTCCCAGCCGCTCCGCGAGCTCCTCGTCGCTGACCTCGAGGTGGATGGTGTGTTTGTCGATGTCGATCTCGATCATGTCACCGTCGCGCACCGCGGCGATGGGGCCGTTGTCCCACGCCTCGGGCGAGACGTGGCCGATGCAGGGGCCGCGCGTCGCGCCGGAGTAGCGCCCGTCGGTGACCATGGCGCAGCTCGTGTGCAGGCCCATGCCGACGAGCATCGCCGCGGGAATGGACATCTCGCGCATCCCCGGCCCGCCCTTGGGACCCTCGTAGCGAATGACCAGCACATCGCCGGGCTTGACGGACTTCTCCGTCATGGCCGCGCGCAGCGCGTCCTCGGAGTCGAAGCAGACCGCAGGGCCGCGGTGGTGGAACATCTCGGGCACCACGCCGCTCTTTTTCACGATGCAGCCGCCGGGGGCAAGGTTGCCGTGCAGCACGGCGAAGCAGCCGTCGGGGTAGAGCGGCTCGTCGGCTGTGTGGATGATCTCGGGATCGACCCTGCGGCGGAAGCGGGCGAGGAACTCGCCCACCGTGCCGCCCGTCGCCAGACGCGCGTCGGGGTCGAGATAGCGCTCGATGGCCTTCATCGTCGCGCCCACGCCGCCGGCCTTGTAGTAATCGTACATATTGAATTTCGAGGACGGCTTGAACTTCGCAACGCAGGGCACGTCGCGCTGGATCTCGTCAAAGGCCGCGAGGTCCATCGGAATGCCCATCACGCGCGCGAGCGCGCAGATGTGGAGCTGGGCGTTCGTCGAGCCGCCGGTCGCGGCGACGTGGCGCAGGCCGTTCTTGAGGCTCGCCTCGGTGACGATGTCGGAAAAGCGCACCCCCTCCTTCGTGAGCGTGATGATGCGCTCGCCGACGTCGCGCGCCTGCTTGTACTTGGCGGACGAGCAGAAGAGCATGGTCGTGCTGTCGATGGGACACAGGCCGATGACCTCGGCGAATACGCCCATGGTGTTGGCGGTGCCGTACATCGAGCAGGTGCCGCAGGAGAAGCAGATGTTCTCACGGAAGCGGGTGAAGGTCTCCTCGCTGATGACGTCGATGTTGCGCTGACCGATGGATTCCTTGAGGTCGGGCGTGACATAGGTGCCCTCGTCCGCCTCGTAGGGCAGCATACTGCCCGCCGTGAGGAACATACAGGGCTTGTTGAGCGCTGCGGCAGCCATCAGCATACCGGGCACGATCTTATCGCAGGAGCAGAGGAACACAAGCCCGTCGAAGCCGTGGGCGCTCACCATCGCTTCGATGCTGCCCGCAATCAGGTCGCGCGAGGGCAGAATGAAGTGCATCCCTTCGCCCTGCGCCATGCCGTCGCAGGGGGCGGGCACATTGAACTCTGCCGGCGTGCCGCCGGCCGCCCACACGCCCTCCTTGACGTAGCCCACCAGCTCCTTGAAGGCGCGGTGCCCCGGGTTGACGTCCGTAAAGGAGTTGACGATGCCGATGACGGGCTTTTCCAGGTCCTTGGTGCGGTAGCCGCAGGCGTTCATCAGGCCGACGTAGTAGCCCTCCTGCGGGTTCGAGGGGGTGCGGTTTCCCTTCCAGCTTTCCATCGTGTTTTCCTCCGTTCGTCTTATCGGTTGTCCCCATTATAGCGCAGCCTTGCTTAAAAGAAAAGCAGAAATTCCAACGCCTTTCTACAAGAAAAAACTTGATATACAGCCTTTTTTCGGTATGCTGTGGAAAAACGACCGACCGGAGGACGCCGCCATGACGACCAGCTTTCAGATGTTCCTGCTCGCAGCGCGCGAGCTGAATTTTTCCCGCGCGGCGGAGCTTGCCTACGTCACGCCCCAATGCCTGAGCGACCACATCCGGCGCATCGAGGAGCACTACGGCGTGACGCTCTTCACGCGCAGGCCGAAGCTGCGCCTGACCGCCGAGGGCGAAACGATGCTGCGCTACCTCACGCGCATCCGCGCGCTGGAGGGCGACATGGAAAACGAACTCGCCGACGTCAGCGGCGGCGTGCGTGGTACGCTGCGGCTCGGCCTGCCGACTACGCGCGGCACCATCCTTCTTCCGCAGACGGTCACGCAGTTCCGCCGGCAGTTCCCCCATGTGGAGGTCGAGGTGCAGCTTGCCGACACGCGAAGCCTGGAGACCCTGCTGCTCGGCGGAACGCTCGACCTCTTTCTTGGCGTGGACGCTTCGCAGCACGCTCTGTTCCGACGTGAGCCGCTGCGCCGCGAGCCGTTGTATCTTGTACTCTCCCGCCATGCGATGGCGTCTCGGTTCGGCGAGCGCTATGCCGCCGTGCGCGCGGATTTTCTCCGCCGCGGCGCTGACCTGGCGCAGCTGCGGGGCGTACCCTTTGTGCAGGGGCACGACAACAGCACAACGACCAAGGCTGTGGAGCAGCTTCTGCTGCGGCAGAGCGCCGCGCCGGATATTCCGGTCCGCGTGAGCAGCTTTGACCTGCACATCGACCTCTGCCGCACGGGCGGCTACGCCACGATCTGCTCGCGCTCACACCTGCGCCGCGTGATGGACCGTCCCGACGCCGGTCTGGAGGTCTACGCGATCCGCGGCACGCAGCGGACGCTTGAGGTCGAGCTCGTCTCCCACCGCGACGCGCAGCCCCTCGCCTACCGCACCGCCTTCGCGCGGCTGCTTTCGGAGCACGCGCTGGCCGAGGACGCCGCCATCTGCGCGTGGCTGCGGGAAAACGGCGTCGGCACTCCGTAAGCCGAACAGGGAAAAGGCAGCGGCCCAAAGTGCCGCTGCCTTTTCCCTGTAAGAGAGATCAGCGTATGCTGAGAGGATAATCTTAGTACGCAGTGGTCATGGCGCCGTCGACGCAGATGACCTGACCGGAGATCGCGCTGTTCGCGGGAGAGCAGATGAACACCACGGAGCGGGCGTACTCGTCCGCCGTCTGGTAGCGCTTCTGCGGGAAGCTCGCGGCGTCGCGGGTGTTGTACTCCTCGAGCGTGATGCCCGCCTTCTCGGCGCGGATGGTGTTGAGGTACTTGATGCGGTCGGTGTAGATGCGGCCGGGACCCATGGTGTTGACCATGATGTTGTACGGACCGAACTCGCGCGCCATCGTCTTGCTCATGCCCACCACGCCCATGCGGAACGTGTTGGAAAGAATGAGGTTATCCAGCTCCTGCTTGATGGAAGAAGATGTGGAGTTGACGATGCGTCCGCCGCCGCCCTCCTTCATGTAGGGCAGCGCCGCGCGAATGGCGGTGGTGTAGCTGTACAGGCACTTCTGATAGCCGTCCGCCCAGTCGGCCTCGGTCAGCGCCTCGAAGGTGCCCGCCTTCGGGCCGGGGCAATGATTGACAAGGCCGTAGATGCCGCCGAGGTCCTCTGCGACCTTGTTGATCATCGCGGCGATGCTCTCATTGTTGAGCACGTCGTACATATAGGGGTAGGGACGGTTGCCGGTCTCCTTCTCGATGTCGACGACCGCCTGATCGAGCTCCGCCTTGAACGCCTCGCTGGTGCAGACGACTACCTTCGCGCCCTCGTGGGCGAACTCTGTCGCGATGCCCTTGCCGAAGCCGGACGCGCTGGACATACAAACGACGACCTTATCCTTCAAACCCAGATCCATGATAATTTCCTCCTGATATGTTAAAATTTTTGATCAGTCTCAGTGCAGCTTGAGATCCACGACAGGATTCTTCAGCGGCTCCATCTCGAAGCCGTCGGGGCCAACGATACGGCACTCGGCGATGTCGCCGTCCTGAATGTGGAACGCGCGCGGGGTGCCGGTGGAGAGCACGTCGCCGGCGTACCAGCCCTGGATGCTCGAGTGCAGGGAAACGAGGCGGGACGGAACGTGCGTCATGTGATCGACGGTGTTCTTCGCGTGGATCTCGCCGTTATGGACGCTCTGGACCTCTAACTTGAGCACGTCGGGCACCTCGTCGGGCGTGACGAGCTGGGGGCCGAAGGAGAAGAACGTCGGGAAGTTCTTGACGATGGTCAGATAGCGGGGATTGCCGGGCACGAAGTCGTTGCCCTTGAGGATGGATTCCTCGGTCATGTCGAGGATCGTGGTGTAGCCGACGATGGCGCTCTCCCACTCCTCCTCGGGAACGTCGCGGCAGTCGCAGCCCATGATGATGCCGAGCTCCGCCTCCGCGGTGGTCTTCTGCGCTTCCTTGAGCTTGGGCAGCAGGATGTCGTCATTCGGGCCAATGAGCGTATCTGCCATCTTGAAGAAGCTGCCGGGGAAGCCCGTGGGCGCGGCGTTGCCGATGTCCTTGGCGTGGTCGGCGTAATTGAGGCCGATGCCGAAGATGCGCTTGGGATTGCGGTAGAGCGGGGCGTAGACGACCTCCTCCGCCGGCACGACGCCGGGGATGGTCTCAAGCTCCTCCTTGCCGCCCTCGTTGTACCACTTCGTGAGGCCGGGGATGTGATTGGCCTGAATGAGGCTCATCATGTCCTCTTTCCAGCCCGTGCCCTTGTAGGCGTTGAGCGCGGCGACGGGCAGGATGCCCTTCCCGGTGACGATGCCGGCGACCTCCGCGCCGTGCAGCTTGATCGTTGCGAGTCTCATGGTTGCTTTCCTCCTCTTAATCTTGTTCAGACGATGCGGCCCACCGGCTCTTGACCGGCAAGCACCGCGTTGATGTTTTCGGCTGCGATCTTGGAAACGCGCGTGGCGGATTCGACCGTTGTGGGCGCGTAGTGCGGCGTGACAATGACGTTCGGCAGCTTAAAGAGCGGGCTGTCCGGCGCGACCGGCTCGGGGTCGGTGACGTCGAGACCGGCGCCGGCGAGTCTGCCGTTCTCCAGCGCCTCGATGAGCGCGGCTTCGTCCACGATGGGGCCGCGGGCACAGTTGATAAGCAGGGCGGTGGGCTTCATCAGCGCGAGGCGCTCGCGGTCGATGAGCTTGCGCGTTTCGTCGGTGAGCAGACAATGGAGCGTCACGACGTCGGCGCGGCGCAGCAGCTCGGAAAGGTCGTCCACCTTCTCGACGCCCTCGGGGACCTCGCTGATGTAGGGGTCGTAGACGATGACATGCATATCCAGACCGTCCCTGCACATATGCAGGATATGCTTTCCGATGCGGCCCATGCCGATCAGTCCCAGCGTCTTGCCGGTCATTTCAATGCCGGGGGCGTGGTTCTTCGCAGCAAAGCCGACCGTGCGGTACTCGTTGGAAACGGGAATGATATTCTTCGCCAGCGTGAGCATCAGCGTGAAGGCGTGCTCGGCGACGGAAAGGCTGTTCGCGTTCGGGGTGATGGTCACGGCGATGCCGTGGTTCTTGCAGTAGTCGAGGTCGATATTATCGTAGCCCACGCCGTGCTTGGAGACGATCTTGAGGTTCTTCGCCGTCGCGAGCAGCGAGCCGGGCAGCTCGATGATGCGCACGAGCACGGCGTCCGCGTCCACGATCTCGCGGCGGATGATGTCCATGTCGCGGTCGGCGTAGACGACGGTGTGCCCCGCCGCGGTCAGCAGCTCGGGTCCGATGGGGTGGACCGATTCGGTGATGAGAATTTTTGCCATGATGCTTCCTCCTTTACAGGCTCAGACCGTAGGGCTTGCCGAGCTTCAAAAGCTCCTGATAAACGGGCTCCTCCACCTCGATGCCGTTGGCCTCGTTGGCCGCGCGCTTGTTGGCCTCCAGATCGCCGGGCATCAGGATCTCCTGCACGCCGGGCGCCTTCTTCAGCGCCTTGATCTCCGCGGACATCTCGCTGACCTTTTCCTTGAAGGTCTCAAGATCGGTGAAATGGGAAACGTCGATGGCGCCCATGAAGTGGCCCACGCCCTGCGGTCCGGTCATCTCATAAAGGCCGGTAAGGTGGTTGCCGAAGCCGCCGCCGGAGAGGATGCCGCTGGCAATGTCGATCATAATGGCGATGCCGCTGCCCTTGGGGCCTCCGAAGGGAGTGAGCATTCCCTTGCGGCCCTCCGCCGGATCGGTGGTGGGATTGCCGTCCTTGTCCAGCGCCCAGCCCTCGGGAATAGACTTTCCCAGCTTCTGCGCCAGGATCAGCTTGCCCAGCGCCACGGTGCTCGTGGCGATGTCCGTCACCAGCGGGCGGGTCTTGGTGGGGCAGGAGAGAGACAGCGGGTTGGTGCCCAGATACGGCTCCGCCGCGCCGAAGGGGGCCACATTGCCCTTGAGGTTGGCGCAGCAAAGGCCCATCATTCCGACCTCAGCCGCCATCTTGGTGTAGAAGGCCGCGGTGCCGAAGTGGTTTGAGTTGCGCACGGCGGCAAAGCAAACGCCCGTCTCTCTGGCTTTTTCGATGCACTTGGTCATGGTGAACTTAGCCGCCGCCGCGCCCAGCGAGTTGCCGGCATCCACCGTCAGGGCGGAGGGAGCCTCCTGCACAATGCGGATGTTATTGTTGGGAGACATGATCCCGGCCTGAATACGCTCCATGTAGATGCTCAGGCGGCTCACGCCGTGGGTGGACATGCCGGTGACCTCCGCATCCACCAGCATTTCTGCCGTTGCCTCGGCGCAAACGCTGTCCACGCCGGAGGCGGTCATCACATCATAGCAGTACTGACGCAGAACAGAAGGAGAAAACTTTGGCATATGAATCACCTTTTTCGTTATTTTTGGGTGTTCCCTTGAACTGCTTTTATCATAGCCCACCGTTTGCCAAAGGTCAAAGACTTAAATGTGACTATCCCTATAGCATTTTTACTATACCGTGCTTGACGACGCCGTATTTTTTGCTATAATCGAAGAGGAAAACGAGGTGATCTGGATGGTACAGGACCGGAATCCGGAATATTTTCTTGCCATTGCGTCCGAGAAAAGCATTTCCAAGGCCGCAGAGCGGCTGCACATCTCGCAGCCCTACTTGAGCCAATACGTCATCCATTTGGAAAAGGAATTCGGCGTCCGCCTGCTCGACCGCACCAAGTCGCCGCTGGCGCTGACCGCCGCCGGCAAGGTCTACGCCAACTATCTCGAGGACAGCTCGCAGCTCTATGAGCAGCTTTTGCAGGATTTCACACGTTTGAACGCCAGCCGCCGCCAGACGCTCCGCGTCGCCATGAGCAACTGGCGCGCCAGCACGCTCCTGCCGAGCATCCTGCCCGCCTTTTCGCAGGAGCACCCCGAGGCCCATCTTGAGCTGCTTGAGCGCCCGACGAGCGAGATGTTCCGTCTGGTGGCGGACAACACGGTGGATTTTGCCATCATGAACACCAATCTCAATACGCCCGACTACCTGACCACCGAGACCATTCTCTACGAAAAGATCCTCCTGGTCGGCAACCGCGGCAACCGCGCCGCGCAGGCGCTTGCGGAGGCCTGCCGCGCGGGACGGGAGCCGGAGCTCTCCGTTCTCGAGCACGAGCGCTTTGTCCTGCTCTACCCCGAGATCCTGCTCGCCATGCGCGTCAACAACTTTCTCGAACGGGAGCATATCACCGTCGAAAACGCGCTCTACACCACCAACGCCACCACAGCGCTGAACCTGACGGCGGAAAACTACGGCTTCTGCTTCGTCAATGAGACCGCCGTCCACAACGCACCGAACCGCGGCGAGCTGTTCTTCTTCGACCTCGACTCCCCCGACCTTGTCCACCCGCTGAGCGTGGTCTACAAGAAAAAGCGCCACCTTCTGCCCGCCGCCCGCGCCTTCGTCGATGCCGCGCGCCGCTTCCTGCAATCGCAGTCGTGGCGCAGCGAGTGCGACTGCCGCGTGGAGCACGGCCGTCCGGTATAGCACGGCAAAGCCCGCCTCCGAAGCGATGTCGGAGGCGGGCCTTGTTCATTTCTTTTTCTCGCGCGCCAGAATACTGGAATAAAAGCGCTCGCCGAGGCGGCTGCTCAGAAGGCCGCGCAGCGCCGTGCGCTGCTCGTCCGTCATGGCCGCGGTCGGCACAAGGTAGAGCTGATCGGCCGTAAGGCAGAGCATGAACACGCTCGAAATTTCGATGGCCGAGGCGAGCTTCGCGAGCGCGACCGTGTTGCGGAGCTTCTTCTCGGGGACCTCGACCGAAAGCTTGCCCGCGTCAAAACGCAGAACGTACTCCGTCCCCAGCAGCGACTCGTCGCTTTTGAGGTAGCGCAGCACGCGCTGCTCCTCGCGTCCGAGCAGCAAAAGCATCCAGACAAGATAGGCCGCCGCGATGTAGATCGGCAGGTAGCTCAGGGGAAAGGTGCCCTGCACGGCAAGCACAGTGTAAAACGCCACCGCCAGCACGACAGCGATGCCCACGCGGAAGGTATTGCGGTTTCGCAGGAACATGGCGTAGAGCGACGCCTGCCGAAACACCTTTTTATTGACGCGGTAACGGATCTCCTGAGCTTCCATGGTTCTTCTCTCCTCGCTTGGATTCTTACGCTACAGTATACCGCGCGCCGGGGGCGCGGTCAATGAGAAAATATGAGGGTCCCTTTTCGGGGCCCTCATATTCCGTATCCGGTTCAGCGGAGCTTACTTCTGCTCCTGCTTGGCCTTGTGCTTGTCCATGATGAACTTGGGGCCCTTCTCCCACTTCTTCACGTTGACGAGAAGCAGAGCGACCGCGATCACAAGACCGGCGATATCCGTCAGCGTGCCGGGGATGAACATCAGCAGGCCGCCGGCGATGAACACGATGCGTTCAAGCCAGTTGAGCTTCCACAGCAGCCAGCCCTGGAAGCCGGCGGACATGATGGCAACGCCGATGATCGCGCTGATGGCGACGGAGATGATCTCGCCGACGCTGCCCTGCATCATCATTGCCGGGTTGTAGCAGAACGCGAAGGGCACCATGAAGCCGGCGAAGCCGAGCTTGCAGGCCTCGACCGCCGTGGTCATCGGGTTGGTCTTGGCGATGCCGGCGCCGGCATAGGCCGCGAGGGCGACCGGCGGGGTGATGGCGGACAGGCACGCGAAGTAGAACACGAACAGGTGCGCCGTCAGCGGGGCAAGGCCGAGCTTGATGAGGGACGGAGCGAGGATGGACGCCGCGATAACATAGGCCGCGGTGGTGGGCAGGCCCATACCGAGGACGATGCAGGTGATGGCGGTGAAGAGCAGGGACGGGAACAGCAGGCTGTGCGCCGCCTGGATCATCATATCGCCGAAGATGACGCCGATGCCGGTGATGGAGACCATGCCGACGACGATACCGGCGCAGGCGCAGCCGATGACGATGGACATGGCGCTGAAGCCGGACTTGACCATGGCGCTGGGGATGGTCTTGATGGTGAAGCGCTTCTTCTTATCGAAGAGCATGACCACGGGCACCGCGCAGGTCGCCCACAGGGCGGAGTAGAGCGGAGAATACTGCGCGACGAGCAGGCAGTAGAGCAGGACCGCGATGATGAGCAGATAGATCCAGCCGTCCTTCATGACCTCGCGGCTCTTGGGAATATCCTTGGGGTCCATGAGCGTGACGTGCGCGATCTCCGTCTGGGACATAACGGCGACGGCGCAGCCCCAGTAATAGAGCAGCGCGGGAATGACCGCCGCGATGACGATGGCGATGTACTTCTGCTCGGTGAACGCGACCATCAGGAACGCGCCGGAGCCCATGACGGGGGGCAGGATCTGACCGCCGGTGGAGGCAACGGCCTCAACGCCGCCGGCGAACTGGGGCTTGTAGCCGCGGGACTTCATCAGAGGAATGGTGAACGTGCCGGTGCCGACGACGTTGGCGACGGCGGAGCCGTTGATGGAGCCCATCAGGCCGGAGGCGACGACCGCGCTGAGCGCGGGGCCGGACTTGATCTTACCGGTGAGGGAAATGGCGATGTCGTTGATGAAGTCGGAGCAGCCGGAAGCCTCGAGGAACGCGCCGAACATAACGAACATGAAGATGACCGTGGCGGAAACGCTCATGGTCGTGCCGAACAGACCGTCCAGGTCGGTAGCGAGGAACTTGCAGATACGCTCGAGGGAATAGCCGCGGTGCGCGATGGCCATGGGCAGATTCGGACCGGCGAGCGCATAGGCGATGAAGATGAGCGCGAGGACCGGCATGATGTAGCCGAGGGTGCGGCGGGCGCACTCGAGAACGATGATGACGAGGCAGGCGCCCGCGAAGGTCGCCATCCAGGTCGTCTTGCTCAGGCGCTCGGTGAGGTGATGTACCTCGTCCTGCGCCATCCAGACGGAGACCCATGTGAGGACGACGAGGATCATATCAAACGTGCGGCAGGCGGCGCGGAAGGCCTTGCTGCCGGCGAATTTATCCTTGAAAACGTGCTTGTAAAGGGGCTGGGTAAGCAGGATCAGCGTGAGGGCGAAGCCCAGATGCACGCCGCGCTGCACGGAGTAGTCGAACAGGCCGAAAAAGCCGGTGTAAATATGGAAGGAGGTCATCAGGAAGGCGACGACGGAGGCCATCATAATGAACTTGTCGCCCTTACCCTCTTCGAGAGTTCTCGCTGCTGCCAGTTCGCTGTCAAGCGAGGCGACGTCGATCTCTTTGATTTCTTTCTTATCGGACATAAACGCATCCTTTCTGTTAAGTGGGGGGTCTTAACGAAACCTTAATGAAAAGGGGGAGCCGGAGTTGGGATGTCCCAACTCCGGCCAAAAAATGCTTTTCGCAGGGACGGTCAGATCGTCCTTTTGATCAAGTTTTCAGAATTCCTCGATTAGATGAGGCCCTGCTCGCTGTAGTACTTCTGGGCGCCGTCGTGCAGAGGAATGGGCATCTGGGTGCAGAGGAAGCTGGGATCGGTCATGTCCTTGAGCAGGGCGTTACCGGCAGCCATCTCCTCAGTGTGCTCGTTCATGGCCTTGCACAGATCGTAGACGAGATCCGCGTCCATATCGGCGGTGACGATGATGAGGCACTTGACGCCGAAGGTGTTGGCATCATTGTCCTGACCGGTGTAGGTGCCGGCGGGGATCTTGGTCTGGATGTAGGCAGCGTTGCCCGCGAGGACCTTGTCGATCTCCTCCTGGGTCATGTCGAGGACCTGGATCTCCTTGGTGGCAGCGAGGTTCAGCTGACCGCCGATGGGCAGGCCGGCGAAGCCGAAGGCCGCGTCGAGGATGCCGTCGCCGACGGAGTCGGCGCCGTCGCCGAGGCCGAGGTTCTCAAGGCTGGTATTGCTGGAATCAATGCCCATGACATCAAAGGCGGCGAGGGTGGCGTTCTCGGTCGCGGAGGCCGCAGGACCGACGGCAACGCGCTTGCCGAGCAGCTCATGGATGTAGGTCAGGCCGGAGCTCTTGAGCGCCACGCCGCTGAGCACGGAGGTGTAGACCGCGCCGATGACGCGCAGGTTGTCCAGCTTGCCGATGTCGGCGAACTTGCCGGTGCCGTTGTAGGCGTTGAGAACGACGTCGGAGGTGGCGACCGCGACGTCGACCTCACCGGTGGAGACGTCCTGGCAGTTCTGGAAGGAGCCGGTGGAGGTCTGGGTATTGCACTTCACACCCTGGACGTTGTTCGTCCAGACCTGGGAGACCGCAGCGCCGGCGGGGTACATGGAGCCGCCGGTGTCGGCGGTGCCGAAGGTCATAATGACGTTGCCGCGGGCGGGCTTATCGCCGTCGCCGGAGGCGTCACCGTCGGAGGCAGGCTGCTTCTCGCCGCAGGCGACCAGAGCGAAAACCATTGCCAGCGCGAGGATCAGAGACAATACTTTTTTCATGCTGATATCTTCCTTTCAAAAATTATATACCCGGCTTGCGCCGAATACGACAAAAAAGTTAAATTCTCTGTTCCGGCTCGGAACAGAGAAAAGACCACATGGTCTTTTTCGCGTACGCCGCACCCTCGTGCGGTATGTTTGGTACGTTCACAGCTTATTCATTTTTTATGGACGGATTATAATTCATTCATCCTCGTCTTGTCAAGTCTTTCACAAGCATATTTTCCTGTTTTTTCGATGAAATTTTCTGGTCATTGTCATTCCGCACAGAAATGCTTCTTTCTTTTTGTGCTATCAGTCGCTTTCTTCTTTTGTTTTTTCAGCAAAATTCAAATTTCGCCGTAAAAACTTCATATTCTGCCGCATTTTCGCGCCCGTGCTCCCCCTGTATCTGGGGCGTTCAGGAGATGTTTTCCGCCGTAAGGACTCCGTTAAGCGCGCGCAGCCGTTTTCGTGAGAGCGGCGGATCACACGCAAAATGCTTTTGTATGAATATTCATTCTTCTATACATCAATATTTTGCCGTTTTCTTCTTGTTATCTGCTATATCCCACCAAATCAGCAGGTTTTATTCTACGCTATTATGATAGCATAGTCAATCGCAAACATCACTTTTTTGGAATTTTAGGATATCTGCACAGCATTTTTCGACGTTTTTTGACACATCCGTGACGTGATCCGTCCGCAGACAGGTCCCATCCCCCAAAGAGTTGCATTATTTCATGCGATGGGTTATAATTCAGGTGATATTTTCCGTGCAAGGAGGAAACGCGATGAAGGCTAAGGTATATTTCTCCCGCGAGATCACGCCCGAGAAGGTCGTGGCGCTTTACCGTGCCGTGGGCCGTGAACTGCCGGGCAAGGTCGCCGTGAAGCTGCACTCCGGTGAGCAGGGCAACCAGAACTTTTTGGGTCCCGACTTCTGGCGGCCGATGATCGAGGCCGTGCATGGCACGGTGGTCGAGTGCAACACCGCCTACGAGGGCGAGCGCAACACCACCGAGAAGCACCGCCGCACGATGATCAAGCACGGCTGGAGCACGAACTTCGACGTGGATATTCTTGACGCCGAGGGTCCCGATCTGGAGCTTGCCGTTCCGAACGGCAGGAGCATTCAGAAGAACTTCGTCGGCAAGGACATTGCCAACTACGATTCCATGCTCGTCCTCTCCCACTTCAAGGGGCATCCGATGGGCGGCTTCGGCGGCGCGCTCAAGCAGCTCTCCATCGGCTGCGCGTCCTCCTACGGCAAGGCCTACATCCACGGCGCCGGCGAGCCCGAAAAGATCGGGACCGCCGACCACGACAGCTTCCTCGACGCGATGGCGGACGCCGCCTCGTCCGTGGCGGAATATTTTAAGGACAAGACCGTTTTCATCAACGTTATGAAGAATATGTCCGTGGACTGCGACTGCTGCGCCGTGGCTGAGGACCCGTGCATGGCGGACATCGGCATCCTCGCCTCGCTCGACCCCATCGCGGTCGATCAGGCCTGCCTCGATCTGGTCTACGCCTCCGATGATCCGGGCCGCGACCACCTCGTAGAGCGCATTGAGAGCCTCAACGGTGTCCGCACGGTCGAATCCGCGGCGGCGCTGGGCTTCGGCACGCGGGAATACGAGCTCGTGGAGCTGTAACATAAAACGCCATAAGGGAAAAGCACGGGGCTTCCCGTGCTTTTCCTTGTACATTATAATAGGTATGGGTCACAGGAACTTATCCAGCTCGCGCTCGACCTCTGGCAGCTTCTTCGGCGCGGGATGCTCGACGCGATAGCCATCCTTGATGACCATGGAGAGCGTGCGCAGAGCCGAGAGATCCGCGAGCGGATCCTTCGCGCAGACGATCAGATCCGCTGCCTTGCCCGCCTCGATGGAGCCGGTCTCGCCGTCGATGCCGGCAAGCCGCGCGTTGAGCAGCGTCGCGGTGTGGAGCGCGAAGGCCGGCGTCGCGCCGCAGTATTTCACGAAGTAGCACAGCTCGCGCCACATATCGTAGTGCGTGATATAGGGGCAGCCGGTGTCCGTGCCGAGGCCGACCGCAATGCCGTTTGCCAGATTTTCCCGCGCCATGGCGATGATGCCGTCAAAGACGACCTTGCCGTTCTCCTGCTGCTCGTAGGTCGCGTGGGAGACACTGCGGTCAAAAAGCGCATAGGGCAGCGCGGGCGAGAGCGTCGCGACCTGGAACGCGCCCTTCTCCTTGTAGAGCGCGGTGATCGCCGCGTCCGGCTGCGCGCCGTGCTCGATGGAGTCCACGCCGTTTTCCAGCGCCACACGCACACCCTCGGGGCTTTCGACGTGCGCGGCGACCTTCATGCCAAGCGCGTGCGCCTTATCGCAAGCCGCCTTCACCAGCGCGGGCTGCATCCGCAGCACGCCCGGCTCGCCGACGACCTCGGCGTCAAGTACGCCGCCGGTGATCATGAGCTTGATGAGGTCCGGCTTCTCCGCCGCGATCCGCTCCACATAAGCCGCGGCCTCCTCCGGTGTCTTTGCTTCGTAGGCAAGGGAGCCGGCCATGTGCCCGCCCGGCACGGAGACCGCCATATTGGACGCCACCACGCGCGGGCTGAGGATCTTTCCCTGCGCGGCCAGGTCGCGGATGATCGTGTCAAAGTCCGCCACGCCGCCGACCGTGCGGATGGTCGTTACGCCGCTGAGAAGCTCCGTCTTCGCGTAGCCCTCGCACAGCTTCACGCCGATGCGGCGCGTGAGCGCGTTGGCGGTGATGAGCTTCACGAGCTTCTTCGGGTCGCTCGCCTTTTTCTTCGGCTTGCCGGAGGCGGGCAGATGAACGTGCAGGTTGATAAGCCCCGGCAGCACATACTGTCCGCCGAGGTCCACGACCTCATAGCCCTCGCGGCGCGCCGCGGCATCGGCGACCGCGCCGATGCGTCCGCCCTCAATATAAATATCTCTGCCCGTCTGCGGCGTCATTTTCTCCGTGCCGTCGAGCAGCACGCCGTTTGTGAGCACATAGTTTGTTTCATTCCGGAACATGGCATTTCCTCCGCTTCTTCCGTGTTTGCCTTATCATACCACACCGCTCCGAGGCCGGCAAACGGATTTTTTGCGCACTTCGTGCATTCTGCACAATTTCGGGCCGACATTGTTTGGCCAAAAGCGGGTGAAAAAACCTTGCATCTGCCGTCGAATTATGGTATCATTACAATAGTTACAAATTGTAACCTTTGGTACCGTTCGGCGGCGCGCCCCGTCTGCGCCGCTTTTTCATGAGAATTTGAGGAGGATGCCCTATGAAACTGCGCCACGCGCTCCGCGGCACGGCTGCCGGCCTGCTGCTGGCGGTCTGCCTGACCACCCCCACCCTCGCGCTCACCGGCGTTGTGGACGTCGGCAGCAGCGTTCTGCGTGTGCGCAAGACCGCGAGCACCGGCTCCGCCGTCCTCGATCAGCTGCCGCACGGCAAACAGGTCGAGATCGTGGACACCGCGACGAACGGGTGGTACGGCATCCGGCTCGGCAGCGTGAAGGGCTACGTCTCCGCAAGCTACATCAAGCTGCTTGAGGAAGCCGCCCCCGTCGTCACGGCAGAAGTCAGCGCGGTGAGCGCCTCTGCCGCGCAGAGTGAGAGCACCTATGTCAAGGTCACCGCAGACGCGCTCAATGTCCGCACCGGCCCCGGCACCGACTATGCGGTCGCGGACGAGCTCGCGCAGGGCAAGGTCGTCAAGGTCCTCGGCGCGCAGGACGGCTGGTATCAGATCGGCAGCGGCTACATCGACGCGGCGTACACCGAGGCCGCCACCTATGAGGAGGCGCTCGAACAGCTCTACATCCGCGTCACGCAGGGTCCGCTCAACATCCGCTCCGGCCCCGGCACCGGCTACTCCAAGGTTGGCTCCCTCGCCAAGGGCCGCTGCGTGAAGGTCGTGTCCGTCCAAAGCGGCTGGTATCAGATCGAGCAGGGCTACGTCAGCGCCGCCTATGTGGAGGAGACGGACTACACTCCCGCCGCCGCTTCGAGCAAGGGGCAGGAGCTTGCGAACATCGCGCTCCAGTACGTCGGTTACAGCTACGTCTATGGCGGGGCCAGCCCGCGCGTTGGCTTTGACTGCTCCGGTCTTGTGCAGTATGCCTGCGCACAGCTCGGCTACTCCATCAACCGCACCGCCTCCGCTCAGCTGCAAAACGGCGTTACCGTCTCGTGGGACGAGCTTGCCCCCGGCGACCTCGTGTTCTTCAAGAAGCCCGGCAGCACCACCTCGAAGCCCGTCACGCACGTCGGCATGTACATCGGCAGCGGTCAGTTCGTCCACGCCTCGGACTATGGCGTCGGCGTCATCGTCAGCAACCTTTCCGACGCCTACTACACCACCGGCTATGTCAGCGCCCGCCGCATCGCGGTATAATGTCAAATCAAAACAGCAGGAGCCTGCGCAGCGCGCAGGCTCCTTTCCTTATGGCTTTTTTTCTGTCACACCGGGTAGGCGCCGATGCGCGCGATCTCCGCGTCGCACAGCGCGCCGACCGCGTCGAAGTCCACGCAGGGGCGGTAGAGCGCTTCAAGCGCGTCATGCCCGCGCTTGGCGCGCTTGAGAGACGCGACCGCTTCCTCCTCCAGCGCGCGGCGGACACGGCGGATGAAGCGCAGGTGCGCCTTTTCGGCGCGGGTCAGCTTCTCCTCCGCCATCGCGTCGACGCGCAGGCGGCGGTAGGGCTTCCCTTCATAGCGCACGCCCTCTCCGGTCGTGACGAACGCAAGGCCCCGCGCGGGGATCAGCAGATGCGCGATCTCCGCGGGCCGCAGCGGGTCGCGGCAAGTCAGAATGTCCTCCCCCGCCTCCAGCGCCGCGTCGCGCAGCCGGCGCAGCACGGGCGCGGCAAGGCCGTAGCTGTCGCACAGCTCATAAACACGCGGGCAGAGAGCGTCCACGCTGTCGAAGCGGCACACCTTGCCCTGACAAGTCAGTCCGCCGAGAAAGACGTCCGCCGCGCGTCCCCGCGTCTCTCCCCTGCCCTTGAGCTCGCGCGCGGCGATCCCCGCCGCACGGCGCAGCAGCTTTTCCTCGTCGAAGTGCGCGCGCACCAGAGCGCGGCGCTCCGCGTCCACGCCGCCGAGCGCCCGCAGAACATGGTACGCCTCGTGGTAGGACGCGCGATAGGCGTCGGTCAGCGCCGTCAGGCCGTTTGCGACCTCCTTCGCCGCCGCGCTGTCACAGCACTGCGACAGGTCCACATAGCGCTCATGCGCCAGCGCGTACCGCGGCTCGAGGACGTGGGGCGCGGTGCCGTCGACGATGGCCGTCCGGATGGCCGGAGCGATCACGCCGTCGAGTGAATCGGGATCGCCGGAGCAATGGATGTACACGGTCTCCAGTCCGCGCTCCTCCAGCGCCGCGGCCGCGCGGCGCATGAAGGTCGATTTGCCGCAGCCGGGAGTCCCCTTGAGAATGATCAGGTCGTAGAGCTTTGCATCGAGGAGCTGGTCATACAGCCCATAAAAACCCTCCGCGCTGTTCGCGCCGAGGAAAAAATGCGTCTGTTTCATGGTCCGCCTCCAATGGTCTTAGTTTCTATCTCAACCTATGCGCGGCGGCGCGTCCATGTTTGCGTGGACGGAAAATGTTTTGCACAAAAAGGAAAAGCGCCCGTCACGGACGCTTTTCCTTTGATTTTTTCAGATGCCGAGCAGCTGGCGCTTCTTCGCCGCGAACTCCTCCTCGGTGAGCACGCCGGCGTCCAGCAGCGATTTGTACTGTTTGAGCTCCTCCACGGTGTTCGACGCGCCGCCCGCCTGCGCGGGGGCCGCGGTCTGCGCTGCGGAGGCGGCGCCAGTCTCCGGCGCGCCGGGGGCGATAAACTGCATCAGGTTACGCGCAAGGGTGTGCAGCTCATTGACCTTCTCGTCGTACTTGTGCAGGAAGGAGTCCACGCTCGGATAGTCGTTTTCAAATTCCGGTGCGTCCAGCTCGTTGCGGTAGGCTTTCCAATAGGGATGGTCCAGCTCCAGCTCCACCACGAACTGACGGAACGGCGAGGACTCGCGGAACTCGGGCTTATGGAACTCCAGCTCGCGCTCACGCTCGCGCCACTCCTCGTTGGTGCGGTCGAGATACTGCACGCGCTCGGCCTGCATGATGCGCTCATAGTCGCTTCTCTGCAGCTTGAACTGCTCGATGCGCGGCGCGAGCAGACGGACGCGCTCGGGGTTTTTGCTCTCGGCGCAGACAAGACCGGCGGCCGTGCCGGTAAAGAGCGGTTCCTTATCCTCCGTGATGCGGAAGGACTTGAGCGCGGACTTTTCAAACACGATGGTGCTCTCGTCATCCTTCAGGCGGAAGAGTCCGTTGGTCACATCAAGCACCAGCTGCGTGTTGAACGCACCGAAGCCGAAGCGATACTCGGGATGGAAGCGCTCGCGCAGCACCTGATTTTTGTTGTAAAAATCTATGTAGCGGCGGAAATCGTCGAGCGTCATGCTGTCCAGCACGCCGTTCGGCAGGTCGATCTTCTTGTCGCATTCCTTGCAGATGGGCACGCCCTCGACCTTGGTCGGCAGCAGGCGGGGCGTCGCGTTGCCGCAGATGGGGCAGGGCTTCTTATTATTGCTGAATAATCCCATAATGCTTCTCCTTCTATTCCCCGTTTTGTCCGGCGGCTGTCCGGCCACCCCTCGGATACTCTTGCAGGAAAAGCATAGCACGCCCTGCGGAAAGATGTGCGTTTCTCGCCCGAAATGTATGATTTTGCGGCGCGAAATGCACCCTTCCTCCGCTTTACGCTTTAAACGGCGTGAAGAGCAGGACTTCATATTGCTTGGTATAGCGCTCCATGAGCTGCTCCGCCTCGGCGCGGGGAATGGTCTTGCAGCGGTCTTCGAGCTGCGTATCGTCCAAGGACAGGGCATCGAGACCCTTGGCGTGGTACCACACGCCGCCGCGGTCAAAAACGCTTTCGATGGGCAAAAGCGTCTCGCCGTAGCGGAGATAGGTCCTCCCCCAATGGTCGGCGCCGCCCGACCACTCATGTGCAAGCGTGCCGTCAGAACAGAGAAAATACTTGCTGCGGCTCCAGCCGTCCACCACGCGGACGGCCTTTGCGCCGTCGAGGCGGTAAATATTGAAGATCACGCCGTAGCCGTCGCCCCAGTCCGCGCCGAGCAGCAGCTCGCTCGTGCCGTCGCCGTCGAGGTCGCGCAGCAGCCAGCCGGGCGTCTGGTAGTAGTCGTTCGCTGTCAAAAGGTCGGAGCTGAAATCGGTCTGCACGTCGCTCGCGCCGGAGCGCCGCAGGTCGGCGATCTCGGCGAGCAGCGCGTCGTAGGCGGCGTAGCCGGTCGTGCTTGCCGCACCGCCGCGCGCAGGGGGCGGTGTGGTCGCGCACTTATAAAGCGCCGTACATCCGGCGGTAGAAAGCGTGTCGGAGCTGACCTCCATGTAGTACGCCTGCCCCACGGTCAGCCCGGAAAAACGAACGCCGTCGTTTACCTTGACGGTCACGGCATCCGACACCCACTTGCCCGCGCCGGGCTCTCCCACACAAAGCCGCACATTGTAATCCGTCGCGCCGGGTGCACTGTAGAGGACAAACGCCACGTCCGCAGTCTTTGCGGTAAACGGTGCGCAGGCATTTCCGCTTGCGCCGTCTCTGCTGCTTCGGGGCAGAAAGGCAGTCCCCGCGGCGGGGGCAGGCTCGGTCTGCGCGTCAAGTGCGCTTCGCTCCTCGGCGGTCATTGCATGGGTCTTAACAGAATACGCGGTATGCTCTGCGTCATTTTCGGGCGTGTGCTGTTCTTCACCCTCACCGGCGCCGGAGCGCCGCAGGTCGCTGATCTCGGCGAGCAGCGCGTCGTAGGCGGCGTAGCCGGTCGCGCTCGCCGCATCGCCGCGCGCAGGGGGCGAAAACACGGAGGAGGCAGGGCACATGTCATTTATGTGGATTCCGTTGTCCTTCAAAAATCGCGTGAGTACGCCTTGTGAGT